>ERZ1106952.824-NODE-824-length-11562-cov-2.457808_pt1 | contig 11562 bp, 8 predicted proteins | sample MGYA00403677_ERZ1106952 | MGnify/ENA primary metagenome ERZ1106952 (study PRJEB35170, sample SAMEA104062415) | human gut metagenome | biome: human gut; feature: human-associated habitat; material: faeces | place: Denmark | collected 2012-05-14 ...
TCAGCACCGCTTTCCATAGCCTTATACATATATTTAAGTACAATTGGTGGGTGCTGTAAATCAGCATCCATACAAGCCATATACTCACCCTTGGCAAGTTCAAATCCCTTAAGAACTGCTGTTGCAAGACCTGTTTCACCTGTTCTGTGTTCAAGTCTTATCTGTGGAAAATCCTTAGCTACTTCCCTGATTACATCAGGTGTATTATCTTTACTATCATCTACGAATAATATTTCATAATCAATTCCCTTAAGTGCATCATCTATCTGTGTCACCAGATTTCTAATATTCTTTCCCTCATTAAATGTAGGTACAACTACTGATAACATATATTTTCTCCTTTTAATATTCTTATACCAGATTAACTCCAGTATATATAATTGTAATTTAAAAAGCGTGTTAATTATAATACCAATATATAAAGATAGCAAGTCTTTTCACATAAGCAGACCATCCCAGAAGTACCATGCCGATATTACAACAATCTCAACTATAGACAACAACGTAATTATTCCATACCGTACATACCTGTTACAGCCTGCGATTATCTCTGCCACTCCTATATATATTACAAATGAACCCATTATAAATCTCAATGTACTCATAACGCTTGATGTAAGCGGAATAAGAAGTACTATTATTCCAAATATTCCAAGTGCATAATGCTTCTTTCTTATCATCGCTGCATAAAGCATAAGTGTTATAACGCAGAGCCAGCCAAGTATTATTCCATTGAGTGTCTTAACTCCTGATGCCGCTGAGAGCTGCCCTGTACACGACTTAAACAACACTCCGATTACCGGAAACATTTTCTGTGTCCTCCACGCTCTCTGGACGTGGTAAAATGCCCACGAATCACCACAAAAGTATCTTAGATAATTCATATATATGAATATGCCAAGAGGGCTTATCATAATAGCCACAAGCTTCTTTGGTTCTTTTATGACATTTTTAATAAAAGTTCTTATAACACTGGCTAAGCTTATATTTCCAGCTATCAGAATACCAGCTTCTTCTGTAAGCATACACTTATCTATTATACCAGCTTCTTTATTATCTTTCATTTCTGAATTATGCTTAGCCCTGCACTCTGCACAGGTCTCCATAAACATATATGTTATAAGCACAAACACAAGCATACAGCCAACAATTCGTGTTGCACTTGCCATCGCCGCCGCTATTCCTGCCGCCATATAATTATGTCTGGCAGAGTTATAGAAGCAGAGTATAACACACAATATGAATAGTGCTTCTGTATACATAGCACCATAGTACACGGCAAATGGTCCTGCAAGCATAAGAAATATAATAATATCCTCAACTGTCTTTTTATTATATTTCTTCATATCAAGCTCTATATCTGCATACTTAACCGCATAATACACTGCTATAATTATACATATGTTGGAAACTGTCATTCCAACGGCATATGTATCTATACTTCCCATTGTGACAAGTCTTACTGCCATACACACAAGAGGGTATAGCGGGAAAAAAGCCCAGCTTGCCATACCTGATGACTTAGGAGGCTGGTAACCATTCTCCACAATCCCTTTATACCACTCTGCATCCCACGGATTCATATAATACAGCCATTGGTGCGGCTCATCAGCAATAAGATTCATCACCGGAACCATTAGAAGCATAACTGCCCTTGAAATAAGCCATACTGCTATTATCTTCACCAAAAGCCTTAACCGTTCATTATCTTTATAGTATCCTGCTACTGCTTTAAACATTCACAACCCCAATATCTGTTATTACAATATATACTGTATATTCGCAATCACGCTGGCAACAAGTGGAATTGCAAACATAACAACTGCAAGCACTGCAATTATTGCAAGATATACACCACTTGCACACATTCCTAACCACTGAGGAACATTTATCCCTCTCTTATGGTCAATAACCATAAGAACTATCATAACAATAAGAATAATCAAAGATATAATTATTCCTGCGTTTCTTCCTGATGGTTTAAATGTAAATACAATCTCATTACTTCCATCATTAATATTAACTCCTGTAAATATTCCAGCAATCTCGTCTGTATCACACTTTACTCCATTAACTGTAACTGTCCAGTTATCACTCTTAATGATTGGAATTATTGCATAATTATCATTACCGCTTCCGTCAACCTTTATAGTAACTGAGTTATTAGTATATGTTACATCACTCTGCTTATCAGCGTATTTATCGCACAGTGACTGCATTTTATTAAGGTCAATTCCTGCGATTGTGACAATCGACTTATCCGTGATTGCATTACCTGCTGAATCATATGGTCTTGTATATTCTACCTGAACCTCAATATCTTCATCATAAAATGTTCCAAGATATATAAGTCCGTTATTATAATCCGTTGTGTAATACTTATTTTTTACATTCCCTATTGTCGGTATTGCAATCTCTTTACCATTAACAGTTATCTTTACACTTCTGAAAAGATTAGATACATTGGCATCCGAGTCGCCTATATTACGGTCAGTAACACTCATATATACAGCCTTTGTTCCTGTTACAGAATCCTTATAAGTCTGTATGATATGCTTATTCTGTGTTGTTCCGTAATCTTCCAGATTATCAGAAGCTATATTATCTTCTGCAACATGATTATTATTTACAGTAATCTCTTTAGTATCTGTCAGAGTACCATATTCCGTAACAATACCACTTGAATCATGGCTTAATGCACTATACATAATATTGTGCATATATATCCAGTCCTTTGAGCAGTTATTATCATTATAATCTTCTGACTCTACAGACATTGTTGCTTCATTCTTAGTAAAATCTTTATTAAAATCTACATTTTTTACAGATGAGTCTGTAACCATTGCAAATGGCAGCTGGTAATTAGCTGTATAAAGCTTATACTGACAGCCATCAGTTCCAACCTTCTTAAGTGTATACAATGAACTGTCTAATCTGTTGACATTAACAGCCTCCGTAATGTGTATAAGAGCATCGCTGAATACCGTATTACCTGAATCAAGCATCCAGAGGAAATACTTTGAATGTCCCCATCTTACTGTCTGCTTCTGGCTGTCCTTCTGAAGAGCTGCCGTAAAGCTTGACATTGCACCTCTCTTCATAACAAGAGGGTAGTTGGCACTAAAGCTTAAATCCGGATTAGTTATTCTGTCTACCGGTGATGAGGCTATTTCAAGATTATTAGCCGCTTCCACTGCAAGCTGTACATAATCTCCATACTGATATGGCGTATAAGTATAGAACTTAGGTGGACCTGTCATAGCGATGGCACCTATAATTATCTCAACAGCCATTAATCTTATAATACTGTTAATTCCATATCCGTCTTTTCTAACTATTACATTAATTATATGCACAACAAGCATAATTGCGAATACTGCTATAAAAAATGCAAATGCCCTCTCGTAGGAATTAACTGGAATATACTTATATCCAAGTGCAAATGCAACGCATACTACCACACACACTGCACTTAATATTATATTCTTCTTTTTATCTTCTTTGCTATCTGCAACTATAGTATCTGCATACATTGCTGCAAGACATATGAATGTAAATGCTATAATAAATCCATTTCTTAATGTATATCCATTATATGAACCAAAATGCCACATAATGTTAGTACCCTCTGCAACTGCCTGAATAACCATTATTGCAAAGAGTGATACTGCATACCAGTTACGCTTTCTTAAATCTATATCCATCTTATACCGCGGTAACTTTCTGCTTCTATGTATGCCTGTAAATATAAGCACAAGGAATATTCCCATACCATAGAACATCATTATTCTTTCAAATTCGCCAAGACTGAAGCTTCTGAATGTCGGATTAGAAATCCATGACATATACTGCTGTACAAGGCTTAATGAGTTACCGGTTCTCTGTGACTGTGAAAGCTGCGAGAATACCGGAAGAAGCACAAAGGCTGAAAGTCCAATTCCCGTAAATGTACCTATCCCTAAGTTCCACGCACATTTTCTTCTCTCTTCTTTGTCACATCTGAATATAATATACATTCCACCGGCAAGAAGTATGTATACAACTGACATTGCACTGATATAATAGTTAATAACAAATAACAATGCCAGCATAAGAATATAGAAAAACTTCTTTCCTGTCTTTTCCATAACATCTAAAGACATCATAAGAAGTGGAAATAAAGCAACTATATCCATCCAAGGTGTAAAACATGAAGCGTATAAAAGCACATAGCCACAAAATGTGTATGCAAGTGCAAATATAACTTTAGTCTTATATGTTAATTTCTTATATCTTCTATTAAGAAATGCATACATTGTAACTGACATAACAAACATCTTAACAAGTGTAAGAATTGATATGAATTCCAATATATAATCTCTTGGACATAGATATAAAAGCAGGTTAAATGGGCTGAACATTGAGAACGCTGATATACTCATACTCACATTAGTTCCAAGTCCTGTATACCAGTCAAACCACACACTTGCATTACCATGCATAGCGTCCCATAAATGTGCATACAGCGGAGCAACCTGCTGCATATTATCAAATAAATCTATTCTGTTACTTCCAAAGGGCCATATTCCCTTTACAATAAGAACAAATACCATAACAAGCAGTGTTATAATTCCGGGAATAATATATGAAGCTATCTTTCTTCCCTTTTTATCAGAACTGTTATTCATTCAAATCCTCCGTTCCCGTCTGATTATACATGCGTAATTATGCAGGTTGATCTGCCCTTTACAACGACATTTCTCTTGCCCGCATTAATAAAGAAGCTTTCTCCAGCCTTAAACTTAAGTTCCTTGTCATTATCATCTGTCATAATTGTTCCTTCTCCGTCAATTACAATTACTGACAGGAATGAAGCTTCATCAACTGGTATCTTAGCTTCATCTTCTATTTCATACTTGATAACTTCAAAATACTTGCACTGTACAAGTCGCTTTGACATATAATGCTCATTATGTGCAAGCATAACATTACATTTGTTATCCTTCTCATACTTAACCGGATTAACGACATCTAATGACTTGGCAATGTGAAGCTCACGTGGATTGCCGAACTTGTCACGTCTGTCATAATCATACATACGGTATGTGCAGTTAGAATTCTGCTGTATTTCACATATAAATATGCCTGCACCTATCGCGTGGATGGTGCCAGCCTTTACCATAACAACATCACCCTTTTTAACCTCTATCTTGTTAAGAATTTCTGTTATTGTATTGTTCTTTATACGTTCTTCTATCTCTTCTTTAGAAGAAGCTCTTGAAAGTCCGCAATACAGATATGCACCAGGTTCTGCATCAAGCACATACCACATTTCGTTCTTTCCATATTCATTCTCGTTCTCCAGTGCATACTCATCATCCGGATGTATCTGTATTGATAATGCCTGCTTGGCATCAATAAACTTTATAAGTACTGGGAATCTGTCCTGTGCCTGACATTTCCAGCCTAATGCTTCCTTGCCAATTATTGAAAGATAATCATTAAAGAGCATACCCTTATAATATCCTTCTGCAATACGGCTCTGTCCGTCTGGGTGTGCAGAAAGCTCCCAGCTTTCTCCTATGACATCATAATCACATTTCTTGCCATATACATCTCTTATCTTAGTACCGCCCCAGAGGTTATCCTTAAATGCCGGGTCAAGCTTGACAATCGGACAATTATCTTTTCTTACATAATTGCCGCCATTATCTGATGAATCCTGTCCATATATCTTAACCATATCATTATCAAGGATTGAATCACCAATTCCAACCTCTATAATGACAACATTAGAGTCTGTCTTGTTAGCAACCTTATGCTTAACACCGATTGGCACGAATACGCTCTCATACTTATGGTAATCTTTAGTTTCTGTACCTATTGTAATAGTAGCTGTACCTTCAACAACTGACCAGTATTCTGCCCTTAATTCATGCTGGTGAAGATTCATCATCATTCCTGGAAATACTGTAACCTTCTTAACCTTATAACCATTAGAATAATTAAGAAGCTCGTGTATACCCCATTCCCTATAGGAGATACGATTATAATCAAAGTATGTTTCATATTGGTCAAGATTGTCTTTAATAATCTCTTTGATATTATCAGCAGATTTCTTTGATGAAATGTATACAGCATCTTCTGTATTGACAACTACTATATCTCTTAAGTCATTAGCAACTACAAGCTGTCTTTGCGCGTTGTTAATTACTGATATATTACTACAGTCATTCTTAATTATATTGTCAGGCTTATCATCACTATGGTGCATTTCAATATCACATACATTATCGATATCTTTCCATAAAATGTCAGCCTCTACTACTTTGAGATTGTCACAGTGTTCAAGAACAAGTGTTTCTATGCTTCCTGTAACTATGTCCTTCATTACATTTTCTGAGAAACGTATAGCCCTTCTTATAGCTGGAACTTTTCTCTTAGCTGTACGGCAGGCTGTATACAATTCCGGACATTTCTTTCTTGTGATATTAACCATATCACCTGCCCTGAACACAAGTATTCCACTATTCCATAGATACCCCTCCTCATATGAATAGCAGTCTGCAATCTCAGATGTTGCATCATCAAAATCAACATTTGATAATATCTTAATTACATCATTTCCATCTCTCTTGATATATCCAAGATTCTTCGCCTGATATTCAGGCTTAACTCCAACTGCCGCAATTACGCCTTTCTTTGCTATCTCTTTAGCTCCTATGATGGCATCCTTGTATCCATCACCATCAATAAAATTGTCTGAATTAACAACTAATACAAATTCAGTTGGATTGGCAAACATTGTTCCAAGCATAATTGCCGCTGCTGTACCCTTAGCTGTGCCCTCAAGAATAACTCTGTATTTCAGGCTCTGGAACGCCTTCATCTGTCCGTTTACAATATTCTTATATGCCTCATTAGTTACTATAATAAATTCATCACAATAAGGCAGATTTCTGACAACCGTTTCCTGTAAAAGTGAACGGCCTTCCTTAAATTTCATAAACTGTTTAGGATAATTTTTTCTGGACAATGGCCATAAACTATCGCCACTTCCACCTGCAAGAATTACACACTTCATGCAAATGTTCCTCCATAATTGTTATTTTTGCCCATCATTTTAATTAGCTGATACACCAGAAGCTGCTGATTTAACTGTGTCTGATGAACCTGAACTGCTTGAACTGCCGCTTCCTGTGCTGCTTCCACTTGCTCCGTTATCTGTGCTTCCACCTGTAGTAGTGCTTCCGCTTGCTCCGCTGTCTGTGCTTCCGCCTGTAGTGCCGCTTCCGCTTGCTCCGTTATCTGTACTTCCTGTGTCACCACTTCCATTGGTATCATTGTCTGTGCTTCCACTATTATCTGAACTAGTATTTCCTGTGATGCTATCATCATCAGATGTATTAGCTGTTGTCCTATTGGTTGTATTATTAGAACTGCTGCCAGTAGTACTTTGTGTTACATTCTCAGTCTGCTTCTGTGTAGTCTGTTCTTCTGTGCCTGCCTCAGTTGAAGCTGTTGCCGCCTCATTCTTCTTATTATTCTTCGTTGCAGCCTGTTCTGTTGTATACTGCATATTCTGGTATTCATAAGAAGCACTCTTCTTATTGCTCTTGCCAGCCTTAACTGATACAACAAGAATAATAATAAGAATAATAACTATTACACCACCTGCAATCCATGAAACCATCATTCTTGCCGGAAGTGTGAGTGCTGGAAAAAGTCTTTTAATGAATAATGTAACAGCATTTTCCTTTAATCTTTTTCCTGTTTTTCTGTATACAGAACTTACAGCTTCTCTTTCTCTATAATCATCATTATTATTATTCTCATCATAACCATAATCACTGTCATCATACTCTTCATCAGAATAATCACTTTCATCTAATGAATTGTAATCATTATCAGCGACTGCTGCCATATCATTATTATCGGCATTACCAGCCGTTTCATAACCTAATACATAACTTCTTATGCCTGCTAACCAGCCGCTTATATAAGAACTGTCAACATCGGTTACGCTCTCAATCGCATCAACAGAAAGCATCTCATAAGCGTATAATTCTGTAAGCGACATTTCTATCTCTGATAAATTTCTAAAGCTCTCCTCCTGCTGGTCAAATGACTTAGGGCTTCTGAAGGCTATTGCCTTCTGCTTCATATATGTAACGAATTCTTCATCATCCTTAATATGAGTATATTCATATTCTCCTGTTGGTGCATTATTCCTTAATTCTTCTGCATTCTCACTTACCACACTTGTAAAGAAGAACGCAGATGCAATTGTTGCAACCTGCTTATGAATATTTCTTTCAAGGTTAAAATCACCTATTCTCTTACATATCTCAATAAGTGCCTTCTTTGCCTGGGTCATACTCTTTTCTTCGTTCTGATATACAGGGTATGCTAAAGCGTATACCTCTTTGTAAATCTTATTGCATAGTTCCTTTTTCTCAGCTTTTCCGTCAATCACATCCTGTACTAACTGTGAAAGCCCGTCATCTTTATTACTCATATTCATCTCCTGATATAATATTCTTACTAACGTACCAAACCTTAAAATAAGAACACTTTATGTGTGCCTTCACTATCTACTCCGTTATGAACAGAATAAATGTGAAAATGCTCCACTTAGGCATTCACATATTATTATACCACCTCCCACAATAATTGTCACTACAACAAAAAAACAGCAAATAAGCGGCTATAACCTGATTTTCGCCACTCATTTACTGTAATTATTAAAAATTAGCATATATAAAATCTGATGTTGTGCTTGTACTTCCATATATAAGTATAAACATTATAAATCCTATATATATAATCCATCTTATTACAATATTATATGATGCTATTGTTTCTCTTATGTTAATCCCCTTTTCTTTTAACAGACTGACAACAAATATAATAATACAGCCTGCTATAACAATTAGCAAATCCTGACTTGTAAGCCCTACAGCTTTAACAGCCGCCATTGAAAGCTGTGATATATGTGCCTTTGTAACTGTCTGTACCAACATAGCATTAGCAGCTCTTAAATCATTTGCCATATCAAAATAAAAGCCTATATTGACAAGAATAAATGTCCTTATAATGCAGAAGCCCTGATACCACCATTTCTTAGGATTGATATGAAGCTTTTCCTGTATCTTTGCATATACAGGTGCTAACATTCCACTTCCTGCAACGATTACGCCATTATATATACCATACATTATGTACTTCCACGCTGCTCCATGCCATACACCTACAACAAAGAACACCAAAATGTCAGCAAGTCCTACAGGAAGAAGCTTTCCAACATTGTTACCAAATTTCTTCTTGCTCCACTTGCCGAATTTAGCCATACTCTTAGATAAAGAAAATGGATAGAATATGTAGTCCTTCATCCATGTACCAAGCGTTATGTGCCATCTTCTCCAGAACTCACTTATTGAGCGTGAGAAATATGGCTGTCTGAAATTCTCATCCATCGTAATTCCAAACATCTGTGCAATTCCTATGACAATATCAATTCCACCGGAGAAATCTGCATAAAGCTGTATGCTATAAAGAAGCACTCCTAACACATTGTACCATCCGCCATAATTCCAGTAATTATGGAATATGAGAAGGACTGCCGCATTTACCCTGTCAGCAAGTACCATTTTCTTAAAAAAGCCCCATAGTATTCTCTGGACACCAAACTGCAATTCTTTTAAATTGTAGCTGTGTCCTTCATACAACTGGCTTCCAAGTCTTTCATATCTTCCAATCGGTCCTTGTAAAAGCTGCGGAAAAAATGAAACAAATAATGCGTGCTTAAAGAAATTGCCCTGAGCCTTATGCTTGCCTCTGTATACATCAACAACATAACTTATTGACTGGAATGTATAAAACGATATGCCAAGCGGCAGTGTCAGATTAAGAACTCCTATCTGCTTTCCACTCCCAAAAAGTCTTAAAACTGCATCTATATTTCCAAGCATAAAATTGGTATACTTCATAATCCCAAGCATTCCAAACGCTATAAGTACCATAGCTAGTACTATTTTTTTCTTTTTACGGACAATATTTTTCTTGAAATCTTTCTTTTCTTCCCTGCTTATTCCGTCCTGCGGTTTCTGCTCATTCAATCTGTCCAGAAGAATTCCGCCCCTGTATGTAACATATGTTGTCAGTAATAACATCCACACTGTCGAGATATCATAAGAAGCATAATATACATAACTTATTATAAGAAGCCATATCCATTGCAGCTTTTTAGGTATCACATAATATATAATAACTGCCGCTGCTATAAACAGAAAGAACTCAAAAGTCGTAAATGACATATCTTTCTCCATTCCTATGTATTTTCATATAATATATTTTCATCGGCGATATTTTTCCCGGAATTATCACCTGAATGGACCTGATTACATTTATTGATCTGACTCACCACACTTCGCACAGCCTGATACACTGGCTCTGCCTGCATAAGCATCCCCGCACCGCCACCATATGTGTAATCATCAACCTTATTGTGCTTATTGTGCGCAAAATCCCTGATATTTACCGTATTGAGTGATATAATATTCTGTTTTAAAGCTCTGCCTGTGATACTCTCTGACAGTCCCTGTTCTATCATCTGCGGGAATAAGGTCAGCACATGAAATCTCATTTCCTATATCTCCTGTTATCATCCTGTTTTACAGTTTTACGATTTAAAATGTATGATTTTGTTCAATTTTATATCTCATTTTACGGTTTTTGCAGTTTGAGATGCAACTATCTCAAACCTGCCAGCAGATGTACCTTCATCATGCCATTTTCCACGTCAACATCCAGTATACAGTCCTTTATTGCCGGAATCAGCAGATCATTTGCCCCAGCTTTCTTAACAACATACACATCATTGGCACCTGTCTGGAGCACATCATCTATAACTCCAAGCTCCTCTCCTTCGTCTGATGTGACGGAAAGCCCGATAAGATCAGCTATAAAGTACTCATTTTCCTCAAGTGGCACCGCATTTTCCCTTGTCACAAAAAGAGGTGCCTTTTTATATTTTTCCACATCATTTATGTCATCTATGCCCTTAAATTTCAAGATAACCTGGTTCTTGAAAAATTTGACAGAAGTTATTTCCAAATCCCTGCGCTCTTTGCCATTATCCAGAATGACATTTTTAAGCTTTTTAAAACGGGCAGCATCGTCAGTGGTTGGGAACACCTTTACCTCACCGCGAATGCCGTGTGTGCTCGTAATCACACCTACCTGTAGTAAATCTTCCATTCTCTGTCTCCACCTTGAATAGTTACTGTTAATTATAAAAAAACAGGCATCTCATAAGAGATGCCTTTATGTTATTGTACTATCTCAACAATAACCTTTTTGTCTTCTTTAGAGGCTGCGGCCTTAACAACTGAACGAATAGCCTTAGCAATACGTCCCTGCTTGCCGATCACTTTGCCCATGTCAGACTGTGCAACACGTAATTCCAAAACAATTGCTTTCTCGTTTTCGGTCTCAGTTACATTAACCTCATCCGGATAATCAACTAAAGATTTTGCAATTACTTCAACTAATTCTTTCATTACGCCACCTCTTTATCCTATT
>ERZ1106952.826-NODE-826-length-11544-cov-3.825920_pt1 | contig 11544 bp, 8 predicted proteins | sample MGYA00403677_ERZ1106952 | MGnify/ENA primary metagenome ERZ1106952 (study PRJEB35170, sample SAMEA104062415) | human gut metagenome | biome: human gut; feature: human-associated habitat; material: faeces | place: Denmark | collected 2012-05-14 ...
ATGCCGTCCGTTTTTCGACGAGCCGTATTTCGCGCGGATGGACGTGGTGGACGATAAAGAGGGGTACAACAGCTATTACATCGGCAAGCGCGGGGATATGCGGCTGGAAATCGTGGACTGGCGCGCGCCCATTGCCAGACGGTATTACCAGAAGAGCAGCGTGCGTTTTTCCATCAACGAATACGATTACAGGGTGATTCTCCGCCGCGCGCTGCGCGTGAAAGCGGGGAAAATCGACGGGTTCAAAAACGAATTCCTCTCCGTGCGGGATTACCTTTCCCGCGAAGAAATTTCGGGAAGGGACGAGGAGATTTTATTCGACCCGTACCTGCGCGAAATTTTAAAATCGCGCAAGGAAGAAACGAACGTACGCGATATTATCGAAACGATACAGGAAAAGCAGTACGCGGTGATTTCGTTGCCGGAAAGGGAAAGTTTCGTGCTGCAAGGGTGCGCGGGCAGCGGCAAAACCATGGTAATGCTGCACCGCCTTTCCTACCTTATGTATAACGACGAAAACGTGCGCCCGCGCGACGTTCTGCTGATTACGCCGGGCGATTCGTTCAACGAATTCATCGAAGAACTTGCGGAAATTCTGCAACTGGAAAAAGTGCGCGCGATGACGGCCGGGGAATACTTTTCCAAAGTGCTTTCCCGTTCCGGAATCGACGCGGAAAGCAAAATCGATGATTCGGCGAAAGAGAACGAAGAGTATCTCAGATATCTGTATTCTCCCGCGTTCGCGCGCGATATTCAGAAAAAAGTGAGTAAAACGTACGATAACCTGTACGGAATTTTTACGGGCGAAGAGTGCCGCGAATACGTCGACGCGCTGGTAAAACGCACGGAAGAACAATTGGCGGCGTACGAGAAAGTGAAGAACGCTTCGTTAAGAATCCGCCGCGCGGTGCTCGGCGAAATCAAAGAAAGGAAAGACGGCGGCGGGGTGTATTACACGAAGCCTTTCCGTTACCTGATGAATGCCGTTACCGTGGTGAACGATTTTTTGAAAAACGTGGTGAAAGAGGAAAAATCGGGCGTTCCCGCGTATTTTTTCAGGCAGATTTTAACGTTTTACAGCAATGCGGCGTATCTCGCGAAAAAGACGGAAGAAATCTGCACGGACGCGCTTTCGTCGCTCGGCGAACTTTCGGCGACGGTGGAAAAAGAACTTGCCGACGTAAAGCGGTATAAAAGCTCGGCGGGCGGCACGGAAACGTATCTGTTTCCCGAACGGCTGGCGGCAAAAGAGGAATTGCTTGCGGAAATAAAAAAAGTTACTGCGAAAGTGGAAACGATCGGCGAAACGAACGACGCTTTTGCGGAATTTTACGCGTTTCTGCGCGGCGAAAGCACGTTTGCGGCGCTTGGGAAAGGCGAAAATTTCGTAGACGTTCTGCGTTATTTCTACTGGGAAACGGTGAAAAAATACAAGCTGAAATACGGCATGGAAGGGCGCGCGCTTTATCCTTCGGATCGTTACGCGTTGTGCGCGCTTCTGGCGGCGACGGGCGAAGAACTGCGCCCCGCGTATTCGTTTGTTTTTGTGGACGAGGCGCAGGATATATCCACGGGAGAATTCGCGCTGCTTCAGAAAATCAATGCCCGCGCGGCGTTTAACGTATTCGGAGATCTGGGACAGAACGTGACGCCTTACCGCAGCGTGGGAAAATGGGAAAACGCTTTTCCCGGCGCGAATATTTACAAACTGAACAATAACTACCGCAACACGAATCAGATTGTGGAATACGTGAAGCGCGACGCGCAGATTGACATGGTGGCTTTCGGGGTGGACGGTCCGCCCGTGGAACATATTCTGGCGCGGGCGATCGCTTCGTTTTTTGCGGATAAAAAGGGCTTGCGCGCCGTGATCTGCACCGAAAAAGACAAACAGATGTACCTTAGAAAAAGCTATTGGGACGTGGGGAAAAAGGGCAGATTGTCCCGTACGAAAGTGAATATTTTAACGGTGTACGAAAGCAAAGGACTGGAATTTTCCGCGGTGGCGGCGGTGGTGGAAAACATGAACGCGGCGGAAAAATACATTGCCTGCACGCGTGCGCTGAACGCGCTGGCAATCATCGGCGAAACGGGCAAAAACGGGGATTTATAAGGAAAAAATTGCTTAAAACGGTTGAAAAAAACAAAAAAGTATGTTATAATATAAAATAATTCATCATTCCGCCTCCGTGGTTCGGGGGCGGAAAATCACGCGAAGAGGAATAGAACGGACGAAATGGCAGAAAACGAAAAAGAAGAAAAACAGGAAAAAAATTCTTACAGCGCGAAAAATCTCGAAGTGCTCGAAGGGCTGGACGCGGTGCGTATGCGCCCCGGTATGTACATCGGTTCCACGGGCGTAAAAGGGCTTCATCATATCCTTTGGGAAATCGTGGATAACGCGATTGACGAAGCAGCCAACGGGTACGCAAATAAAATCAAAGTGGTTTTGTACAAAGACGGCAGCGCCTCCGTGGAAGATAACGGCAGAGGTATTCCCACCGATATTCACCCGAAAGAAAAGGTTTCCGGCGTTCAGCTGGTATTCACGAAGCTGCATGCGGGCGGAAAATTCGGGCAGGGAAACTATCAGTATTCGGGCGGTTTGCACGGCGTGGGCGCTTCCGTAACCAACGCGCTTTCCGAATGGCTGCAGGTGGAAGTAAGGCACGGCACCGTGTATAAAATGAGTTTCCGTTCGTTCTACAATGCCCGCAAGAAGAAATACGAATCGGGCATTCCGGACGGACCGCTTGAAAATACGGGCGTACGCACGAAACTTACGGGCACCACGGTGCGTTTCAAACCGGACGCCGCGGTGTTTTCCGAAACGAATTTCGACCTTGACACGGTGGAGGAACGCCTGAACGAGCTGGCGTTTTTAAACCGCGGACTGGAAATCACGCTGACCGACGAACGCATTACGATGGCGGACGCGAAGCGCATGCGCGGCAATATCGAAACCGACGAAGAAGAGCAGGGCGAAAACGCGGAAAATGCGGGCGAAACCGAAGGCGCTGAAACCTACGATCGTTCCGCCTATACCCCTCACGATTTGTTCGACGAAGCGGATGCGGCGATGCTGGAAAAAGAGCCGTACAGCGTGATGTTCAAGTACGACGGCGGTATCAGCGATTTCGTGCGCAGTTTAAACGAGGAAAAGAAAAAGCTTTATCCTACGCCCGTGTACTACAAAACGGTGAAAAACGATATCAGCATCGAATTCGCCGTACAGCATACCACCGAATACACCGAGAGCATTTTTTCGTTCGTAAACAATATTCCTACGCCCGAAGGCGGCTATCACGAAGCGGGGTTCCGTTCGGGAATAGCCAAGGCGTTCAACGATTACGCGCGCAGCAACGGATTTTTAAAGGAAAAAGACGCTAACTTTCAGGGCGACGATTTCCGCGAAGGGCTTACGGCGGTGCTTTCCGTAAAGATGCGCGAAGTGCAGTTCGAAGGGCAGACGAAAACAAAGCTCGGCAACACCGAAGCCCGCCCCGCGGTGGAAGCGGCGGTAATCGAAGGGTTCAAAGAATTCGCCAACACCCGCGGCGCGAAGAAAACGTTTGAAGAAATCATTAAAAAAGCGCAGGGCGCGGCGAAAGTGCGCCTTGCCGCAAAACAGGCAAAGGATAACGCCCGCGCGAAAAACAGCATCGACGGTCTGACGCTCATCGGCAAGCTGGCTTCCTGTTCGGGCAGAAAACCGGAACTCAACGAAATGTTCATTGTGGAGGGCGATTCGGCAGGCGGCACGGCGAAGCAGGCGCGCATCCGTCAGTTTCAGTCGATTCTGCCGCTTCGCGGCAAACCGCTCAACGTGGAAAAGAAACGGCTCAGCCAAATTCTCGAAAACGAAGAAATCAAAACGATCATCGGCGCGATCGGCGCCGGCATCGACGGCATCAATCCGGGGTTCAATCTGGATAAAATCAATTATCACAAAGTGATTATTCTTTCCGATGCCGACCAGGACGGCATGCACATCCGTTGTATTCTGCTTACGTTCTTCTTCCGCTACATGCGCGATCTTGTGAACGCCGGGCACGTGTATATCGGGATGCCGCCGCTTTATAAGGTGTACAAGGGCGACAAAGTAGAGTACGCCTACGACGACAAGGAACTTGCGGAAAAGATTGCGAACGTGGGCAAAGGGTATCAGTTACAGCGCTATAAAGGGCTTGGCGAAATGAGCGCGGACCAGCTGTGGGATACCACGATGAATCCCGCCACGAGAAATCTTACGCAGGTTACGATTGAGGACGCCGCCAAGGCGGAACGTATGATTACCACGCTGATGGGCGACAAAGTGGAAGGAAGAAAGGAATTTCTTGCCAAATACGCGAACTTCAACAAACACGACGAATTTATGGATAAGATAGACGGCAAGGAGGGCGCGATCAATGGCTAAGTCGAATAAAAAAGAACCCGAAAAAATCGAAGAGAAAGGGCAACTTTTTGTTGAGCCGCTGGAAAAAGTGTTGCATTCCTCTATGTTGCCGTATGCGGAATTCGTTATTCTCGACCGTGCGCTGCCCCGCGTGGAGGACGGCTTGAAACCCGTTCAGCGGCGTATTTTATACACGATGAACGAAATGGGGCTGACGCCCGATAAGCCGCACAAGAAGTGCGCGCGTATCGTGGGCGACTGCATGGGTAAATATCATCCGCACGGCGATTCGAGCGTTTACGGCGCCATGGTGAATATGGCGCAGGATTTCAATATGGGCAAAGTGCTCATCGACGGACACGGCAACTTCGGCAGCGTGGACGGCGACCGCCGCCGCTATGCGTTACACGGAAGCCCGCCTCGCTCCGCCCGCCCTCGAACTTCTGCGCGACATCGATAAAGACACGGTGCCTTTTTCGCTGAACTTCGACGATTCCCTGAAAGAACCGGACGTTCTGCCGGGAAGATTTCCGAATCTGCTTGTCAACGGCGCGTACGGCATTGCCGTAGGCCTTGCCACCAACATTCCCACGCACAATCTGGAAGAGGTGATCAACGGCGTGGTGGCGTACATCGATAACCCCGCGATTTCGCTGGAAGAGATGATGCAATATATTCCCTGTCCCGATTTTCCTACGGGCGGCATCATCATTGCGAACGAGCTGATACAGGCGTATAAAACGGGGCGCGGAAGAATCACGATCCGCGCGAAAATTTCCGTCGAACCTACCGATAACGGAAAAACGAATCTCGTCATCAGCGAAATTCCCTATCAGGTGAACAAAGCGCAGCTGCTTCGCCGCATCGTGGAGCTTTGCGAAGAAAAAAAGGAAGAACTGGCGGCGGTGGATCACGTTTCCGACGAGTCCGACCGCGCGGGCATGCGCGCCGTGGTGCGCATCAAAAAAGGCGGCGACATCCGTCAGATTTTAAAGGTACTGTATAAAAATACCGACCTCGAAATATCGTTCGGCATCAATATGGTGGTGATTGCGGACGGCAAGCCGCAGCAGCTGGGGCTGATGGAAATCATCCGCCATTACGTGGCGTATCAGCGGCAGGTGATTCTGCGCCGTACGAAGTTCGATCTGAACGAAGCGGAAAGCCGTTGCCACGTGTTGGAAGGGCTGATTATCGCCGTGCGCAACATCGACGAAGTGATTGCCATTATCAAGTCGGCGGAAAGCACCGCGGACGCGCGCGCGAAATTGATGAAGCGTTTCGAACTTACCGAAATTCAGGCGCAGGCGATTCTGGATTTGCGCCTCGCGCGCCTTACCAAGCTGGAAGTATTCAAGCTGGAAGAGGAACTGAAAGAACTGAAGAAACTCATTAAAAAACTTACCGCGATTTCGAAGAGCAAAGATTTGCAGTTGCAGGTGGTCAAGGAAGAAATTTCCGAAATCCGAGATAAATATCCCACGCCGCGCCGTTCGCGCCTTGTGTTTACGGGGACGGAAGCCGACGATTTGCTTGCGGTTACCAGCGAAAAGGTACCGGGGGCAAAATGCGCGCTTGTTCGTACGGCGGATGAAAAAATCAAAGTGCTTACGGGCAAAAATGCCGACGCGCTTTCGCTGCCCGTATCCGGAAAATTCAAAGCCGGGGTGATTGCGGAGGATATTCTTTCCACGGTTACGGACAAAGCGATTTACGCGTTTACGAACTTCGGCAACCTGCATCGCCTGAATATTTCGGACGCGGCGCTTTCGTGCAAGCTTTCGGACGAGGGCGTTTCGCTTGCGGAACTTTCTCCGGGTGCGGTAGACGGCGAAAAATGCGTGAAATTCTTCGAAATCGGCGATAAATTCCCCGTGGGGAATCTGCTGTTCTTTACGGCGAAGGGCATGGTGAAAAAATCTTCGTGGGAAGAATACGAAGGCATCAGAAAAGACGTTCTGCAAGCCGTGAAAGTGGCGGACGACGACGAGCTGATTGCCGTGGAAGAGGAACGCGAAGAGGAAGAAACGATGCTGTTCGTTACGGAACAAGGGTACTGCCTGAACGCGCTGAAAAACGATATTCCTTTGCAGGGCAGAGTATCGGGCGGCGTGAAGGGAATCATGCTTCGCGACGGCGACAAAGTGAAGTTTGTATCGCAGGTGAACGGCGAGGGCGAAATCGTAATTGTAACGAGCGAAGGAAAGTTCAAGAAAGTGATTTCTTCGCAGATCGACGTATCGGGAAGATACAAGAAAGGTTCGATGATCGTGGCTCTGCCGGACGGTGCGAAAGTGCTTTCCGCAAGCTACGTAACGGTGCCGTATAAGATTGCCGTGGTGGAAAAGGGAAACAAGATTTCCTGTATTTCTTCGGAGGACGTGCCCATTGCGATGCAGAGCGCGAAAGCCCGCAAGATTTCCGCATACGACGAAGGCAGCGTGATTGCGGCGTACCCTTTAAGGTATCAGACGGAAGAATAACGGAAAACGTAATGGCGGCAACCGCCATAGAAAGCAAGCTTTTCGGATAAAGCATAACCGGAACGAATCCGACATAGAATAAAACAGCGATAATTCTTTGTCGGAGGTGGGGAGCTTTGTGGGAAGAGCTTGAAGAGAGAGTGCTTTGTTGCGCGGAGTATATCGTGCAGACGGGTTGTACCGTCCGTGCGTGCTCCGCGCATTTTGCCGTCAGTAAATCTACGGTGCATAAAGATATGACGGAGCGGCTGCCGTACGTGGATAAAGTGTTGTACGAGGAAGTGCGCGACGTGCTGGATAAAAATCTGCGGGAACGGCACATCCGCGGCGGCAACGCGACGAAACGGAAGTACGAATCGCAACGCGTAAAAAAAGAAGAAAAAACATTGCGGAAATCGTTGCCGAACATTGCGGAAAATCACATCGAAATACCGCAAAAAATACAAAAAAACGGTTAAAAATCAGACGATACATATTTGTAAAACCGAAAAAGATTGCTAAAACCGCCCCGAAGGGCGGTTTTTTCGTCGTAAAAGCCGCGTAAAGATTGTTATCGGAAGCAAAAAACAGAAGAAAGCGCTTTTCCTTGGTCGTTATTGCTTGACAAATAAAATCCGCAATGTTATAATTGTTCTAAAAAGAACTATTTCGGAGATAGAAATGGAGTTTTTCGAAAAACAAAAAATGTTTTCGGCTTTGTACGAATCCGTTACGGACGACGTACGGAAAAACCATGCGCTGACGCGCGCCGGGTTTGACGTGCTGATGTTTTTAAAAAACAATCCGAGACTTAATACGGCAACGCAGATTGTCAAGTACCGGAAACTTGTGAAATCGCAGGTTTCGGGCGCGGTGGCGGAATTGACGGAACGCGGACTGGTTACGGCGGAACATGCGGGCAGCAATAAAAAAACGCTGTTGTTAACGCCAACGGCGCAGGGGATTCTGCTTGCGGAAGAGGGGCGAAAGGCGCAGCGCGTATTTGCGGAAACGCTTTTCCGCGGATTTAAAAAGGAAGAAATCGATACGATGAAAGAATTTTTCGAAAGGGCTTTTGCCAACGCGGAAATTTATTTTGAGGAGAAAAAGAAATGTCGTTAGGAATAAAAATTCTTGTGTGTTTCCTTGCCGGACTCGGCGCGGGCGTGGGAACGGGTTTTGCCGGAATGAGCGCGGCGGCGGTGATCGGTCCGATGCTGATTACCTTTCTCGGCGTGCCCGCGTATCAGGCGGTGGGCATAGGGCTTGCCAGCGACGTGCTTGCCAGCGCTGTGAGCGCGTGGACGTATAAAAAAAGCGGCAATCTCGACGTGAAAAACAGTCTTGTGTTGCTTGCAAGCGTTTTGTGCGCCACGGTGGCGGGCAGTCTGGCGGCGAAACTTGTGCCGGAACGGGCGATGAGCGGAACGATGCAGATAGCGATGATTGTTTTAGGCTTGAAATTTATCTTGAAACCCGTGGTTACGACAAAGGAGCAGATGCTGGAACAAAGCAGAAAATCGCGGATTATCAAGTCGGTTTTCGGCGGCATTGCCATCGGGTTTATCTGCGGATTTGTGGGCGCGGGCGGCGGCATGATGATGCTGTTTGTGCTGACGTCGTTTCTGGGCTACGAAATGCATGTTGCCGTGGGAACAAGCGTATTTATCATGTCGTTTACGGCGCTTACCGGCGGAATCAGTCATTTTATTATCGGCGGCAAGCCGGATGTGTTGTGTCTGGTTCTGTGCGTAGGGTTTACGCTGATATGTTCGCTGATTGCCGCGAAAATAGCAAATAAAGCCGACGCAAAGGTGTTGAACAGAGTTGTCGGCGCGGTGCTGATAGCAACAAGCGTTGTGATTCTTGCGGTGAATTATTTATTCTGATTTTGCTCGATTTGCAATATTAAAAACGCGGCAAAAGCAGAAAAAACTATTTGACTTTTTTGCATAAACGAGCTATAATTATTATAGTTAAGGGATGATTTAAAAAATTAATGTGCTTTAATTGAAAAGACAATGGGATTATTTCGTATTCGAAAGCCAAATCATTGTAATCCGAATCTGAAAAAGATTTTAATCGCAACGAATTCAAATTATTTATTTTATTGCAATTTAGCATTGACTTTGTCGGTAATATTTTGTATAATAATGTAGATTTTTTTAGGAGAACTCGCATATGAAAAAAGATTGCGTTATTTGCGGTAAAGAAGGTTATTCTTACTTCCCGTTTTGTTATAAGCATTTACAAATGAAAAACGAAGGTAAAATCGTGAAGTGCATAGATTGTGGGCAATGGCACTTTGCCGATGAACCTTGTAAATGCAAGACCAAGCCTATTTATACAGAATTGCCTTCGGAAGGTTTTGATACTTGTGTTGCTTGTGGTGCCAGTACAACGGGTTATGCTTTTTGTAAAAAGTGTTTCAAACAATATACCGAAGAAGAAATGCTTGATATGCTGAATAAAAATGAAGTTAAACTTTTTGACGATGAAAACGATGCCGAAGCAGACATTGAAGAAGTTGATGAAATCAAACAAGAAAAACAACTCGATACTTCTAATAGCGACATAGAACCTAATAGTGTAGTGGTTATTGATTTGAACAGCAAATCAAAGTGTATTACATGCGGAAAGCAAACCGACGGTTTATTATTTTGTACAAACTGCTATCATAAATATAAAAGCAAAGAATTGTTGTTCAGAATAACGAATTGCACTAATGTGGAGTTACTGGATGAGGCATATGAAAGTAAAATAATCTGTAAAGACGGACATATAGTAAAAAGTAAAGCTGAATATATGATTGATGATTATTTATATGGACACAATATAATTCACGCTTATGAAAAAGGGTTGCCTTACGGCGCAACCGAAAAAGAGGTATTACACCCCGATTTTTATTTGCCTCATTATCTCGGTAAAGATAAGCACGTATATATAGAGTATTGGGGATTCAATGAAAATAACATACAATATACAAATACCAAAAAATTTAAAATGGATATTTATAAGAAAAAAGGCATTACCCTAATCAGTGTTTGTGAAAAAGATACGTATGATATTGAAACAAGCCTTGATAGAAAATTGAACAAAGAATATATTCGTGAAGGTGAAATTAACGAATAAGTGTAGAGTGCAACGATAAGAAGATTGATTAAAAAACGGAAAACGAATAAAAAGAAAGAGGTTTATGCAAAATTATCGTTGTAAACATGATAAAACGCCGTTAAAACGCTTGCATAACGCAAAAAATTATGCTATAATGTTTATACTTAATAATCAGTAATGAGTATTGAGAGTGGTTCGCCACTCTCAATATTGCTATGTGGAGGTGTTTCGCCGTGAAATGTAAGCCTATCGAAGAAATTAAAGCCTTTCTCGAACCGTTTGCCGAAGAACAGGGAATCGAAATTTACGACATTGAATTCAAAGCGGGCAAAGAACCCGCGCTGACCGTTTATATCGATAAAGAGGGCGGCGTCGATCTGAATACCTGCGAAGCGTTTCACCACGCGATAGATGAGCCGCTCGATACGCTCGACCCCACGTACGGCGAACAATATACGCTGAACGTTTCTTCGCCGGGACTGGACCGACCTTTAAAAACCGACAAAGACTTCGCGCGGGTAAAGGGCAAGAAAGTGGAAGTAAAGCTGTTTGCGCCGATGAAAGGCAAGAAGTTTTTCGAAGCGGTTTTAGAAGATTTTACGGAAACCTGCGTGATTCTGAATACGGGAAAGGAAACGGAAAAAATCGAACGGGCGAAAATCGCGCGGATCAACGAAGCAATCGATTTCGATTGAGCCGCCGAATCGGATAAAAGTAAAAAATCAAACATTAAAAATAAAACACAAATCTGACTTCAGGAGAGAAAGTAAAATGGACAACAAAGAATTTTTCGCCGCTTTCGACGATCTTTGCAAAGAAAAGGGAATCGGAAGAGAAGAATTTATCGAAACACTGAAAAACGCGCTCAATTCCGCTTATAAAAAGCAGTACGACGACGGTTCGGAAGTGTTTGTGGACATCGATCCCGAAAAGGGCATTTTCGAATGTAACGCCGTGCAGAAAGTCGTGGCGGAAGTTACCGATCGCGACAGAGAAATTTCCGTGGAAGAGGCGCAGGCGATCAATCCGGAATATCGCGAGGGCGACGAAATCGTACGTACGTTCGTACCGCAGGATTTCGGACGGATTGCGGCGCAGACGGCGCGTCAGGTAATTTTGCAGAAACTCCGCGAGAAAGAACGCGACAACACGTTTTCCGCCATTTCCGATAAGGAAGGCGAGCTGATGGAAGCGACGGTACGCAAGATTGACGATAAAAACGTGTACGTTGATTTTGCCGATCGCAAAATCGAAGGCGTGATGCTGCCGCAGGATCAGTCGCCTACGGAAAAATACGAGCCGAACGACGTTATCAAAGTATTTGTGAAGCGCGTGAAGAGCGGCGGCAGAAATTCTCAGGTGCTTGTATCTCGTACGGCGCCGGGACTGGTGAAAAAGCTGTTCGAACAGCAGGTGCCGGAAATCGCGCAGGGGCTTGTGGAAATCAAATCCGTTTCCCGCGAGGCAGGGCACAGAACGAAGATGGCGATTTACTCTTCCGATTCCCGCGTGGACGCGGTGGGCGCGTGCGTAGGCAACAAGGGCAGCCGCGTGAACGCCGTCGTGAACGAA
>ERZ1106952.829-NODE-829-length-11531-cov-18.232572_pt1 | contig 11531 bp, 11 predicted proteins | sample MGYA00403677_ERZ1106952 | MGnify/ENA primary metagenome ERZ1106952 (study PRJEB35170, sample SAMEA104062415) | human gut metagenome | biome: human gut; feature: human-associated habitat; material: faeces | place: Denmark | collected 2012-05-14 ...
CGAACTTTGCGGCGCAGCCGCAAGCCCTGTCAGGGGCAGCGGTGAATAGTTCGAGTCTGAACAAAAAAGTGGCAAAAATATCTTTTTTGTTCACACTTGCCACAAGAAGGAACCGCGAAGGCGGTTCTTTTTTGTATAAAGAAAACCCGCGGACTATCCGCGGATTTTACCATACAATAAGGACAAGGGCGATAATAATCGCCCTTGTCCTTGTAATGATCAGAAATCTGTAAACGCGTGCGGCAAAAAACTCAATTGCCCCCGATCATGCCGATAAAGCTGTTATAGGTATCGGGGAAGAACAGGAACACAACGATGAGCGCGAGCAGCGCGATAAAGATCAGCTGGAACAAAAAGTTGCGTTTGGACATTGCTTCCAGTCCGACGACCGCGATCAACAGGAGCGAGCCGTAAGTACGGATAATTTCGAACGCGTTTTTCAACCACTCCACATTCCCGAGAAAGGGGAAATTAGCGTCGATGATGAGCAGAGCAAAAACAATCACCAGCACAACGGCGAGGATTTCGCCGATAATGTCGAATACCTTTTCCATCTTTTTGAACATGTGTCAATTTCCTCCTTTTATCTGCCGAAAGGCACTTTTTACCATTGTACTCCCTTCGGAGCCGCTTGTCAAGAAAAATTTTTCATCCCGCCGCCGTTGCCTGCCTTGCCTCCGTGCGCATTGCCGCAATTTTTTGCCGAAAACGGTGCCGAAACCGCGCTTTTTCCCCAAAAAATTAACGGTAAATACAAGAAAAACGGCTCAATCGCCGTTTTTGATGGTTTTCAGAAAAAGAAGATAAATTTTATCCGCCGGCGCTTCTTCGCTCATTGTCTGTCTCCCTGTCCGCCGTGCCTGTCCGTCCCCGCGCGCGCGATCACGCCGTCCAGGTCGAGGGGAGCGCCCTCTTCGTCTTTCGGCTCGGCGGGAACATATACCCGCCTGCCATAGCCTCCCGCAAATTTCCTCTGCAGGTATTCCGCCAGCACGTTCACGCAAAGGCTCATAATCAGAAAGGGGATGGAAATACACGCCATTACAACCGAAATTACGTTTGCGGTATATACGGCGGAAAAAACGAGCGCGAGCGCAAAGCCCGAGCAAAGCAGCTGAACCGAATATTTCGCCATTTTAATAAACCGATGCACGCGCGGCTTTTTTGCCCCTTTCAGATTCACGCGGTAACTCACCGCCGTCACAACGACGGAAAGCGCCAGCGCGACGGCGATCAGGCACAAAAGCGCAATGCCCAGTCCGGTACGGAAAGTCAGGTAAAAATACAGCGCATAGGCGAAATAGGCGGCATATCCCACCGAAAAGGCGAGGCTTATCAGGAATTTGGAAAGACGTATTTTGTGTTTCAGGCTCATAGTCAATTACCGGCGCAAAAGCACCGTACCAATACTATACACCGAATTTTGCCGTTTGGCAATCTTTTTCAAGGGAAAAATCGCCCCGATAGATTGCATTCTTGCGATTGCTGTGTTATAATAATAAATAATTATGAATAAACATACAGGCACAGCCTGCGGAGACGGTTTGACCGAACGGATTTGCGGCGGAGAATATTTTGACCCCGCAGCCACCCTCGGCAGCGGGCAAATGTTCCGTTACCGGGCGGAAGAAGGCGGTTTTTTAGTCCTTTCGGGCAGCCGTGCGTGCCGCGTTTTCTGCCGCGGGGCAAATGTTCTGTTCCGTTGCAGGGAAGAAGACGCGGAATATTTTTATAAATATTTCGATCTATCGCGCGATTACGCGCCGATCGTTTTACGGGCGGCTACCTGCGGCATACCGTTTGTCGCGGAGGCTGCGCAGGCGGGCAGGGGCATCCGCATTTTGAACCAAGACCCCGAAGAAACGATTTTTTCCTTCCTGCTGTCGCAGAACAACAATATCCCGCGCATCCGTATGCTCATCTCCCGCATCTGCGGTGCGCTGGGCGAGGAATGCTCCTTTGAAGGGGAACGTTACTTTGCCTTTCCGTCCGCCCGAAAACTGGCGGAGCGGGGCGAAGATTTTTATGCTTCCCTCGGCTGCGGCTACCGTGCGAAATATATTGCGGGTACGGCGCGCATTCTGGCAGAGGACAGCGCGGCGGGGTATGCTGCGCTTTCCACCGAAAAGCTGCGGGAAAAGCTGCTGGCGCTTCCCGGCGTGGGGCCGAAGGTGGCAGACTGCATCGCGCTGTTTGCATATCACCGCGCGGAGGCGTTCCCCGTGGATACCTGGATTGAAAGGATTTATCGCGAAGAATTGGGCGGAACGCTCGTCGGCAGGGAAAAGATCGCCGCATACTTTGCCGCGCTGTTCGGCGATGCGGGTGGGTACATACAGCAATATATCTTTCGCTATGAGCGGGAGAGGAGGTCAAAATGGCGAGAATAACGATCAACGAAAAAGTTTGCAAGGGTTGCGGTCTGTGTGCAGATGCCTGCCCGAAAAACGTCATATCATTGAGCGAGCACCGCATGAACGCGAACGGATATTACGTTGCGGAGGCGGTGAACCCGCAAAACTGCATCGGGTGCGCGTTCTGCGCGATCATGTGCCCCGACTGCGCGATCGAAGTGGAGCGGTAACGTGTTCTCACTTTTTGTTTCAAGCTGATGAAACAAAAAGTCGAGATTTTAGGATAACCCCATTGCCCTCGCTATGCTCGGTGCAATCGGAGTTTTCCTCTGCGGCGCGCCTTTTTGAGGGCACGCCATATTACGCGCGCCGCATTCACCTTTCCTGCAAAAGCGCTTTCGCGCAAATGCAGGTGCGCTAACGCAAAAGCGTGGTTTTGCTTGCGCGAGAGATTATTATAAAAGATAAATCCGAATATCTCACGGAAAATCGCAGCGTAGCGAGATTTTCGTGAACAAGGCGGCGGAGCCGAGGCGGAAGCGAGCAATGCACGATAGGGCATTGTGAGAAACCGGCCTCGTGCGTAGCCGCTAAAAGCGCCCCCAAATAGCCGCATACATACGGCTTTTGGGAAGAGGGTGAATTTTTGCCCATAAATAATAAGTGTGCCCTTAAAAGGGGCAAAAAGAGGGAGAAAACGCCGCAGAAAACGCTGAAAGCGTTTGAACGGCGGTGCCGCCCTCAAATCACGGAAAACCGCAGGCAACAGCTTGCCGAGGTTTTCGTGAACCAAAGGAGTCTTTACTTATGTCAAAAATCCTTTTACACGGAACGGAAGCGATCTGCGAAGGCGCCATGCGCAACGGCTGCCGCGCCTTCTTCGGCTATCCCATCACCCCGCAGAACGAAGTACCCGAGTATATGTCCGTACAGATGCCCAAGATCGGCGGCGTATTCGTGCAGGCGGAATCGGAGGTTGCCGCCATCAACATGGTGTACGGCGCGGCGGGCGCGGGCATCCGCGCCATGACCAGCTCCTCCAGCCCCGGCATCAGCTTAAAGCAGGAGGGCATCTCCTACATCGCCTGCGCGCGCATCCCGTGCGTGGTCGTCAACATCATGCGCGCCGGCCCCGGGCTCGGCGGCATCCTGCCCGCTCAGGGCGACTATTTTCAGGCGACCAAGGGCGGCGGCCACGGCGACTACCACCTCATCGTCCTCGCTCCTTCCACCGCGCAGGAGGCGTGCGATTTCACCTACCGCGCCTTTGACCTTTCGGACAAGTACCGCGTCCCCGCGATGATCCTCGCGGACGGCATGATCGGTCAGATCATGGAACCCGTCGAACTCCCGCCCATGCGCGACTTGAAGGACATCCCCGAAAAGCCGTGGGCGACGAGCGGGCACTACGGCAAGGAGCGCCGCATCCTCAATTCCCTCATCATCAAACCCGAAGAACTCGAGCCGCACGTCAACGAATTGCAGAGGACGTACGACGAAATTTATGCCAACGAGCGCAAAGCGGAGTGCTACAAAACGGAGGACGCGGAGATCGTCCTCACCGCTTACGGCACCATCGCCCGCATCTGCAAGAGCGTGGTCGACGAGCTGCGCATGCAGGGCGTCAAGGCGGGCTGTATCCGCCCGATCACCCTCTATCCCTTCCCCGACGACGCGTACGCGAAATGCGCGGCGGGTGCGGCGAAGGCGTTCCTCTCCGTCGAACTCTCCTTGGGGCAGATGGTCGAGGATGTAAAGCTGGCGGTGAACGGCAAAAAGCCGGTGTATTTCTACGGCAGAACGGGCGGCAACGTGCCCGAGGAGGCGGAAATCATCGAGGCGGCGAAGAGCGCGCTCAGAAAAGCGGAGGCGGCAAAATGAAAGTTTTTGAAAAGACGAAAATGCTCACCGACGCGCACCTGCATTACTGCCCCGGCTGCACGCACGGCATCGTGCATCGGCTGGTCGCGGAGAGCATCGAGGAACTCGGTTTGCAGGAAAAGTGCATCGGCATCGCGCCCGTCGGCTGCGCGGTGTTCGCGTACGACTATTTCAACTGCGACATGCAGGAGGCTGCGCACGGCCGCGCCCCCGCGGTCGCCACGGGCATCAAGCGGTGTTTGCCCGATCGTACGGTATTCGTGTACCAGGGCGACGGCGACCTCGCTTCCATCGGCATGGCGGAAACGGTGCATGCCGCGGCGCGGGGCGAAAACATCACCATCATCTTCATCAACAACAGCATCTACGGCATGACGGGCGGGCAAATGGCTCCGACCACCCTCATCGGGCAGAAGGCGACCACCTGTCAAAGCGGCCGCGACCCGAAGGTGAACGGCTATCCCATCCGCGTGTGCGAGCTTCTGGCAACGCTCGACGCGCCGTATTACATCGAGCGGGTTTCCACGCACGACGTCAAGCATGTCATGGCGGCGAAAAAGGCGATCAAAAAGGCGCTCCGCTTCCAGTCGGAGGGGAGGGGATACACCTTTGTCGAAGTTCTCGTTTCCTGCCCGACCAACTGGCATATGCGCCCCGCCGAAGCGCTGCATTTTATGGGTACGGAATGCGTAAAAACGTTTCCGCTCGGCGTATACCGCGATAAATCGGAAGGGGAGGCGGAATTATGATCAGAATTCTTTTGGCAGGTCAGGGCGGCCAGGGCGTTTTGAGCGCGGGCAAATTTTTGGCGGAGAGCGGCCTGCACGAGGGCAAGGAAGTCACCTATCTCCCCGCCTACGGCCCCGAAATGCGCGGCGGCACGGCGAACTGCTCGGTCATCATCTCCGAGCATCCCATCGCTTCGCCCCTGTGCAACACGCCCGACGTGCTCATCGCCATGAACGGCCCCAGCTTCCACAAATTCGCGCCGCGCGTCAGGAGCGGCGGCATCATCATCGTCAACGGCTCCGTTTCCGACTGCTATGCGGGGCGTGACGACGTGCGCATTTGCGACGTCGCCGCAGGCGACATCGCCCTCGAGGCGGGCGACGTGCGCTCGGCGAACATGGTCATGCTCGGCGCGTTCATCGCGCTCACGGGCGCCGTCAAGGAGCGCAGTATCTTCAACTGCCTGAACGAAAAGTTCGTCGGCAAGCCGCATGTACTCGATTGCAACCGCGCCGCTTTCGAAGCCGGCGTTGCCGCGGTCAAAAAGAGCTGAATTTCTGCTCCGGCGGCAAAGGAAAAATGTTCAGGGAAAATCCGTCCGTTTTTTCGGGCGGTTTTTTTATCGTTTGATTGCATTTGAGCGGGAACGGTGCTATAATATAGCCAATCCCATGCAGCTGCAGCTGCGGATTTTTGAACCAAAAATCCGTGTACGTTTATCGGAAAACGGTATAAAGGCGCACTGCATGGCGAAAAAGGAGGAAGTGCAGGAATGAAAAAAGTGATCACAGGTATTCTGGCGGCGCTTTTGGCGCTGTCTGCGGGCGCGTTCTTCGCCGCCTGCGGCGGGGCGCCGGATGAAGGGGACGACAAAACCGATCCCACCGTCTACACAGTCACCGCCGAAGAATCGGATTTTTACGATGTCGGTTGGCATACGACTCAAGCCACAGCGGGAACGGCGGCATCGGTGGAAATTGTACCGGAGTATGATTTTGTAACCGTCGAAAAGGTGTTTTACAACGGGCAGGAATGCACAAAGGGCGAGGGAAACGAATACACCTATACCATGCCTGCCGAAAATGTCGAAATCGCGGTTGAACTTAGCTTTGCGGATAAAGACAGTTCCGAATACGACCGCGTTTCCTGGAATGAAGACAATAATTATACGATCGAAGCAGGCGAGGGCAAAACGGCAACATTGGTTGCCGACATCAATATTTCGTGGATGACATCGGCAGATTTTGTCGTACTTTCTTCAAACGAAAAAGTAATTCCGCAAACAGCATTTCCGGAGGAACTGGATACGATTTTGGATTCGGATATTCACGGCTCCTCCGGTTCCAACGAAATAATAGGGGTAAAAATTGATATAGATTGTACTGATATCAGTTCTGGTCAAACGCAAATCGTGCTGGTCGTTAAAAAGAGTTTTACGGAAAGCTACGCGATTTGCAAAACCGTCACGGTAACGGAAGCGGCTGCTTAAAAATAAAAGGGAAAAAGGCTCTCGGCGGAGGGCCTTTTCTCTTTCCCGGGCAGGCAATTTTGTTGCCGCCTTTTTGCCAATCTCGCCTGCGGTTGCCTGCGGCGCGGTTTGTACGTCGTTCCGCCCGCGGCGTCGGCGCCGTGCAGCGGATCCGCCGCCCGGGAGGAGAGGGCACGCAATGCCCCGTCCGTCCGGCTCTCTGCAAAGGTTCGCTGCCCTTGCGCGGCAGGGTTCCGCATACTTCCCGCGGAGCAAGGGGGGAGCCGTATAACGGAACGCTTTCGCTCCTTGCGCAAATAAAGAAAAACCCGAGCCGCCTAAAACAGCGCCTCGGGCATAGAATTTCGTATTCAGTTGTAGGGGAACCGATCAGACGGCATCTCTACGTTTACGCTATAATCAGCGCGGCAGCCTCCCGCCAGCTGTTCGCTCGGCTACGCCGCTATCCTTTTCAGATTTACGTCTTTTAAGCCGTTCCCAACCTCAAATTGTACATTGGACCGCCCTCCTATCAAGCAAGTTTTCTCAAATCCGACTTGTACATTGGCAGTACCTCCTTGCCCTTCGCGGCAGGCGCGGCGCATTTTTCGTTGCAAGCTCTCTTTTCCGATAGCCTTCGTGTGAATAAAATGCCGCGGCGCTTTCGCTGAATCCGCCCCCGATTGAAAATTCCTTTCGACCTTCTCTTTACCCTTGCATCGGTATTCCCTGCGCGCATTTTCTCAAGCGGAAACCGAAGCAACTTGTTCGATATTGGGAGGGGAATCGGGTCAGCGTTCCCTTGGGGCTTTGGTTGTACCGAGGGAAATCTGAGTATTTTTCCCTTTGGTCAATTCTATTATAGCACACTTTCCGCGTTTGTCAAGGGGGTTTTGAAAAAAATTTTTATTTTTTGTTTTCTTTTCACAATTTTTTAACAATGCAGTTTGCCGCCATTTTTCCCCCGATTCGCCGCAAGGTTTTTGCAGGAAAGGCGATTGCGGCGCTATTGTTTCAAAAATTTTCGCGCAAGGAAAATCACACTTTTCCGCAGCGCACCCCTGTTTGCAAATCCTTTTGCTTTCGGGAAGAGAGTGAAGCCGTCCGATTCTAAAATATGCGTGCCCTTAAAAATCGGGCGGCGAGAGAGAAACCGCCGTTAGGCGCAATAGCTGCCGTGCGGCGGTGTCTTTCTCAAAATCTCGACTTTTTCTTTTGTCAGCTCAAAAGAAAAAGTGAGAATCTATTTCAGTGTATCAAACTTTATATCGTAAATAACGTTCACATTCTCCAAAAGAGTGTCTTTAAAAGTTTCGTAATACGGGCGGGCAAAGCGGTACAGTTTCACTTTCATTTCAAACAGGTCGCAGCCGCTCCCGCTCGCCTTTTTCAGAACGGAAGTCAGCTTTTGTTTGAATTTTTCCTCCGCCGCGCGCAAAACGTGTGCGGGCACGATCGTCGTCTTCGCGACCTCCTCGATCGTCTCCGACTTGTTTGCGTCCGCCACCTGCGCGTTGGCGCGGATGCGGAAGGTGAACACGGGCACCCCTCCCTTGACCGCTATCGACTGCGAGCGCTTTCCGATCTTCATTTTCAGGTTATAGGTCACGTCCTTTCCGTCTTCGGCAACGGTCACGTCGCCGTAGGCAAAATCGGTGGGGGATGCGGCGAGGTTGTAGGCGAGCGTTTCGTCTGCGTCGAGCAGTGCGGTGCGTTTTCCCTTATAAAAGAGGGCGGTCGTTGTCGCGTCGAATACGTCCGACTTGGCTTGCCCGCCGCTCTTTCCGCCGCCCGAACCGTCCGCTCCGCCCGAAGACGATTCCGAACCCTGCACGGGCAGGGCGGGGGATGCGGAAAAATTTCCGCCCGCGCTTCGGGCGCCGCCGGCAAGGGAGTTGCCCGCGTTTTGCGCATCTTCCGAGCCTTCGCCAAAGGCGCCCTGCGCGCCGCCCGCAGAACCGCTGTTCCCGCTCTCCGCCTCGGCTTTCGCTGTAAGCACGGGCAGATAGCCGCTCCCGCTCACCGAATAGTACCCCTTGGCGAAGTCGCGCAGGTTGATGACGCACACGGTACCTGTCTTCTGCGACTCGGTGGAAAGAACCTTCGCGATTGCCGCGCTCGTCATGTCCCCGACGGAAGATTTTGCGCGCAGCAATTCCTCCGCGCGCCCCTCGCACATCGCCATCAGGCAGGAGTCCTCCACAAATTCGCTGCGCAGGAAATAATCGGAAAAGCGGAACACGTCCTCGCTGTCCGTTCCCTCGCCCAGAACGACGAGCCGGCAGTGTACGAGGGTAGGGTACCATCCCGTTTTGCGGTTCAGCTCGGCGATCGCCTCGCCCACGGTGTCCGCGCCCTGAATGCTGACGTTGCTCGATGCTTCCGCCCCTCCGCCGCTGCTCGAAGAAGCGGGCATGGCGATCTGCGCCGTAAAGTCCACTTTTTCCGCATCCGACTTCGAAATGTCCAGCCCCACCGCCACGACGATCGCCGTCTTCTGAATGTTCACAATGCCGAAATCGTTGGAGAAGAATAAGAGCAGCAAAAACGCGACGGCAAACAGAAAGATCCTCGGCCAAAATTTATTCATGCGTGTCCTCCCGCGGCGGAACTTCGCCTTTTCCATTTTTTCGCCGCCCGTGCGCGCCGCTTTCCCCGCCGTGCCTGCGCCTGCGCGAATTCCGCGCCTTTTTGCGCAGCAAAAGTGCCGAAATCGGCAGAACGTATGCAAAAAATGCGAACACATACCAAAGACTTTGTGTGAAAAACGTCTGCAATTCGAGGTAAGAATATTTAAAGAAAACGATAAAAACGAGCAGGAGCAGGTTGAGTGCCGCCGCAGGCAGCAGGGGATTGACTCCGCCGAGCGCCCTGCACGCGCAGTGAACGCACAGCTGCGCGGGGATGCACAGCGCGAATACGAGTACGAGCGCGAGCGCAAAGATGAACAGCAGGTCGATCCTGCCCAAAGAGGTAAAGGCGGTCGTATATTTGGAGATCTGCGCGATCGCATTCTGCTGTTGCACGGCAATGTCGGCGAATATTCCGTAAAAGGTGCCGAGGAATAAAAGCAGAGCCGCCCCGCCGAGGAGAAAAGAAAGCCCGACCTTCCGCCACGCTCCCTTTTCCCTTTTGAAATGCCCGAGGAAGAAGAGCGGGTACAGGCACTCGGTGTACCAGTTCAGCCCGTACAGGCTCCCGCGGAAAATGCCTTCGCCCCCGCCGCCGACGGGCAGCAGCGCGGAAAAATCTGCCTCCGGCAGCGCGAGCAGGATGATCACGGCAAAGCAGACGGCGAACACGGGCAGGGCGATGTCCGCCGCCCGCCCGATCGTCTTGAACCCCTTCACGCACGCGAAAAAGCTCACGCCGAAAAAGGGCGCAAAGGCGATGACGGACGGGATGTTTTCGTAGAAGATCTGCGTCACGAACCCCTTCTGCTCCATCAGCGGCAGAAGGGCGGAAAGCGCAAAAAACAGCGCGAAAATGCCGTAAATCACCCGCGCGGCAACCCTTCCGAAGGTGTTTTGCAATAGATCGAAGAAGGTCATGTCGGTGCGGTAGGATAAGAAAACGACGAGCGCGAGCACCGCGCCCATGAGCAGCAGGTTGAGCGCCGCGGAGAGCAGAAGATCGTTTTTCGCGTAGTAGCTCACCGTCGCGGGGTAAATGATCATCTTCGTCACGGGCATGACCGCCGCAAACAGAAAACAGATCTGCCGCAGTTTAATTTTGTCCATCGCTCGCCTCCTTGCGGTTATTCACTTTCAGCCGCGTCCTGTTTTTGCCGCGGAACACGGCGGGCCGCGTGTCTAGGGCATAGATGTCCGTCTTGTACAGCGTATCCCGCAAATCTTTTTTTATGAGCGGGGAGAAGGGCGCGAGCAGCGGCGTGCCGTAGCTGTCCGACGAAACGAGGTAGTAGAGGATGAGCGCCGTCAGCAGGATAATGCCGTAGGTGCCTATGCTCCCTGCCACCACCACGAGCGCCAGCCGCAGCAGCGAAAAAGTTCCCGTCAGGTCGGGTACCGTGTAGGCAGAAATGCCCGAAAGCGCCACGATGATGATGGCGGGCGAGGATACGATGCCCGCCTTCACCGCCGTATCGCCGAGCACCAGCGCGCCGATCACGGAGAGCGCCAGCGCCACATATTTCGGCATGCGGATGCTCGCCTCGATGAGTATTTCCAGAACGGCGAGCAGGAAAAACATCTCCAGGCTCGGCGAGAGGGCGAGCGTCTGCGTTCCGCCCGAGATGATGAGCAGAAGGTTTAAGGGGATGAGCTGCAGTTTGAACAGCTCCGCCGCCACATACGCCGCGGGCAGGTACAGCGCCGCGAATACGGCGATCATGCGCAGAATGCGGCTCACCGTCGCGCGGAAGGGGGAAACGAAGTAGTCCTGCGAACTTTGAAAATCTTCCGCCAGCATGTACGGCACCGTCAGCGCGATGGGCGAGCCGTCCGCAAGGATCGCCACCCGCCCCTCCAGCATCTTCGCGCACAAGATGTCCGGCTTTTCCGTCGTGCCGATCTGCTTGAATACCGAATAGGGCTTTTTGGAGATGAATTTGGCGATATACGAAGAGTCGGGCACGCCGTCGATGTTCACGGCGGCAATGCGCCGTTCGATTTCTTTGACCACCTTTTCGTCGGCGATGCCGTCGAGATACGCCACGCACACGAGCGTCTTGCTGTGCCGCCCCGCCTCCATGCTCTTAAAGCGCAGGGCGGGCGTTTTCAGGCGGCGGCGGATGAGGCTCATGTTCGTCTTCACGTCCTCGATGAACCCCTCGCGCGGGCCTTTGACGGTGATGGCGGTCTGCGGCTCGGTGATGGCGCGCAGCGTTACCTTCTTCGTTCCCAGAACCAGCCCGCCCTCCATGCCGTCCGCAAACAGCACGGGGTTGCCGGCGAGGATTTCGCCGCATGCCGCCTGCACGTCCTCCGCCTCCTTGCTCTCGGGGAAGTACAGCAGCTTTTTCGCCTCGGCGATGGTTTTCGGCGCCTTTGCGAGGGAGAGCGGCCGCGCCACGAGGCTGCTTAGAAAAGATAACGAAGCAGCAGTATCTTTCTTCTTACAAGAAGGATATCCAAAAG
>ERZ1106952.830-NODE-830-length-11524-cov-3.184323_pt1 | contig 11524 bp, 8 predicted proteins | sample MGYA00403677_ERZ1106952 | MGnify/ENA primary metagenome ERZ1106952 (study PRJEB35170, sample SAMEA104062415) | human gut metagenome | biome: human gut; feature: human-associated habitat; material: faeces | place: Denmark | collected 2012-05-14 ...
GACAAGGTGACGTGAAACGAAAGGGCGCTGACCTTCTGGTCGCGCCCTTGAAGTTGAACGTCAGATTGTCCAAATGCGGCCCGCGCAGCGTCGAGCTGTTACGCGGTTTGGAAAAACCGCGTAACTACAGCGCCTCTGCGCAGCGCTTACAGATATGCGCGTGGCCGTTGTACTCGCCGACGGTGGTGCGGTAGTTCCAGCAACGGTCGCAGCACTCGCCTTCGGCAGCCTCAATGGCAACGGAGAGCTCCTCGCCCTGGGTTAGCTCAACATCGGAGACGATGTAGAACTCGGCCAGGTCGACCGCCTTGTCGCCAGTCAGCAGCGCATACATCTCGGCGGGAACGACCGCCTTGACGCGAACCTGCTGGCTCTTGGTGAAGGTGCCGGCAGAACGGGCATCCTCAAGGGCCTTGGTCACGGCGCTACGGAGCTCGAGTGAGGCCTCGAGCACGCCCTCAAACTCATTGGCCTCGTCGACCGTGATGGGCGACTTGTACCAATCGAGCAGCGCGGCGTACTTCTGGTGGTCAACGCAGCCGGCGGGCGCATAGGCCATGGCCTCGTCGACCGTGTAGGACAGGATCGGCTGCAGGTCGCGCATGAGCATCGAGAAGAGCTCGGCCAACACGGTCTGGGCGCTGCGGCGCTCGAGCGAGCCGGGCTTGTCGCAGTACAGACGGTCCTTCAGGGCGTCGAGGTACACGTTGGAGAGCTCGGTAACCACGAAATCGTAGAGTGCGCGGTAGGCGCGCGGGAACTCGTAGCTGGCGTAGGCGTCGTCGACCTCGGCCTGGACCTGGGTCAGGCGGGCAACCATGAGCTTGTCGAGCGGCAGCAGGTCGGCAAAGGCGACACCGTCGGTCTCGGGCTCAAACTGACCCTCGAGCTCGGAGAGCAGGAAGCGCAGCGTGTTGCGGAAACGACGGTAGGCATCGGACGTACGAGCAAGGATCTCGTGGTCGATGGACACGTCGGAGCTGGTATCGACGGACGCAACCCACAGACGAATGATGTCAGCACCCATCTCGTCGCAGACCTTGTTGGGGTCGATGACGTTGCCGAGCGACTTGGACATCTTGCGGCCCTGGCCGTCGAGCGTGAAGCCCTGCGAGACAACCGCCTTGTACGGGGCGTGGCCGTTGGCGCCAAGCGTGGTGAGCAGCGAGCTCTGGAACCAGCCGCGGTGCTGGTCGGAGCCCTCGAGGTACACGTCCGCCGGGTACTCAAGCTCGGGACGATACTCGCAGACGGCCTTCCAGGAAACGCCGGAGTCCCACCACACGTCGAGAATGTCCTTATCGGCCTTGAGGTGATGGCCGCCGCACTTGGGGCAGACGCAGGCCTCGCCCAGGTAGCTCTCGGGAGCGTCGGTGAACCAGGCGTCGGAGCCCTTCTCGTGGAAGAGCTTGATGACGGCGTCGAGCGTGGCGTCATTCATGACTTTCTCACCGCAGTCGGCACAGGTGTAGCTCGGGATGGGCACGCCCCAGTTGCGCTGACGGCTGATGCACCAGTCGGGACGCTGCTCGACCATGGCACCGATGCGGTTGGCCGCGTGGGCCGGATACCACTTGACGTTCTCGCGGACCTCTTTGCCAGCCTGCTCGCGCAAACCGGTCTTATCCATCGAGACAAACCACTGGTCGGTAGCACGGAAGAGCACCGGGTGCTTGCAGCGCCAGCAGTGCGGATAGCTGTGCGTGATCTTCTTCTCGAGGACCAGGGTGCCGCGCTCGCGCAGGAACTCGATGATGTGCGGGTTGGCCTCATCGGTGTCCATGCCGCTGAAGGGGCCGCCGGTACCAAACTCCTCGCCGGTGTAGAACTTGCCGTCGTCATCCACCGGCATGCAGATGTCGGTGATGCCCTCCTTGAGGCAGGCAAAGTAGTCGTCGACGCCGTGGCCGGGCGAGTTGTGGACGATACCGGTACCGTCATCGACACCGACGTAATCGGCCAACAGCGCCACGCCCTCAACACCGTCAAAGATCGGCTGCTTGTAGTGGATGTGGTGGAAGGTCTCGGCGGGAACCACATAGGGCTTGCCGTCGACCATGACCGGGGTGTACTCCCAGCCAAACTCCTCACAGCACTTGGGAGCCAGATCCTCGAGCATGACCTCGGCACGGGCGTCGTGCTCAACGGCGACATAGGTGGCGCCGGGCTTGAGGGAAACGGCCTGGTCGGAGGGGATGGTCCACGGCGTGGTCGTCCAGATGATAAAGTCGACCGGGCCGTCGAAGTTCTCGAGGCCGGCGGGCTTGGAGGTCATCTCAAAGCGCACGAAGATGGACGGGCTCGTCTCGTCAGAGTACTCAATCTCAGCCTCGGCGAGTGCGGTGTGGCAGTGCTTGCACCAGTGGACGGGCTTATGGCCGCGATAGATCATGCCCTTGTCGAACATGGCCTTGAAGACCTCGATGTCGGCGGCGTCATGCTGGTGATAGAGCGTCAGGTAGGGGTTGTCCCAGTCGCCAAGCACGCCCAGGCGACGGAAGCCGGCCTTCTGCAGCTCGATGTTCTCAACAGCGAACTTGTTGCAAAGCTCGCGGATCTTAGCCGTGGAGGTCTGGTTGAACTTCTCGGTGCCGAGCTTCTCCTCGACCTTATGCTCGATCGGCTGACCGTGGCAGTCCCAACCGGGGACATAGGGAACCTCATAGCCCTGCATCATCCAGTAACGGTTGATCATGTCCTTGGAGATCTTGTTCATGGCGTGGCCGATGTGGATCGGGCCGTTGGCGTACGGAGGACCGTCGTGCAGAACGAACTTCTTGTGACCCTCGTTCTTCTTTAGAACTTGCTCGTAGACCTTGTTGTCCTGCCAGTCCTTGAGTCGCTTTGGCTCGGACTTGGAAAGACCGGCACGCATGGGAAATCCGGTTTTGGGCAGATTCATCGTCTGCTTGTACTCGTTTGCCACGGTACCCCTTTCTTGTCATGGGCGCGCACGCCCTCTGGGCACCAAAAAAGCGCCCGTCCCTACAAGCTGGGACGAAGCGCCACAAAACGGACAGTCTGTCCGTAAAAGCTCTTCGCTTAACCACCCAGCTTAGATGCCCTCGCTCGCGTCGCCGCGCGCTCTCATCCGTTACTCGGCTGGCCTGTATCGACGACCATCTCGGCGATGTCTACTAAGACGAACCTGCGCGGTACGTCCGTTGGGACCGCAGCTCCGGGGTGATTTTCATCGGTCGCATGCACGGGATCTCAGCGCTCCCCGCTCTCTGTGGCATGCGGACGGCCGACTACTCGTCCCCATCAACGCTTATGCGGAGTATGCTAGCACGTTCCGCGCCGGCGAAAAACCCTCAACACTGGTTTTATACGTTCGAAATTTCTTGCGGCCATCGACCTTCTCTTGGAGCAAAATACCTGTAAGCACTTTATCGAGCGAAAGAAGGTTGCTATGCGCACGATCGGAATGAGCGACTACACCGTTGGCGAGGATTGCTTTACCGAGCTGCCCGCCGCACTGGCGGAGTACGGCGCAAAGAAGGTCGCCATCATTGGCGGCAAGCGAGCCCTGGCTGCAGCGCTGCCGGGCATCGAGGCGGCGCTTGAAGGTACCGATGTCGAAATTCTAGAGACGCGCGTCTATGGCACCAACAGTACGCGTGCCAATATCGCCAAGGTCGTGAACTCCCCTGCCTGCCAGGAGGCTGATGTTCTTATCGCCTGCGGCGGCGGCAAGGCGCTCGACACCGTCAAGACGGCGGCCATCGAGCTCAAGAAGATCGTCTTCACTGTCCCGACGATCTGTTCCAACTGCTCCGCCGCGACCGCCATTGCCGTCGTGTACAACGACGACGGCTCGCTCGAGGGCTATTCGTACCCCAACCGACCGGCGCACATCTTCATCAACCCCAAGATCATCGCCGAGGCTCCGGCGGAGTACTTCTGGGCCGGCGTGGGCGATGCCCTGTCCAAGCAGCCCGAGGTCGAGTACGCAACGAGCGCCGGTAATTTGGAGCACACCGCCGGTCTTGGCCTGGCGCTCGCCCACACCTGCTCCGAGCCGCTGTTTACTTATGGCGTCCAGGGTCTTGAAGACGTACGCAAGAACCTGTCGAGCGAAGCCGTCAAGCAGATCGCGCTCGACATCGTGGTCAACACGGGCTATGTCTCAAACCTGACCAACCAGAACGATTACTACTACAACTCGAGCGTGGCGCACGCGTTCTACACCGCCACCTGCAGCATTCCGCGTGAGGGCACCTACCTGCACGGCGAAGTCGTAAGCCTGGGCGTGCTGGTGTTGTTCGCCTACACGGGCGACACCGAGAACCTTAAGCGCTATGCTGCCTTCAACAAGCAGATGGGGCTACCCGTAACGCTTGAGCAGGTCGGGCTTACCGAGACTGATATCCCTGCCCTGTGCGAGTACGCGCACGCCACCAACGAGTGGAAGCAAGGCAACCCGGAGCCCTTCACCGACGAGAAATTCGCCGCCGCCATCAAAGCCGCCAACGCCTACGGCCACACGCTCTAGCTCTAACCCAAAACCACCACAAAGGGGACAGGCACCTTTGTGGTGGTTTTTTATTGCTCCAACATGCTGGGGTCGAACTCGCTTGCCGGGATCACACGGTAGCCGTGGCGCAAGAGCAGGTCGACGAAGACACCGTTGCCCACGGTGAGCGTGCCGCTGAACGTTCCGTCGTAGATGCGGCCTACGCCACACGAGGGGCTGCGGTCTTGCAAGATGCACGCGGCTATTTCTTCCGGCCCGCCTGTCTGCTCACACATATCGAGCGCACGTTGGGCACCCAGGCGAAACTCGCGATTAACCGTGATACCCTCGCAGGTACGAACCTCGCCGTTCACAATCTCGGACGGCTTGCGCGGTGTGGGCAGACCGCCAAAGACCTCAGGGCACACCAACAGGACCTCGGTCCCTGTGCGTTCGCACGCTTCGACCAGCTCGCGATGGTAGTTATCGAGCCCGTTATACTTGCAGCTCTCGCCCATCAAGCAGGCGCTCACCACGATCTTCATGCATATCCCTCCCACGTAAAACGCCCCATTTGAGATAGAGACTCAAATGGGGCGTTCAACAATGTGCAACCAGCCTTACTGCTGCTTTGGCATCAGCGGATTCTCGCGCGTGAGGAGATTCATAAACTCCTCGCCCGTGATCGTCTCCTTCTTGTACAGATAACGAGCCAGCTCGTGGAGCTTAAACTTGTTCTCCTTCAGGATCTGCAGAGCGCGGTCGTGCGCATCCTCGATCAGCTTGGCGACAATCGCGTCCACGCGCTCGGCCGTACCGGGGGCGCAGGTGAGCGACGTGTCCTGGTTGAGGTACGCATTCTGAACGGTACCGAGCGCCATCATGCCAAACTCATCGGACATGCCAAAGCGCGTCACCATGTTACGGGCGAGTTTGGTGGCCTGCTCGATATCGTTGGCGGCGCCGGTCGTCATCTCACCAAAGATGAGCTCCTCGGCTGCGCGGCCACCGCAATAGACGGCGAGCTTATCCAGGACCTCCTGGCGTGTGGTCAGGAAGCGCTCATCCTCCTCGACCTGCATGGTGTAGCCCAGAGCGCCGCTCGTGCGCGGCACGATGGTGATCTTCGTGACCGGCGCAGAGCCCTTCTGGCGAGCGGCAACGATGGCATGGCCGATCTCGTGATAAGAAACGACCTGCTTCTCGTGGTCGGACAGCACCGTGGACTTACGCTGCTGACCGGCGATGACGACCTCCACCGACTCCTCAAAATCGTCCTGCGTGGCACGCTTGCGACCCTCGCGGACGGCACGCAGGGCGCCCTCGTTGATGATGTTGGCCAGGTCGGCGCCCGAGGCACCGGGCGTGGCGCGGGCAATTGCGGTCAGGTCAATCGGCGGCTGCGTCTTCACGCTCTTGGCATGTAGCTCAAGAATGTTCTTACGGCCGGTCAGGTCGGGCAGCTCAACGGGGATGCGGCGGTCAAAACGACCGGGGCGCAGCAGGGCCGGGTCGAGGCTGTCGGGGCGGTTGGTAGCAGCGAGAACGACAATACCCTTGTGGTTGTCGAAGCCGTCCATCTCGGTCAGCAGCTGGTTGAGCGTCTGCTCGCGCTCGTCGTGACCGCCGCCCAAGCCAGCTCCGCGCTGACGTCCCACGGCATCGATCTCATCGATGAAGATGATCGACGGGGCCTGGGACTTGGCCTCCTTAAAGAGGTCACGCACACGGCTGGCGCCGACACCCACGAACATCTCGACAAAGTCGGAGCCCGAGATGCTAAAGAACGGCACGCCCGCCTCGCCGGCAACGGCCTTGGCCAGCAGCGTTTTACCAGTGCCCGGAGGGCCCACCAGCAACACGCCGCGCGGAATCTTGGCGCCCAGCTTGCGATAGCGATCCGGATCGCTCAAAAAGTCACGGATCTCCTCGAGCTCCTCGACCGCCTCGTCCACGCCGGCAACGTCTTCAAACTTGACCTTGGGGCGCGTGGCCTCGTTGGTCTTGGCGTTGGTCTTGCCAAGCTGCATGTTCCTGTTGTTGGCGCCCATCATCTGGCGCATAAAGTAGAACATGATGGCGATCAGGGCAATCGTCGGAAGCACGCTCATCGCCAGGTCGCCCCAAAAATCGGGATCATTGGTGTTGACGATGTACTTGGTATCGGGGTGCTCCGCCATAAGCTCGGCAAGCGAATCGGAGCCGACATAGGTCGAGGAGAAGCTCTTGAGCTCGCTCGTATCGCCCTTGTCCTTCTTCGTCTTCCAGTAATGACCCGTCACGCTTCCGTCTTGAACCGTATAGGTCAGATCTTCGACGCGATCCTGCTTGATGGCGTTGACCATCTCGCTCGTCGCGAGCTTTACGGTATTGCTGGAATTGGCAAAGCCGGAGCCCATGTTAAAGAAGGCGTAGCCCAGAAGCGCGCAAGCCAAAATAAAATACAGCCAGCCCGTACGCGTGGGCTTCTTGCCTCCGGGCATCCCCGGGATCTTAGGCTCCCGGGGAGTCTGGGAATTGTTATCGTTACGGTCGTCGGGCATCTTACGAATAAACCTCCGGTTTCAAAATGCCCAGATACGGAAGGTTACGATAGCGCTCGGCATAGTCGAGGCCGTAGCCCACCACAAAGGCATCGGGGCAATGGGTTCCAACATACTTGGGCGTGATGGCCGAGGTACGGTCCTCAACGTCCTTCCACAGGAAGGCGGCGACCTCCAGAGAAGCGGGCTTGCGGCTCTCGAGGTTCTTCATCAGATACTTGAGCGTCAGGCCCGAGTCCAGAATGTCCTCGACGATCAGCACGTCGCGACCGCGGATGTCGATATCCAGGTCCTTAATGATACGCACGATACCCGAGGACTTCACACCGTCGCCATAGCTCGAAACAGCCATGAAATCGATGTTGGTCGGCAGCTCGATCTTGCGCATCAGGTCGCCCATAAAGACCACGGCGCCGCGCAGGACCGCAATCAGCACCAGATCCTTACCCGCGTAGTCGCGAGTAATCTGCTCGCCCAGGCGAGAGACGATACCGTCGATATCCTCCTGCGTAAACAGAACCTTCTCGATATCCGGATGTTGAGAAGCCATGACAACCCTTTCTTGTGCTTATCGCCCATACACCGCCGTATGGACGCGAACTTCACATTCTAGCAGCGCACGGGGTATATTTTCCAGCCCGTACGCCAACAGCGCGGGAATACCGTCAACGTCGCACAGAATAGCTGGCGTGGGACGCTATTCCGCATCGACCACACGAAGCAGATACGCCACGCGCGTTGCGGCCGTGCATTTAAAACGTTCGTCCGTGCGAACGCCTGCGACCCATACCACGGCACCTCCCGGAGCCGTTCTCACCACGGGAACGCCTGCGCGCTCAGAAACGGGAATACGAGCCTCGTTGAGCAGGTCGGATACCTTCTTACTTCGCCCACTCATGCCCAACGGACACATCACATCCCCCGGCGCGGGACCGTCTACCCACAGACGCGCCAAACGCGCCTCGGCGGTAATCTCCCCGCGCGAGCCGGCGAGCATCCGTTCGCTATCGCGATCGGCAAAGCCCAGCATCGCGGCATCCACCATAGCGGCCACCCCTCCGGCGCCCGCGAGCTCACGAGCACGGCGCACAATATCACACCCCGGCTCGACGGCCATCGGCTCTGCCACCAGGATGCGGCCCGCCCCCAGCGGCAATCGACCGGGAATGGTGACCCAATCGGCAACTAACCCCTCGCGCGCCGCCGGGGCCTTAAATGACAGCATGCCAAACTCCACGCGCGCATCGATTCCCGCCGGCAGCGTGACCGAACCCGAGCCTTCGGCGACACAGGCGAGCACGCGCTCCACATGCCGCATCTCCGGGCGAGCGTCGGGGTCGATACGCTTAATTGCCAGTCGCACCATGCGCCGAGCAATCACCACCTCGGCCGCGGCAAGACGGCGCGCATCGAGCACCAGTGCACCCGCCGCCTCCTTACGCAGGCAGCTTCGAAACGCCTGTGCGGAAAGCTGGGAAAGAAAGGCATCCTCATCGCCTAAGATCTCGCAGGCGGTGCCAATTGTCTTGCAGACGCTCGCGTTGCGCTGCGCCACCACCGGCATTACTCGATGGCGTACGTAGTTACGCAAGTACGACACGTCCTCGTTGCTCTCGTCCTCTCGCCACGGCTGACCATGCACCTGCAGATAGCCCACGAGCTCATCATGAGTCAGATCGAGCAAGGGACGCACCACGATATTCCTCCGGCGAGGAATGCTCGATAGGCCAGCGGGCCCCGAACCCTTAATCGCGTTCATCAAAAACGTTTCCGCGCGATCCGAAGACGTGTGCGCGGTGCAGATACGAGCCGCCGTTCGCGGTGCCCCCGTCTGGGCGCAGAGCTCGCGAACATACCTTCGCGCCGCGGCATAGCGCACCTCGCGGGCAGCCGCCTCGATATTGCCCGATTCATCATCAAAATAGGCATGCTCAACACACAGCGGTAGACCATATTGCGCGCAGAGCTCACGCACGAAGGCCTCGTCGCCATCGGATGCCTCGCCGCGCAGATGATGGTTCACATGCAGTACGTGCAGTCGCTCGCGCGCGATGGGGGCTACACCACGCCCATCCAGAATATCCAACTTTGATGTGCACGCCATAAGGAGCAAAGCCGTTGAGTCCGCACCACCTGATACCATGAGCACCACGGGGGCAGCCGTCTGCCGCGTTGCCAGGGCTTTATCATCGGCCCACGACGCAGCATGGTGTCCATAATGCTGAGATACCGTTGGCATTTGCTTCCTCCTCTATTCGTTCGCACCCATTGTATCCTTTGGAATCTTATGTCTCGTCTGCACCTTCATATCCTTGGCAGCGGCTCAAAAGGCAACTGCGCACTCATCGAAGGCCCCCGGGGGCTCATCATGATTGACGACGGTCTTTCTCGCCGCGAGACATTAAAGCGCATGGCAGAACTGGGGCTCTCGGCAGACAACGTCTCGGCTCTTCTCATTACTCATGAGCATGGCGATCACATCAAGGGTCTCGATGTCTGGTGCAAGCACTGGCACGGCCCCCTCTTTGCCAGCAGGGGCACACTTTCGAGCAAAGAAACCCTTTCACATCTGCCTGTCGAGGAATTCGATCCCGGTGACACCCTATCCATTGCCGGCATCCACGTGCAAACCTACTCAACATCACACGATGTCATCAATCCAGTCGGCTATCGATTCGACGCCCTCGATGATTCCATCGGCTTTGCCACCGACACCGGAGAGCTATCGAGCCAAACCATGAACACCCTCAAAGATTGTCGAGTCCTCGCGCTCGAAAGCAACCACGATGTGACTATGCTGCGCGAGGGAGAATATCCCCGCTTTCTGCAGGAGCGCATCCTATCTACAAAAGGGCATCTCTCCAACGATCGGGCAGCCGAAGCCGCACGCGAGCTTGTTACCGATCGCACCGAACAACTCATTGCCATGCATATCAGCCAAGACAACAATCGTCCGAGCCTTACCGTCAAAAGCTATGCCAAAGCTCTAGCCGCAACCCTAGATGACGAGCTCGGCAGCTCCGCCACCCTTCTCCAAGGATCGCGAAAACTCTCGATACGCCCCGCAAGCCAGTATCGGCCAGCAACCATTCAATAGACTGCTCTAGACAGCAAAAGGGGCCGGGAATCGCTTCCCAGCCCCTTTTGTTATCTTTTAATAGCGCAGAACACCAACGAAGTTAGTCGATGGAGATCTTCGTAACGTTCTTCTTCTCGACGATCTTGGGAACCGTAACGGTCAGGATGCCGTCAGCGTACTTAGCCGAGAGGCCCTCGCTCGAAGCGTCCTTAAGATACACGCCACGCGTCGCGCTGTACGAGCTGAACTCCTTCTGCAGGAAGTTCTTGCCCTCGTTCTCCTCGTCTTCCTCGACATTCACGCTAATGGACAGACGGCCCTCATTAAGCTCGACATCGATATCGTCCTTGGCAACACCGGTCAGATAAGCCTTGACCTCATAGCCATCGCCCTTATCCTCAACGTCAACGGGGAACGCCTTAGAGGCAATCGAGCCGTTCGCCAGGTCACTCATATCATCAAACAGATCGAACAGTGAGCTTGCAGAGGGACGAACGCCAAAAACCGAACGATAAGGAACCATGCTTGCCATGTTTACCACTCCTTTATGAAACTGCCGAGTCATCTTCTAGGTGACTGGGACTTCTTTTGACGCTCTTATATATTCCCACCCGGAACTCATATATACATCGACTATAAGGTTTTTTGAGTCCAATACTATAAGCATATCTAAGTGCGTATGACTCAGGTTTAGGGAAGGTTAAGGTTCTTTGAACCAGGGCTTAAATAACGAGTATGTCCACAGCTACAAATAACAAGGGGCTTACAATGAGCGCGTACACGTTGTTGGTAACGAGCTAAAGGGCATCATGGACGACCAAAACCAGAACAATATGTTTATGCCGACGCAGGGGGAAGATACTTCCACGCAGCCGCCACGGTTCCATCGCCCCCACATCTCGCAAGAGCCCATTAATGATCCAGAGCCCGAGTATGTTACGAGAAATCGATATCAAACGCTCGAGGATGCCCAGACGGGACGTAAGCATATGGGCGTAGCATCGAGCGATCCCGTATATCTGAAAGATGCACCGTTATCAAAAAACAGCGCGATCAATGAAGTCCCGACGAAAACGCCCAAAACTCGACAGCAAAGAGGTCCTCGACCTAAGCAAACCTTGACGCATTCGGCTCGTTATCTCGAGACGCCAAAACAAGGGAAAACGATCTTCGTATCGTCAAGTAAACGACGCAAGCAGCATCGACTCCAATTACTGCTATTGATCATTGTGGTTATAGCAGTTGCCCTTGTGATTCGATTTTTTGTCTTTAAATAAAAGCTCATTACCCATAAGCCCAACCGAGTCACGGGTGAAATGCAACTACATTGTGAAGTATTAACGCAAAAAAGGGCGAGGCCGCGAGGCCTCCCCCTTCTTCAGTCCGTTGCGACGGCTCGGTGCCGTCCACCGGTCAGCGGCGCCCTGGCCTCCCACGGGCTGACCC
>ERZ1106952.833-NODE-833-length-11486-cov-4.588312_pt1 | contig 11486 bp, 10 predicted proteins | sample MGYA00403677_ERZ1106952 | MGnify/ENA primary metagenome ERZ1106952 (study PRJEB35170, sample SAMEA104062415) | human gut metagenome | biome: human gut; feature: human-associated habitat; material: faeces | place: Denmark | collected 2012-05-14 ...
TAAATATAATTTATTTAAAATTTTACTATATTTATATTACACTAATCATTCTACTATATAGTCCTTAACTGTATATATTTAGAATTATCTTATTCATAATGTCAAAAGATTTATTTTTTGAGAAATAAATTGAATATGCTTCCCATACAAGATTTATTGAACTATAATTATAGTAGACTCGGATTAAAACTATATAGTATAATCCATTCTTAAAATTACATATTATTTAATATTAAAGGACAACCTGACCAGGTTGTCCCTTTTCTTATGATTTCATATTAAAATAAAGATGGAAATTGCAGTATCTATTTAATGAGTTGCAGTCTTCTTTGATAAATTGCCAGGTTTCTTTATAGTCGCCCTTTATCACAAAGTCTTCACTTGTTAGAAAGTCTATAAATCTTTCTTCTTTGTTTACATATTGGTCCACAAAGTCGTAGGAGTAGAGGCACTTTTTCTCCCAAGGAGTGTTTGGGCTATTGTGGAGCACATGTTCCAAATTGCAGGAGAAAAAATAAACCTTATAACCAATGCGACCAATGTGATTTGTTTGGTAGAGCTTATTTAAAATGGAAGATTTCCTTTCATTACGATCTATGATTAAGTCCCTTTTGTTGGTGACTATGGAAGTTGGTGTATAGAAAGTTTTCTCGTGATTTGCATCTTCCACCACAAAGTCTGGTCTTATAAAGGCGCCGTCCGTATCTACTAGATGAATTATTTCCTTTATATCTGTTTTCTTTAGGCCGTTATTTTGACTTATAAATTTTTTCACTTCATTGTCAATTTTTCTGATGATGTTTTGACAGTTGGAATTAAAGTCGGCTGTTATGTCTTGATTTATAACATGAAATTGCACACTACTATCAGATACTAATTTTGATAAAATAAGGCTGAGAGATGTTTCGTCGGTGATTCCTTCTACTATAAATAAAATTATTTTTTTAGTTTTCTTCATTGCCAATCATCCAAGCCTTTCTGAAAGCGTAGTTAATTTCATATTTATTAGTTTCATCATAAAGTTCTTCTCTCTGACCGCCTAACATAATTCCTCTGTAATAAAAGTCCCTCAGATTTGTTGTGATTTTGCTGTTGTTTAAGCTTATGTATCTGTTGTTTTCGTTGGTTGTTGTAAATACGACCAAGTCCTTATGTAGTTTTTCCAAAGCCCTTAAATTGTGTGAAGTAAAGATTAATTGTCCTTTGGCACTTTTGCTTAAGATTTCTAAAATTTCTCCTAGCAAATATTCAAAAATACCTGCATCTAGCTCATCTATGGCCACCAATATATTTTCATTGTTATACATTCCTATGAGCACACTTAAAATGGAGATGATTTTTTTTATGCCGTCGGACTCATATCTTAGTGGAATTTTTCTGTTATCTCTCACAGTGAGTAGCTCCACCTTGAAGGCTTCCCTGGAGTTTTCCAAAGTTTCCTTGCCGTAGTTTTTGATTTCTATTTTTAATTTTGGAATAAGTGTATTTAAAACCACATTGATTTGAGTTAAAATCTTTTTTACTTGCTCCAATTGGTCTATTTCAATTACTGATAAATCAAATAAATTAAGTCCAATATTGCCCCTCATGTTGATTTTTCCACTGCCCAGCATAAAGGTAAGGGGCATACTTCTGTTGCTGCTTATGTCCCCCAGCTCTTCATTTTGGATGACAAAAACATTAAATATGATGAAATTTCTCAAAAATGCTAAAATTCTTGCGTTTTCAACGTTTGTTTTGGAAAAAGATTTTATCAAAAGTGTAAAAGTTTTTGGGCTAAATATAAAGGATGTGGAATTTTCCTGAGAAAGTCCCTTTGCTATACCAAAGCCCACCTTTTTTTCTGTGGAGTTGGCCACTTCTTTGTAATTTTTTATGGGCCTAAAAGTATAGTCATCATCATCCATATTGTAGTCTACTATGGTAATGCTTTTTTTCCACTGATTATCTTCAAATTTGGAGTAGGTCAATTTTTCTTTGAAAATTTCCACTGTAATATCCTTTTTCTCAGAAAATCCATAATCTTCAAAGGCACCACTTCTATAAGTTTTTCTCATATAAAATTTATAAAAAACCTTATAAACTTCTCTTTCATCAATTATCCTAAACTCAAAAGTAAGGGCTGCATAGTTATCATCATAAGATATAAAATTACAAAAATTAGGACTTAAACTTCTGCCCGATGCCACCATTTTTAGTAAATAAAGTCCATTGATTACAGAAGTTTTTCCTGAGCCATTTTGTCCATAAATCCCCAAAATATGGGCAATGCTTCCTGCTAAGTCACAGTTTTTCTTTGATTTTTCTTCTTTAAATTCAATTTTTCCGTACTTCACATTTTTAAAGTTTTCCAATTCCATACTTTTTAACTTTATTATTCTATTTTCCATGAATCCACCTCTTTATTAGAAATTTTAGAACAAAAAAGTTACTAATGTTTTTATTTTGTGTTGTTTATGGAATTTTTATTTAAGTCTATTTTTAAAACTATATAAAAGCTTTGTGCAAAGAGTCATAAGAAAGATACCTAAGAAACTTCCTGCTGAATCTATTAAAACATCCCTTACTTGACCTGATCTGCCTGGCACAAATAGTTGGTGGATCTCATCAGAGGCAGCATAAATTATGCATATTATCCATGATATGATAAATTTCTTGTTTATATCTTCAAATTGACAAATGAATATGAATACTAAAATCCCCAGTATCATATATCCAATAAAGTGAGCGCTCTTTCTCACAACAAATTGCAGATTTGAAATTACATCTTTTTTCACTTCTTCTGGTTGTTTTTCAAACTCTGGCACTACTGATAGTACATTTTCTATAGTTTGGCCACTGGTGTTTGATGACTGGTCGCCATTTTCGCTGGACATATTAAAAATAAATGCCATCCAAAGCACCACCAATATGGCTGAAATAATCTTTTTCATATTTTTCTCCTCTCCTAAATCAACCTTTTCTCATATAAATTAAGATTTATATAACATTATATCATAAAAAAGACCACCTTATTTAAAGGTAGCCTTTATCTTACTTTGTTTTTGCTTTTAGTACTTTTGAATAATCTCCATAAAGTTTTTCATTATTTAAGTTTTTATAAGCTCTTATTTTATAATAATAAGTCTTATTTCTAGTAAGTTTCTTGTCTGTGTAAGTATTTACTTTGCTAGAAGTTGAACCAATATAAGTGTATTTTCCATTAGATGATGTGGCTCTATAAATTCTATATCCTGAAACACCATCTTGTTTTTTCCAACTTAAAGTTAAAGTTGATGTAGTTTTCTTAGTAACCTTCTCACCTGTCACCTTACTTGGATAAATTTTAAAAGTGGCACTTTTAATTCCTGTAAAGTTGCCCATACCATATAAAGTTATGGTTCCTTTTCCACTTTTTTTGTTTTCTCCATATGTTACAGAGTAGTCTTTTCCTTCTTTTAAAGTAGTTGATTTATATGTAACTTTCATACTTGGCTTTTTACTTTTGCCATCATAAACAATTTTCACATTATTATTTATATTAGAAACTTTACTCTTAGATAAATCATAACGAACTCTAACTCTACATGTAGCTTTTTTATTATTTTCTGTAACTGCTGTAATAGTAACAACTCCAGGACTTATGGCATCAATTACACCTTTTTCGCTTACTGTTGCCACCTTTGGATTGCTACTTGTATAAGTTTTGATTTTATCATTTTTACTTAAATTAATACCATAAAATCCAAATCTTTCTCCCACTGCCATAAATTTTTGCAATTTGTTTAAAGCAAAAGTTTTTTTATAGTAATCATTTGTTTTGTATGAAGTCGTCGACATGGGGTAAGACTTATTAAATGAAGATGTTCTAAATTGCTTATCTCTTATATGGTCTGAAAACTCTTTATTATTTTTCAGGAAATAATTATAAGAAACAAAAGCATTGGCAGTATAAGTTGCATCCCAAGTGTTGTCTATGTTGTACCATTTGTCTTTTATTTTTGCAATATTCCAAGAATGATACTCTGTACTTTTATTTCCTGTAATACATCTAACACTTAAACCTAATTCCTTCATCATTTTATAAGTTAATGATGAGTAACCATTACAAACTACTTTTTTCGTAATAATTGCATCATAAGCTGAATGTTTTTTTAGATCATAGTCATATCTTATATTTTCAGTTATAAAATCATGGACAGCTTTTGCTTTTGTATATTCATCTTTATCGTATACATCCAATTCATCTAAAACTTTTTTTACTTCATAATCAACTTCCATCTCTTGCTTATATGTAGATAAATATTGCATTTGATAAGTAAATGTTGTTTGATCATTTTTACTTTCATCCCACTGAACATTGAAGTTGCTCCAATGTCTATAAAGGTAATCTCCTTCACTGGATTTTCCATTGTCATAATCTTTCACTGCCATATTAAATAAATCTTGATATAAGTTATCATAATGTTTAACTTTCACAATAAATTTAATTTGGCTGCTTCTTTTTACCATTTGCTCTTTTAGATAGTTGGCTGCTTCTTGTTTAGTTTTAAAAACTCTCACCGATGAACGACTTGACATGGTATTATCTTGTGAGTAAGTTTTAATATTCAATCCATCGTATAGAGGATTTACAACTTGGCCATCTTCTTTTTCTATTACTTGTGTATTTGTACTTTGTGAAATAGCATCTACAAAGCTTACCTCTTTTGAGAAATATAGCAAGTTAAATATCAATAAAAAACTTAAGAATAGACTTATGTTAGTTTTAAATTTCTTCATAATTTCCCCCATAATAATTATTTTTTCAAACTATTTGTAATAGTTTTCTTTATTTAAACAATTCTGCTTATTAATTTTAAATCCTTTTTTATTTTTGTGCAACACAATAAGGTGTTATATAATTTGAGAATTTTTACCATAATCTTATTAAAGTATTAAAATTAAAGGAGGTAATGTTTTGTTTAGATTATTAAGGAAGATAAAATTTATTTTTATATTTGTTTGTTTCATATTATTTGTGGGAGGTGTGGCAGTCTTTGGTAATTCTCATTTTAATAAAAAAGTAAATGAAGTGCCCTCTTCTACAGAAGTAAATAATTCTACCAATGAAAATACTACTAATATACTTCTTCTTGGAGAAGATACAAATTCCATGATGATTGCATCTGTAGATGAAGAAAAGAAAAATATAAGTATTACTCCCGTGGAAAATGTCTCTTATGTGGACAACTCCACAAAAGAAACTTTGTTAAATTCCATTGAGAAAAAGACAAAAGTTAATCTTGATAAATTTATTCAAGTGAGTATTTCAGACATGATGAAAGTAGTATCCACAGTGGGAGGAATTACTGTTGATGTGAAAAAGGAAGATTTGAAACTTATTAATAATATGATTCCAAAGTTTTATGCTGAGTCAACTGATGATAATAAGGGTAAAATGATACTTTTATCATCACCTGGTGTGCAAAAAATCAATGGATATCAAGCTATGGCCTATGCAGCTGTCATTGGCAATGATAAAAATAAGCAAAAGGAAGTTATTCTTTCTTTGATTGAAAATATTAAGGGTGCTGATTTTACTAAGTATATTGAAATTTTTAATACTATAAAACCTCATGTTGAAACTAATTTAACTGTGCCTGATATGATTAAATTATCATCTAGTCAATATACCTTTAATTAATATAAATAATTAAAAAAGACTATACCTTTATCCAAAGTAATTTACTAGCTTTAAAGGTATAGTTTTTATTTTTACTTGTATAATTTTTTTATTGTAGCATTCATTTTAAAAATAATATGCCTTATGGGCATAAATAGCTGCCATATCTTTATTACACATTTATAAATTAAATTGTCACAGGAAATTTCTTTGTTGTTTCTAACAATTTTACAACAAACACCTATGACTTGATTGTTTTTTACAACTTCTACCCACTGCTGGGCATCTCCATTCATTATAAAAGTTTCGTCGTCTATAATTTTTAAAACTCTGTGAAGGACATACTCCCCTGTTTTTCTTTGGATAAATACTATTTCTCCCTTTTTTATTTTTCTTATCCTTGGAGAAGTCAAAATCACACTGTCTCGCAAATGCTTTAGTATGGGAGTCATGGAATACCCCGTCACCCTCAGTTTGCACTGCCCGCCACTATTTATTATTTCTTCCATTATGGGTACTATTTCTTTACCCTCTTTGCCATTAAAATTTCTATTATCCATATATTCCCCTCATAAAATTTAATATAGGATGTGCTATCTAATTAATTTGTATTCTTTTAATAAATCTATTCTTTTGTTGCCCACAGCAATGGTTTCCTTGGCAGTAAGTCCCACATTACTTATACTTCCCCTATCTTTTATGTAGGTTGAAATTCTGCTAATCCAAGCTATTGGCAATAAAAAAGGATGATTTTCTAAGTATTTGTATCTTTTCTTTAGATTATCTGCCTTTGGGAAGATGGCAGCTAAGTTGGAGTTTATTTTTGAATTAGTATGGTTGTTAAAGGCATCCAAGGACATATTGGCTGCGTTTAGTCTGGACTGGTTGCTGGCTCCATAAATTCCCCCATCTATTATGTCTTCCAAAAGATTTTTTGTGTTTATGTAGTATTTATTTTTGTTTTTAGCATAAGTTATCTTCTTTTCATCAAGACCTAAATAATCTATGCCAATTTGCAGGAAGTTTACAAATAAAGTTTCGTAGCCTAAATTACTCACTTCTTGCCAAATATAGTTCCAGTTGATTTTGTCAAAGTATTTATTTATATACATGACAATGTCACAAATTTGTCTAATTCCTATACCGCTGGAAACAAAATGCTTCATAGCGTGGCATATGACATATAAAAAATGCTTGTCTAAGGAGAAGGTGTTAATTGTCACATTATTTATGATTACTTTCTCTGAATCGTCAAATACACCTTGGAAGGTCTTCTCCATTTTTTTATAAATTTCTGAGCTGTTGCCAAATAAGCCGGTGTGTAGCTCTAGATGAAGACCTGTTTTTTTGCAAAAATAATGATAAACATCTTCCTCTTCTTCTTGAGATAAAATTCTTTCCATGTCTTTTGATTTTAGTATTTCTTCTGCTTTTTTTAAATCTTCTTTTTTAATTAATAAATCCTCATCTCCAGATATTCTCTCATCGGGGATTGGATATAACTGTCTAAGTATGATGCCTTTGAATACAAGGATTTTTAGTCCTTTTTTGTTAAATTCTTCGTATATTTGTAAAAAACGCTCACTTCGTTGAATTTGATTGTAGATAATTTGCATGGATGTATTTTTCAAGTATTTTTGAAAATCTTTATCTGTATTTTTAAATTCTTCACTTTTGTACAAAGCTTCGTAAACTAGCGGAAGTACCTTGTGTATATTTGACAATTGTAAAATTGATTGCCAGTTGACATTATTTATTTTTACTTCTGATTTGTTGATGCTGGCCTTTAGTAATTGTAAAAAATCTTCATATGTTTCTTTCATATTGTCCCCTTTTTAAAAATCTTTTATTAACTGTTCCACTTCTTGGTGGTCAATTTCACTTACACTGCTTTTGTCTATTTTGTAAACTCTGTCACATAAATTAAGGACACTTGGGCGATGAGTTGTCACTATGCAAGTTCTGGCATAACCCATATCCATTATATTTTTAAGCACCAGCCTTTCCGTATATACATCTAGTGCTGATGTGGCTTCGTCGAGAATTAATATGGGACTTCTTCTAAGAAGTGCCCTGGCAATGGAAAGTCGCTGTGATTGACCTTCTGAAAAACCTGTACCCTTTTCACCCACAATACTGTTTATGCCCTCTGGTAATTGTTTTACAAAATCATAAGCACAGGCAGTTTTTAAAGCTTCTATTATCTCCTCATCAGTGGCATCTTCTTTTACCATGCGCATGTTGTCTGCTATAGTTCCAGAAAATATGGTATTTCCCTGAGGTACATAAGCAAAGAATTTTCTGCTGTCTGCTGAAATATTGCACTCCATATTGTTTATATCCCTGATAACTGCCTTTCCTTTTTTTATTTTGATAAGGGCAAGTAAAACTCTAACCATGGTTGTTTTACCTTCACCAGAAGGACCGACAAGAGCCACAATTTCCCCAGGATTGGCAATTATGCTGGCATTTTCAAATACTACTTTGTTTTCATCATAATTAAACATGACATTATCCAGCTCTACAGTTAAGCCCTTGTCTTTTGTTTTATTATATATATGTTGAACTTTTTTATCGTCCAAAAGCTCTTCATTTGGCAAATCAAAGAAATCCATAAGCCTGCCTGCCGAAGTTGTGGCTGATATGGCAGAAGGAACCATTCCTACCAAGGAGTTAAAAGATGAAGACAGCGTTCCTGATAATTGTAAAAACAAAGTCATGGTACCGTAAGTTATGTGACCTGTCCATAAACGATAAACTCCCCATCCAAAGCAAGAGTAAGAAACAATCATACCAACTAAGGACATGAAAGATGATGTGGCTATGGAAAATTTATTAAAATCAAGAGATACTTCTTTGTATTTGTTTTGCATATTTATTAATTTGTCGTTGAAGGAATTTATTAAGTCAAAGGCTTTTATTGATTGTATATTTTGAAAAGACTCCTCATTAAATGCCATCAAATCACTGGACACTTCCCTAGTCTTTTTGTTGAAATACCTCATTTTCTTTATTAAAATTTTTGAAACAGTAAGCATAATAGGCGCACTGATAAGGGCAAGCAGAGCCATAGTTGGATCATAATATAAAATAATTGCAAGGGCACCTATAAACTGAACAGTCTTGGTGATAAGACTTGGAATCCAGCCAATCACACTGCTTGACACTGTGCTCACATCAATGTTTAGACGATTTAATATGTCGCCACTGTGAAAATTGGTCATGGATAGCCAGTCACTTCTCATAACCTTGTCGTAAACCTCTTGGGTGATTTCGTTGTTTACTTTTATGCTGATTTTTGTGGAAATTCTAGAGTTGATGGCGTTTATGATAATCCCCCCAATTGCCATTGATATGATTCCCACTACTATTGTTGATATGTTGCTTTTGTCCACTCCTGTTACTGCATCTATTAAATATTTTGAAAGGACACTTCCCCCAAGTCCCATTAATGTGGATATTACTCCTAAGATTAGATAAAATGCTACGGCAAATTTGTATCTTTTTATGTATTGATACATCCATTTTGCCTCGACATACATTTCTTGGAGTAGTCCTTCTTTTATCTTTTTTATTACTTTTTTGATAAAATTCATTGTCATCTCCCCGTTTTTATTTTGTTCTATAAGGTAATTGTGGTTTTCTTTGGTGAAGATGTCAATTATTTTGTTGAATTTAAAAAGGACAATTTTCATTGTCCTTTTTTTGTTATATTATGTCAACTTGTCTTAGTTTGTCTAAAAATTCGTCTAGGTCTTCTTTTGCTTCTTTTTCTTCTACTTCGTATTCTTCTAGGATTTTATGTAGTAGATCTTCTTCGTCTTTTGAAGATTCTAGATTTTCCCAGATAAATTTTCCCAGCTCATTCATAGTTATAATTCCATTAAATGCAAGTGTTGTTTGTCCATATGGCACTAAAATATATTCCCCTGCAACATTTCTGGCTATAAATTCCTTTTTGATATCCATATCTTTACTCCTTTATTTATTAAATCTCTGATACCTTTAAATCTTCATATTCCTTTTGAGTCTGTTTTAATATATTATCCGTCATTTCACATATATATTTAGGTTCTTGCATATATCCTCCTGTTTCAGCAATTATTGAAGCTCCACATACATTACATATAGGTCGCTTTTTACACTTAGTGCATTTAAGTGGTATAGTAAGTTTTTTAGTTTGTTCAATTATATCATACCATGCATTTATAAATCCCTCTTTAAATGGATATGAAACAGGATTGTTCATCATACCACAAGGTGTCATTTCTCCCTTCCAATTAATCCAAAAACAACTTTTTCCTGCCCTACATTTTAATCCTTCAGGTTCTATGTCAAGCATTTCATTGTCTTCCTCATGTATTAATATATTATTTTTCATAGATTTATACCTCTCTATAAATTGTTCTTGAGTTAATCTATGTTTATCTATTTTTACACTATAATATGCAGCATCTTTTGCATTAAATCTATCTCCGCATCCTATCATATCTTTATTTCTTCTAATTGGAGGAAACATGTATGATGTAGCTTGTATATATATTTTTAAATCCTCTGCTATTTCATATAGTCTATCTAAATCCTCTATATTATAAGGAGTCATACTCGCATTAAATTTAACAGATATACCTGCATCTTTTAGTAATCTCGCTGCTTTTACTGTTTTATCAAATGCACTTGGGTTTCCACATAATTTATTATATGTTTCACTAGATGCACCATATAATGTCATATTTATTCTAAAAGGAGGATTTTTTACCAACCATTCTATAACTTCCTCATCAATAAGTGTTCCATTTGTATTTATAGTTATTGCAAATCCCATTTTAAGAAGTTCTAAATAAAGCTCCTTAAATCCCTTATATAAAAATGGCTCTCCACCTGTCAATAATAAAAATAACATTCCTGCATCTTTACAATCCTTAGCTAGTTTTAACCATTTATCTATATCAATCTCTCCACCTAACTCTTCAACTTCTTTTTTGCTTTTTCTTACATAACACATTTTACAATTCAAATTACAACATGGCGATAATTCAAATGTCCCTGCAAGTGGAATTCTGTTCTTCGCTGCTTTTAAATGTAAATACCTAGAAATTTTTGGTTCCAAACTACTCACTTTATTTCTCCCCCTTCTAATTCAGATAAATAATTATCTACAATTTCAACTGCTCCTTTATCTGGCAAGCAACTTAATCTTATTATTGGCACTTTACCAATAATATTTTCTATTAACTCCATAGCCTTTAATAACTCACTTTTATCCCATCTATTAACAGCCACTTGACTCAATAAAAATTTTAAAATATACGATGATTTTAAATCATATATTTTATTTTCATTCCCCTGTTCTAATAAAATAATTGCTTTTATTGGTGCATTTTTATTTTTACAAATTTGTGATGATCCCGAAAATGGCAATCCATACGCATGAATAATACCATCCTTTTCTCTAATAATAGACCTATCCCCATTTATTATTTCTGCATATTTATACTGCTTCCATAAATTAGCTTGTGTCGATTTTCCAACTCCAGAAGGTGCCGTAAACAGAATTGCATTTCCTTGATGTATTATATATGAGGAATGGAGTATTAATGCTCCTTTGCTTAAAAAATCAGAATGTATATCTATATGTTCTATTAAATAAGATAAATTTTTACATATATTGATAAATTGTTTTTTTACATAAATCTCTGTATTTTTTGAGGAATTTTTTAAAACACTTAAATAAAATCCTTTTTTTTTCAATTCCGTGTAATATAAAATATAATTATTATTATTTTTATATACTTCTTTTTTTAAATTAGAAAATATTTTTTTAAATCCGTTATTATGGTGT
>ERZ1106952.834-NODE-834-length-11473-cov-1210.823787_pt1 | contig 11473 bp, 9 predicted proteins | sample MGYA00403677_ERZ1106952 | MGnify/ENA primary metagenome ERZ1106952 (study PRJEB35170, sample SAMEA104062415) | human gut metagenome | biome: human gut; feature: human-associated habitat; material: faeces | place: Denmark | collected 2012-05-14 ...
AGAGTATAAAAGTGATAAACATAAAATTGTTGTAATTTTTGTTTGCAATTTATATGGTATAATATTTTGGACGGAGAATTAAAAGTGAAATTAAAATTTGAATTATTATCTCCAATAAACGGAGAATCTGTTCATGTTATAGATGAACAAATTGTTAATTATTTAAACGAGGCTAATAAGAACTTAGATTTAGCAAATATTGATTTATACGCTAATTCCGAAACAAATATCGGACCAGTACCGGTCTCTTTTAAATTTAATACAAATAAAAAGATTAAATCAGCAAGAATACATATTTCTAAATCAAAAGATTTTGAAAAAGAGCAAATTATAATAACAAAAGATAAGACTGCTGAAATTTATAACTTAGAAGTTGATACGATTTATTATTGGAGGGTGTCAAATCGTGACAACTTTAGTGATGTACAACAATTTGTAACATACAATGAACCTAGAATGTTAAAGATAGGCAGCGTTAAAAATGTTAGAGATTTAGGTGGCACTTTAGCTTGTGGAACAAAGATAAAACAAGGCTTACTTTTTAGAGGATATGAATTGACAGAAAAGAGTTACTATCACACAAATAGAGAAGGATATAACTTGTTCCATAAAAAAATATTATTTAAAAAAGATGCCGAAATATTTAACAACTTTTTACACGTAAAAACTGAATTAGATTTTAGAGGTAACGAAGAATCTGGCTTGAAAGTTACGAGTGGCTTAGGAAAAGAGATTAATTATTTTAGATTGCCTATCACAGCTTATAAAGGAGCACTTGGATTAAATAAAGATAATTCAATAATTCCGGGTATGACGAATTTATATAGACAAGTATTCGAAATACTGGCTGAAGAAAAAAACTATCCAGTCTATTTTCACTGTTGGGGTGGAGCTGACCGTACTGGTACTGTTGCATTTTTAATTCGTGGACTTTGTGGAGCCAACTTAACTGAATTAGTTACTGATTATGAAATAACATCTTTTTCAGGTGCTGTAAGAAATCACAAATACAACGATTTAAACATGAATTATTCGAATTTCTGTGAACTTGTAAGCGAAATACAAAAAAGATATAGAAGAAGTGAAAATGAACCTTGGAGTGAAGTTATAACTAGATATATGAAAACTTGCTTAGGTTTAAGTGAAAGCACAATTGAAAAATTAAAGAGAATTATTGTTGAAAAAGCTTGATTTTAGTCAGGTTTTCAAAGATTAATTTTATTGAAAAACATCTTTATTATATATATACTTATTAGGATACTTATATATTTATAATTTAGAGTACGAAATTTTAGAAATGAGGTAAAAAATGAGTGTTTTAGACAAATTGTTCAGAATTGATCAAAGAGCATTTAAAAAAATTAAGAAAAAGGCAGTTAAGGTTTTAGACTATGAAGAAGAAATGAAAAAACTTTCTGATGAAGAATTAAAAGCCAAGACTCAATATTTTAAAGATCAAATTCAAAATAATGGTAAGACTGTCGATGATATCTTGCCAGAAGCTTTTGCTGTATGTCGTGAAGCTGCTAAAAGAGTTATCGGTCAGTTCCCATATCCTGTTCAAGTATTCGGTGCCACAGTATTAAACGAAGGCGACGTTGCTGAAATGAAAACTGGTGAAGGTAAAACTTTGACAGCTACAATGGCAGTTTATCTAAACGCTTTGGAAGGTAAAGGTGTTCACGTTGTTACAGTTAACGAATATCTTGCTTCTCGTGATGCTGAATGGATGGGACAAATCTATAGATTCTTAGGTTTAACAGTTGGTGTTAACTTAAGAGAAAAAGATACAGCTGGAAAACAAGAAGCTTACAAGTGCGATATTACATATACAACAAACTCAGAATTAGGCTTTGACTATTTAAGAGATAATATGGCTACAAGACCACAAGATAGAGTTTTGCGTGGCTTACATTTTGCTATTGTCGATGAAGCTGACTCTATTTTAATCGATGAATCTAGAACTCCATTAATCATCTCTGGTGGTTCTGGCATCACAGCAAACTCTTATGTTACAGCTGACCGTTTTGTTAAATCATTAAGAAAAGATAAAGACTTTACTTACGATATCAAAAAGAAGTCTTGTACTTTAACAGACAAAGGTGTCGATAAGGTTGAAGCAGCTTTTGGTATTGAAAATCTTTATGATCCACAATATTCAGATTTAGTCCATAGAATTCACCAAGCTTTAAAAGCAAACTTCACAATGCAAAAAGATGTTGAATACATGGTTAGCAACGATGAAATTTTATTGATCGACTCATTTACAGGCCGTGTTTTACAAGGCCGTGAATATTCAGATGGCTTACAACAAGCTATTCAAGCTAAAGAACACGTAACAATAAAACCAGAAACAATTACTTTAGCTACAATTACATATCAAAACTTCTTCCGTTTATACGATAAACTTTCAGGTATGACAGGTACAGCTAAAACTGAAGAAGAAGAATTCCGTAAGATTTATAACATGCGTGTTATTCAAATTCCTACAAACAGACCAGTTCAACGTATTGATGATGTCGATTTAGTCTTCGGAAATTCAAACGCAAGATTTAAGGCATTAGTTGAAGAAGTTAAGAAAAGACATGCAACTGGTCAACCAATTTTAATTGGTACAGCTTCTGTTGAAAAATCAGAAATTGTTGACAAGCTTTTAACAGAAGCTGGTTTACCACATGATGTATTAAATGCTAAGAATCACGCTCGTGAAGCTGCAATTATTGCTGAAGCAGGTAAAAAAGGTGCTATCACTATCGCTACAAATATGGCTGGTCGTGGTACCGATATTAAAATTGACGATGAAGTTAAAAAGTTAGGTGGTCTTGCTGTTTTAGGTACAGAAAGACACGAATCAAGACGTATTGATAACCAATTACGTGGACGTTCAGGTCGTCAAGGTGACCCAGGTTATTCAAGATTCTTTGTTTCATTAGATGATGAATTAATGCAAAGATTCGGCTCCGATAACCTTCAAAGATTATTTGGAAAAATGGGTGATGAACCACTTGAAAGCTCTATGGTTACTAAAGCTATTACAACTGCTCAAAAGAAAGTTGAAGGTCAAAACTTCGATACACGTAAGAACTTATTAGATTACGATGATGTTTTACGTCAACAACGTGAAATTATGTATAAACAAAGAGATACAATTTTATTCTCCGATTCAATTTTTGACTCTATTCAAAAATACTTTGAAAGAGCTGCAGAAGGCTTAGTAAGTGAATCAATTGTTGAAATTGATCAAGAAAAAGTTGTCGATGAAACAAAATTAATTAAATTAGTTGAACCTAAGTATTTAGCTCCAGGAACAATTAATCCAACTGATTTCCATCAAATCCCAGCTGATGAAGCAACAGACTTCTTAGCAACAATCATGTATAAGATTTATCTCAAGAAGAGAAAAGGTTGGTCAGATGATGTTGCAAACTATGTTGAAAAGACAGTTACTTTACAACAAGTTGATAAAAACTGGACAAAACACATCGATACTATGAGTAAGTTAAGAGAAAGTATTTACCTTAGAAGTTATGCTAACTCTAACCCATTACAAGCTTATACAAATGAAGGTTATGACTTGTTTAACAAGATGGCTTTGACTATTTCTGATGAAGTAGTTAATAACCTTTTACACGTTCAAGTAAGAGTCACACCTCAACCACAACAACCAGCTCCAGAAGCTCAACCAGCTACTGACGCTGAAGAAGTAAAAGAAGTTAGAGAGACTCCAACTGAAGAACCAAAACAAGAAGAAGTTAAAGAAGAAAACAAGGAGCAAAACTAATGAAAGAACTTTATGAACTTAACTCTGAATTTTCAACTTATAAACAAAAATTAATCGAAATAAGAGGTTGTCTTTGACTTAGATAAGTTAAAAGAAGAAATTAGTAACCTTGAAAAAGAAACATTAGACCCTAATTTTTGGAACAATAGAGAAAATGCAACAAAAGTCTCAGCTCATTTAAGTGAATTAGAAGATAGAATCAAAACATATGAAAAGCTTGAAAAGGCATCTAATGACATAGAAGAGACTTTAGTGTTTTTAAAAGAAGAACCTGATGCTGATTTTCAGCTTTCAGCTGAGAGTAGTATTCAAGAGTTTAAAAAAGATGTTAATGCTTTTGAAAACGAGCTTTATTTATCAGGTCCTTACGACCACAATAACGCTATTATTGACTTCCATCCAGGTGCTGGTGGAACAGAAGCTCATGACTGGGCTAGTATGCTTTTAAGAATGTATCAAAGATTTGCTGATAAACATAAGTTTAAAGTGGATGTATTAGATATATTAGAAGGCGAAGAAGCTGGAATTAAAAGTGCTACTATTCTTATAAAAGGAAAAGATGCTTTTGGAATGCTTAAAAGTGAAAGAGGAGTTCATAGACTAGTTAGAATTTCTCCTTTTGATGCCTCAGGTTCAAGGCATACATCTTTTGCCTCTGTTAACGTAATGCCTGAATTTAATAATGAAATTAAAATTGATATTAAGGATAGCGACCTTACCGTTGAAACTTATAGAAGCCAAGGCGCTGGTGGTCAAAACGTTAATAAAACTGAATCAGCAGTTAGAATTATACATAAACCTAGTGGAATCGTTGTTACTTGCCAAGTTGAACGAAGCCAAATTCAAAATCGTGAAATTGCTATGAATTTACTTAAATCACGCTTATTCCAAAAAATGGAACAAGAAAGATTAGAGAATTTAAGAAAAATTAATGGTGTAAAAAAAGATATAGAATGGGGATCACAAATTAGATCTTACGTTTTTTGCCCATATACTTTAGTAAAGGACCACAGAACAGACTATTCAGAAACTGAAGTAGCTGCTGTTATGGATGGAAACTTAGATGGCTTTATACAAGCCTATTTACAAAAGGAGTTTAAAGATGGCAATAAAGGACAAGATTAAAACTCGATGGCAAAACTATAAGAGTACATTAACTAAAAAAACTATAATGACTAATTTATGGCACTGTGTCTTAATGGTCTTAGGAAATGCATGTTTAGCTTTTGGAACTGCTATGTTTCTTTTGCCTTTTGAAATTGTTACAGGTGGTGTATCTGGTTTAGCCTTGATTCTTTCAATGTTTTTACCTTTAGATACTAAACTGCTTATTACTATTTTAACTTGGGCAATGTTTTTAATAGGACTCTTACTTTTAGGAGTAAAATTTTCCTTAAAAACATTAATTTCCACTATTGTTTATCCACCATTAGTCTATTTGTTTGGATTAATAAGGGATAATAACGCATGGATGCAACTTGTTAACGACACAACAGGAAAATTGCTAGCTGGTATTTTTGGTGGTTTCTTTGTCGGTGCTGGTTGTGGTATCACCTTTACAGGTGGTGGTTCAACTGGTGGTGTCGATTGCTTATCGTTAGCTTTAAATAAATACACTAAAATTAAAGCTTCAGTCGCTTCTTTTATAATCGACTCTTCAATTATTGTTGGGGGATTAATTTCTTATAAAGATTTTACTGCAGCGTTAATAGGTATTCTTAGTGCCTTTATATGTGCAACAGCTATCGATAGAATATTCTTAGGTAATTCACAAAGTTTTATTGCTTTCATAGTTTCTTCAAAATATAAAGAAATCAACGAGGCTATAAATAGCAAGCTAGAACGAGGAACGACACTTATTCATTCTGAAGGTGGATATACTGGAAATGAAACTAAAATGATTCAAGTTGCCTTTGAAAGAAAAGAACACTCAGATTTACAAGCAATAGTTGCTAAAATTGATCCAGAAGCGTTTATGTCTATCGTCCACGCCTACGAAGTTAACGGGTATGGTTTTAAACGTTTACCTACATCTAAAAAACAAAATAAATTTAAAAAAGTTAGCAAATCTAACGAAGAATAAAAGATTATAACTAAGAGAAATAAAAATCTCTTAGTTTTTTGTTTAAAAAAATTACATTATTAGTTAAAAATAATAAGAAAATATAATATTTTATGCTTTTTTTATTAAAATTATTCATATTTTTTACGATTTTCTACAATTCACTCGTATAAGAATTGTATGAAAAAATGGAGAGATATAGCGCTCGAGAGCTAAATTGAACCATTCTTGAGTACAGAGGGGAATATGTATAATGAAAACATTAGTTTATTTATTGGCTATCTCAATGTTATGCTGTGTAGGTCAAAATCTATCTCAACAACCTAATTTTCGCTTGGCCGAAAGCAAAACAGCGAGTTTAGAAAAATTAGAAACAGAGACAAAAAAGGGCACATCTTTAGATGATTTGACGGTTGAAAGTCAACGCCCAGTCCTTGGTGCTAGTCTTGAAAACAGATATGTTTTAACAACATATGTGGAAGGGGGCTTTTCGATATACGATTTAGAAGACTGCAGTTATAGTGAATATTCACTCTCGGGAGAAAGTCCTTATAGCGAGTGGAAAGATGCGTGCGACTTGTTATACTTAGGACCTGGCGGATATCTCTTCCGTCGTTCTGCCGAGGAACCTTTTCTAGATAAAAATGGGAAAAGTACAACCGTTGAAACAATACTAGAGTGGGATGCAAAGCAAAAGGCGGAAGAAGAATTCGTTAAAGCAAAGAGAGAAAAATTATCAATTAATGTTGATGAAGAGGATGAAGACTTAATTGAAACACAAGCTACTTGGAATAATTATTATCCGACTGCTGATTATAATGAGTTTAAAGTAATTAATAACTATACATTCTTTAAGAAGTATACAAACTATAGTATTAACGATGAAGGAAACTGTGGAATTATAGCTATAGAATTATTAATGTCATACATGGATGCTATATATGATTCTGATATTATGGATGATCAGTATACATCGTATTTGGCACAAAATCTAACAAATGCATTTCCACCTGAATCAATTAATGCATATCCACAAACACCTGGAACATTGCAAGGATTCTCAGGCCATTTAACTGAATATTGTGTTGAAAAAGGATATTGTGATCCAGATACATATGGAATGACATTAAAAGAAATTAGAAGTGCATTTAATGCATATATGAAGGATATTAGAGGGTTTACTTCAAGTGATTATTCTGTTACAAGTGTAGAGGGTAACTTGGCAGATATAATGACTAGTGCTTGCAAGAAGAGGATAAAACAACAAGTATTATTAGGTAATCCATTGATTGTTGGATTAGGGGATCCATACCGTCATGCAGTAATTTGCTATGGATATAGTGATGATATGTTCTTAATGAATATGGGGGATAGAACATATACAGAATACGCTATTAATCAAAAGTATGCAGAAACATGTGTTGGTTTCGCTGAGTGGAAAAGAGCTAGGTTAAACATTCCGAACAGATATTTATATGAAGGTGTCGTGTGCGATCCAATCGTAAGATTGAGAGCAACTCCAAACATTGCTACACACGCTTCTTTCCAAAATCTGTTTAATTAATTTGAAAATTGTAGTATCATAGAAGAGATTTAGGAATCAAGATAAAATGAAAAGTAATTTTAAAGAATTTTTAAGTATATTAGATTCAGCGTTAGAACCACCTGATGATCCTATGTTTAGACCAAAAAAAACTGTTGTGACATACAATTTAAATAAACCTAAATGGTTTTATCCTTCTTTAACAGCAGCATGTTGTATCGCTTGTATTGGCGTAACACTTGCAGTTTCGTTACCGGTGACAATCAACAAAGACTATAGTGTTCAAAGAGTAAATAATGAAGCTAAAAACCATTACGGTAGTAAAAACTTTGAAGAGTTGTTCTCGAGAGCTTTAATTGATCAAAAAATATATTTGTTCTATGGTGAAAAAAATAGCAAGAGTAATATCTTATTAATTTCTACAACAACAAATAATTATTATTGTATGCTTTCTTACAATTCAGCCACTTATAAGTTTGAAAATGGTATGAATGACTTCTATATTGATACTAATGAAGATTCAGTCGAATTAAATTTCAGTATTTATAAAAACGATAAAATAGTTTTGTCATCAACGTTCTATTTAACATTGAACAAATAAATATAATATAAAACGCTGTTGCTTTATGGCTTCAGCGTTTTTTTGACTATAAATATATCATTTTAGACATTAAAAAGCTGTTATTAACCAAATATTATTTTGGCTTTAACAGCTTTAAATTGTTATTTATTCTTCTTCGTATTCATCGTCATCTTCGTCATCATCTTCATCAGTTTTGTTTTCTTTTACTTTTGGTGAAGATTTGACTTCAGGTTCTTCATATTCTTCTTCTTCGTACTCTGGTTCAGCATCTAAGTCATCTAAATTCCAATCAGGATGAACTTTTTTGATATTTTCTAATGCTTTTTCAAAGAGTACTTTTTCTTTTTCGACTCTTTTGTTGTTTTCTGTTTCGACAATTATCTTATTGAATAACTTTATTATCTTCTTGCAAGCTTCAAATTCAGTTTCAATAATACCTGAGACAACTAAAGCTATTCTACAATCGCCGAGTTCTTTTGGCTTTTCAAGATCAACTCTCTCATCGTGAGTATAGCTTCTAAATGTTTTATCTGCTTCTTCATTTTCTCCAGCTAAGACTAAAAGGAATATTTTTTCACCTTTAACTTTAACAAGATTATCGAAAGTCATAAGTGGACTAATGTACATTGCTTTATCCATTAATTCTACAGCTCTTTCTAATTCGTTATTATATAGAGCGTTTAAATATTCGAATCTAATGTAATTTGCTTTGGCATAGGATTGATATTCAGTAAAATTACCAGTAACAATTTCACCGACAACGACATCGTTTGTTTTGTTTTTAAGGCTTAAGTTATATGCAACTTTATCTTCAGCATTCTTACATTTAATTAATAAGAATCCATCGTTTAAATTGTCTGTTCTTAATGGTATTAATTGATATAAAACAATTAACATGATATAGACTGAACCGAATAGTGTTGATAAGTGGAATAAATTACCAAATGATCCATTGTTTTTAATAATGAATCCGATTAAAACCATTATTGCTTGGAAAACAACAACTGCAATTGTTCCACCAAATAACATTAATTTAGGATTTGATTTTTCATTTTTAGGATTCATGACTAACTTGAAGTCTGCAAGTGCCCAGAAACTTGATGGCTTTTTAACAGCTAATTTTCCATTCTTTTTATAAAATTTAGCACCGAATAATTCTACATATCCTAAGTTATAGCCTGATAATAAACCAAAGACTATTTTTCCTAATCCGTAGAATATGACACCAAATAGCAATGACAACAATACTTCAAGCAAAATATATAGGACTGAATTATTGATATCTTTTATTACTTTGCTAACGTTGGTATTACCAATTAATATTGCTATTAGTGCTAGTAAGATAACAAGTAGCCAGGAAAAGTTAATATCCCAGAATGTTTTCTTTATAGTATTTGCTTTTTGTTTTTCTTCATCGAGTTCTTGCTCGTTTTCATTTAATTCGTTTTCTTCCATATTTACCTACTTTCTTTAAAAATATTATACCCTAGTTTAGATAGAGTAAAAGCAATTAGTTTAATTTCAATCTTAAAAGGAGTTCATTTTCTTCGCTTTCAGAGATTCCACATTCTCTCATAGAGTGTCTTAGAGGTAGTGTGCTGAAATATTTTTCTAATCTATTATATACCATTGAAGGATCATTCTCATCAAAAACAAAATTACCAAACTTGGCTATTTTATCTTTTAATAAGTCATAGTTTACTTTTATAAATTCAGCAAGTAAGAATCTCAAACCTTCTCCGTGCGCTATTTCTGGGTGGTGTCCTGACAAAGTGTGTTCAATTCCATGGCAATGCATCTTTGTAGTTTTGCCAAAACCAGTCCATCCGTTATGAGAGAAAGAACCACATAGCATCATAGCGCTTCTAGCTTCATAGTCGTTTGGATTATTCATAACAGTTGGGCTAAGTTCAATAATTTGTTTTATGACACTTAAAGCTAAATAATCTGATAGCTCAAATTTTTGACTAGTGCAAAAATAGCGTTCAAATGAGTGTGATAGTATATCAACTAATCCACAGGCTGTTTGGAAAGGTGATACAGAATAAGTTAAAGTTGGATCTAACAGGGCAAACGTTGGATAATTTGTGTAGTGATTAAATCCACCTTTAAAATTATTTTCTCGATCAGATATAACACAAGAATTACTCATCTCACTTCCAGAGGCTGATAAAGTTAAGACGACTCCTAATGGTAAAGACTTAGTTGGAATAGCTATCTTTTTGTTGAAATCTAATGGATCTTTATCATAGTAATAAGCGTGTGCAATACTTTTAGCTGCATCTATGACAGAGCCTCCTCCACAAGCTAAAATCAAATCAGGATTATATTCTTTTACTGTTTTAGAAACTTCTCTAACAAAAGAGATATCTGGATTAGCTCCAACTCCGCTTGCTTCTTTAGATTCAATTTTATTTTCTTTTAGTGAAGTTGTTACAGTATTGTAGTTGCCAGATTTTATAAACGAATCTTTTCCATAAATTAAAAATATTTTGGAATAATTATTATCCTTTATTATATTACCTATATCTTTTAGTCCATCATTTTTAAAATATATTTTTGTAGGGCAAATAAAAGTCCATTCTTCCATTACTTGTTTTCCTTTCTATATTTTATAAATTTATCTGCAGCGTTGATTAATGAGCCTTCAGAAATCAAAAGCATTTTTTCTGTTTCTTGTTCAGGTGTAGTTTTAAAACCACCTTCGACCCATCCTAAAAAGGAAAAGCACCAAGCAGCAGCGTAATAAGATAATATGTATTCTTTATCTTCTGGAAGCAAGTTTCTTGATTCTGGGTTATTTTTATCCATCATTCTAGACATAGTATCTTTGATTATTTTGAATAAAAAGCTCAAAACTTGCATGGATTGATCTCCAGCTGAAAAAACGTTAGAAATGAAATTTCTATTTTCATATACATAATTGAAAAGGCCTGAAGCTGCTTCTTTATAATTTGTATATTGATTACTGAGATTGCGTGCTTCTAAGAATAAGTTGACAAGACAGTCAGAAAGTGAAGTGAAGTAATAATAAAATGTTTGTCGAGAACAATGACTTTTATTACAAATATCTGTAACAGAAATTTGATCAAAAGGTCTGTTTTCTAATTCTTCACGTAATGCTTTAGTGATTGTCTCTTGTTTAGTTATTTGAGGAATATCCATAGTGTACTCCTTTCGTTTGAATAATTTTAACATAATTATGATATGTGTACAAAGATTATTATTACAATGTAAAAGAAAAATAAAGTTAATTTTATGATTATTTTAATTAATTTTTATTGTAAGCATTTACATAAATTTAAAATAGTTGATTTTATTGCCACTTTTTTAACTTTGCTATATATTACTAAAGAAAAAAGCAGGAGATAAAAAAATGAAAAAAGCAAAAATGATGAAGAAATATGCTGCTTTAATAGCCAATATTGGCATTAATGCAAATTCAAAGCAAGATGTTGTAATTAAAGCTCCAGTAGAAACATATGCATTTGTTAGATATTTAGT
>ERZ1106952.842-NODE-842-length-11393-cov-4.325631_pt1 | contig 11393 bp, 10 predicted proteins | sample MGYA00403677_ERZ1106952 | MGnify/ENA primary metagenome ERZ1106952 (study PRJEB35170, sample SAMEA104062415) | human gut metagenome | biome: human gut; feature: human-associated habitat; material: faeces | place: Denmark | collected 2012-05-14 ...
AAATCCTGTTCATCTTTAGTTTTAGCTTCTTTAAACAATTGTTTTAATTCTGTATATGAATATTTTTGAAAAAGTTCATATAAGTTTTCTTCTTTCTTTTCCATTATAAAAGCCTCCTCAAAAACTATTTATTATATTATACACTATATAACCTCTGTTCTAAACATCTTTTATAATATTAAAGTTTAACTCAATTATAAATTAAAATTATTTTTAATTATCTTCATTTATATACTACAATTTAGATAGTATAAATCATTATTAAGGGGTACATATGAGTAATTTAAATTTATGAGATAAACTTAACAAATTAAATGAAACTTGCAAATGGGTTGATTTAAGTCATGAAGTAAGCGAGCTAACACCACACTGGCACGGCTTTTCATCTTTAAAAACTTCAACTTTATACGAATTAGAAAAAGACGGTTTTACAACTCATACTTATGAATTAGTTGGTCAATATGGAACACATGTTGATGCTCCTATTCATTTTGTAAAAAATCAAAGAACACTAGATACATTTACACTAGAAGATATGGTCATGCCTTTATGACTTATGTCCGCCAACAGGTGCAGTAATCTTTTGTACCTTCCCAAAAATAAAAAATGGTACAGGATTTACAGCTAGATGTTTTGCCCTTTGTCCTAGATAAGTAAAAATAGTTTGATATGATTTTTCATATTCTAACTATTTTTTATTATTACTAAATTGTAAGAAAAATGAAAGGTTTTTTTAATAGTATTTTCTCCATTTTGCCTTTATACTATTGTTTGGGTATTTTATATAAAATTTTTATTAAGTTAGGAGAAAAAATGAATATTTTCAATTACTTTTTCAGGAGTGTGCCTGAAAACACTAAATTTGCATCCTTTGGGAAGATGCATATTTTTATATTAATTATAGGTTTTTTTATAAGTTATCTTATAATTAAAAAATTACAAGTTAACAGAAATTTTGAGTTAATAGTTGCTTTTGTATTGTTAATTCAACAAATAACTCTATATTCTTGGTATCATATTTCAAATTATAACCCTTTTACAGAAGGACTTCCTCTGTATCATTGTAGAGTTGCAATTTTAGCATTAGCCTTAGGCTTAATATTTAAAATAAACTTATTATTAAATATTGGTGCTTATTGGGGAATTTTCGGTTCCATAAGTGCCCTTTTAGTTGTTGGAGCAGACCCCTTTGCTTTTCCTCATATAACTCAATTTTCTTATTTTATTGGGCATTTGTTCTTATTATGGGGAGCTGTTTACTTACTTTTCGTAAGAAAAATAGGCATGACTAATGTGGCTCTTAGAGATATGATGATTTTTACTACCATATATCACATGATAGTTTTCATAATAAACAATAAGCTTGGTTCAAATTATGCTTATTTAATTGAGCCACCATTTACGATTAATTATAATTTTAATCCTTATGTTTATGCTTTTATAGTTATTATACTTTTCAATACTATTTTGCTATTGGAGTATCTAATGATCAACTTTAAATTCTTAAATAAATTAAAACTTATAGTTACAAGTTTTAATATTTAATATTAAGTAAAATATAATTTCATAATTTTTAACTTATAAGCATAAATTTAATAAGAAGTAAATATAAGCCTCAACATAAGATAATACTTAAAAATACTCCAAAACAGATAAATATATTAAGAATAATTGTTAGGGGGTAAAAAAATGAAAAAAACTACAGGTATTATAGGCATAGTTGTAGGCGTAGTTGTAATAATATTTTTAATATTTGTTTTAATTCTTTTTGCTATACCATCAGATGATTCAATAGATGCCATAAGTATAATAAAAAATGGTAAATACGATTATTGTACTCATACTACAGAAGAGGCTCTTGAATTTTATTATGGTCACAATATTGAATGGAAAGATAATAATGAAGATAAAGTAACAATTGAAATAGATGATGATGATGTAAATTATTTATGGGTTGTAACTTATGAGAAATTAAATGATGAAACTATTTCATATCAATTTGATCAGCTTTATATAAACAATGTCTTGCAAGATTATGATACAACACAATATGAATTAGAAGCTATATTTGGAAATTAATATAAAAAGGGGCTTCATAGAAATTAAAACAATTCTATGATAGCCCTTAATTTTTTTACCCTTTACAAATTTAAAATAATAATTTTAAAAAGTCATATTTTATATTATTCTATTGTTATAGCTGCAACTGGACAACTATCCATAGCTTCTTTGGCTGATTCTAATATATCCCCAGCTATTTCACCTTCCATTGGAACTGATATTGATTCATCATCCATGCTAAATACTTCTGGACACATTCCAACGCACGCTTCACATCCTATACAAGCGTCTCTATCTACGAAAGCTCTCATTTTTTATTCTCCTTTTTTATATGTATTTATTTAATCTTAGACAAACTAATTAGCTTATCTTAAAGAATTATTTAATGTGTATTTATAATACACTTTTTATTTTCATTCCTCTGTAACATTTGTTACAATTAACAAAAATTATATATTTTTCATCTTTTCTTTTAATTCACCTTGTCTATCTTTACAGATAAATTCTTCTAAAGAATGATTTCCCATATATAAATTTTCAAATAAAATCTGAACTAATCTTTTATTAACACCTGTCCCATTTTTAAAATAGCTCTCCAAACCTATTGGCGTATGTGTATATAATTTAATATTGCAAGGCATTTTTAATATTTTTATTCCATCAGTAATTCCCTTTATTATCATTTTGCATGGAGTTGCATGTGTCATAGTTTTATAAATTTCTTTTTCTATTCCTTTATAATTCATTATAAGTAGATACTTGCCCCTTCTTTCTATTTTTGAAGTATCAGTTATTCCTCTCACATAAAATTTAACATCTGTCTTTGCATATTCATTTTTATTATACATCCATTATCCTCCTTATAGCACATAACTTAATTAGAATATGAACTATTTTGAGGTAACTTATACTTTTCCAAATTTTAGCTTTCCTAAATTAATATAAAAATTTATGCTATATATATTTTTGGAAGCTACGGTACTCTGATGGAGCTCTTATCTATGAAAGTGACGACTATAATATTTTATTTGATAAAATTTATGAAGATTTGTCCTTTGATTTTTACTTTCTAAATACTTATTTTGAACAAGTAGAAGAATGTATAACTTTATTAATCCGAAATGAGGAATAAATTCTATAAATACATACTAAATTATAATGTTTTATATAAATAAGTTATAGTTTAGTATAAAAATAGATGGAATTAATGTTTAAATATATAATTTATGTTATACTATCCAATGTAATAATAAACCAAAAAATGTATACTCGTATATAAATTTACATTTTGAGGAGGACATAATAATGAGTATAAATAAAAATTACGTAATGGCAGGAATGCTAGCTACAGCTGTTGCCATACCTCTATCGGATACAACAACTTCCCATGCATCTGAAATAAGAACAACTACAGTTAGAGTTCATTTTAGAACGGGAGCTGGCACAAATTACAGCTCAATGGGTATATTAGATAAGGGAGTAAAAGTTTCTTACATATCTGAAAGTGGGAACTGGACGAAGGTAGAATACGATTCTAAAACAGGTTATATATGTAGTGATTATCTAGAAAAAGGAGAATCTAATGCTACTCCAACTAGCACTATGTACACAACTCCTGAGATTGGATTAAATTTAAGAAAAGGTCCTGGTACAAGCTACTCAGTTATAAGAACTTTATCTAAAGGAACAGCCGTTACTGTTCATTCATCAAGCAACGGTTGGAGCAAAATAAGTGTAAATGGAGTTGAAGGATATGTTTCTACTTCTTTCTTAAGTAGTACAAACCCTTCTACTAATTCATCTACTTCAAACGAAACAACTTCTACTCCAACTACTACTATGTATGTAACTCCTGATGCTGGATTAAATTTAAGAAAAGGCGCTGGTACAAGCTACTCAGTTATAAAAACTTTATCTAAAGGAACAGCCGTTACTGTTCATTCATCAAACAATGGTTGGAGTAAAATAAGTGTAAATGGAGTTGAAGGATATGTTTCTACTTCTTACTTAAGTAGTACAAAACCTTCTACTAGTGGATCTTCTTCTAGTTCATCATCTAATTCATCTACTAGTGTATCAGTAGATAAAGTTTTAAACTTTGCTCATCAACAATTAGGTAAGCCTTATGTTTGGGGTGCTCAAGGACCAAATTCTTTTGACTGTTCAGGACTTATATATTATGTATATAAAAATGCAGCCAATATAACACTTCCTAGAACGTCTGTAGAACAAAGTAAATTCGGTACTACTGTTAGCAAAAGTAACTTAAAGGCAGGAGATTTAGTATTCTTTGATACTAATGGACCTAACAATGGAGCTGTATCACACGTTGGTATATATGCTGGAGAAGGACAACTTATCCATGCATCTTCATCTAATAAGAAAATAGTAAAAGTTAACATGGAAACTTCTTACTGGAATAATACTTATGTAGTTGCTAAAAGAGTTTTATAAAATATAAAAAACTTACCCAGGAAAAACTTCTCTTAGGTAAGTTTTTTTACTTATTTTAATTTAGCACCGTCTTTAAATGAATTTCCAACCTTTTGTCCAAGAAGGCGATATGATGAAGATGAAGAATCAAATGATATTACCTCCATTTTATCCATATCTATAATCATCTAAAACAGACTCCTCCACACTCATATTTACAACTTCCCCTATAACTCTAGTTTCACCTAATAATTCTTGAATATCAACTACCTTGCATTCCAAAGTAAGTGGATATTCTTCAATCAGCAGATTTATATATATTTACATTAATATTCCAGATAATTTATAATATAAATTAAGAAAAATTACACATACAAACTAAAGGAGAATATTATTTTGGCAAAGAAAAAGAAAGACTTTAACTACAAAAGACTGACAATAATACTTTTAATTTTATTAATAGGAATACCTTGCGGACTTTTTTATACCCTTAACAAAAAAGCTCCAAAAGAACAAGAAGAAACAACATCTAAAATTCTGGACACTTCTTCTGTAACAAATATTTTACTTCTAGGAACTGATGGACGAAAAGGTGAAACAAACTACAGATCCGATTGTATGATGATAGCTACCCTTGATTTAAAAAACAAAAATATAAAACTTACATCATTGGCTCGTGATACTTATGTTAATATTCCTGGCAGGGGAAAAGGCAAGCTAAATGCAGCTTATTTTTGGGGCAAAGAAGATTTGTTAATTAAAACTATAAAAGAAAACTTTGATATCCAGCTGGATAAATACATAACTGTAGATTTTGATAATTTGATGAATATTATTTTCATATTAAACGGTGTACAAGTAGATGTAAAAGAACATGAAATTGATGCAACAAATGCTATAATTCCTACTTCTTATGAAACTTGTACTTATGAAGACAAAGGAGATATGAAGCTGATAACTTCTCCTGGTGTGCAAACTTTAAACGGATATCAAGCCATTGCTTATTCTAGAATTAGATATTCAGACAGTGCCATAAACAGAGATGCTAGACAAAGAGCTGTTTTAATGTCTGTTTTTAGCAATATGAAAAAAGTTGCCCTATCTAATCATCAAGGTATATTAGATAAATTATCTCCATATTTTTCAACTAACTTAACTTCTAGTCAAATTCTAGATTTAGGTGCCAATGCCTATGTTAATGGTGCTTTAAATACAGTAAAACAAGGACAATTCCCAATTATTGATGATGTCCATGTAAAAGGTGGCACTTACAAAAAAGCAGGCTGGGTTTGGTTATATGATCTTAATTCAATATGCGTTTTAAAAGATTTTATTTACAACAATATAGATATGAAAGATAATGATTATCTTAAAGACAATAGTAATATTGAACTAAATTATTAATAATAAAATACCTGAGTTGTTATATAAACTCAGGTATTTTATTATCTATTTATTTTTAATAGACAACCATACTTCAAAGTTACTATCTTCCTTTTTATCATCTAGATAAACTTCAATATTTATACATTGGTCAAATTCATATCCTGAAGTTGGCAACCATTCTGTCAAAACACGTTTTTCCACATCTTGTATAGCTTGTGGCATATTACCTTGACCTTTAAATATAGCCCAAGTAGATGCTGGCACTGTATATTCATACATTCCTTTTGAAATAGGTTTATCTGTAGACACTGCTATATAGTATTTCCAATCTTTTTCCTCACCATTGCATGCATTAAGTCCCAGTACTCCTGGTGCTCCAGCATTATTTTCATCCATAAGAGCCATTATTTCTGAAAGTTTTCCATTTTCCAATGATTCTTTCCATAGCTGTGGAACTTTTATAGAGTTTTCTTCAAAATCATTTGTTAACTCTCTTTGTACTCCTACCACTCTAAAAGCTTCTTTTTTCTCAATTCTATATTTCATTTCTTCCACTCCTTTAATAGTTAATTTAAAACTTATGGGAGAATATGATTTTAGGAAGGTTCCTTTCTTTTGAGCCATAGAAGGTGATACTTCATGGACCTTTTTGAAAGCTCTATTGAAAGAAGTTGGAGATTCATAACCATACTTTAAAGACACATCCATAACTTTTTCACCATTTTGCAAATCTATAGCTGCCTTAGTCATTCTTCTATTTCTTATATATTCCGATAAAGTCACACCAGCTATATAAGAAAACATCCTTTGGTAATGATAACAACTACAGCAAGCAAGTTTTGCTGCTTCTTCGTAGTTTATTTCGCCATCTAAATTATCCTCAATATATTCAATTGATTTATTTAATTTATCTAACCATTCCATAACATCTCTCCTTTACAACTATAAGTATAGTGGCTTTTAAATATAAAGACCTCTCATATCTTGCACAAATATGAGAGGTCTTTTATCTTATTATATAGTCATCATATGATATGCGGCATTTGCTGCATTATACATATCATCTATATTTGCATATTCATCTACTGTATGAACTTGATACATTCCTAAACTTAGTATAGCACATATATAACCATAGCTAGAAATTATATTAGCATCACTTCCCCCACCAGTTATCATGGCTTTTGGTTCAACTCCTGCTTTTTTAAGTCCTTCTTCACTTAATTTAAATACAAAACTTTCTGAATCAACTTCAAAACGTGGGTATGAGTTTTCATGATTAAACTCATATGTTGTATTAAAGGCTTTAGCTGCATCTTCACAACATTTTTTCATATGAGCAATTTCTGCTTCTAATTTTTCTTCTTTGTGAGATCTTATCTCTGCAGTAAAAGTAACTTTATCAGTAACCACATTTGTGGCTGCTCCACCTTCTATTCTTCCTATATTAGAAGTTGTCTCCTCATCTATTCTTCCTATATGCATATTACTTATGGCATGAGATGCTACAACTATGGCATTTATTCCTTTTTCCGGTTCCACACCTGCATGAGCTTTTTTCCCATGGAAAGTTACTGATATATTTTCTTGAGATGGTCCTTTGTAAGTTATTATACCTGTTGGTCCACCTGCATCAAATATAATCACATCTTTGCAAGGTAAGTTTGCACAGTTTAAATTTTTAGCACCTTTTAAACCAACTTCTTCACAAACAGTAAATAATAAATATATATCTCTGTGAGGAACTTTATTTTCTAAAACAGTTTCTAAAGCTTCTAATATAACTGCTATACCTCCCTTATCATCTGCACCTAAAGTAGTTGTTCCATCTGTTTTAATTATATTTCCTTCTACTATAGGTTTTACATTTTCACATGGCATAACTTGGTCCATATGAGCTGCAAAACATATGGGATTTTCTGAAGACTCTCCTTTTATGTAGGCTACAAGATTTCCACAATTTCCTCCAATTTTATCTCCTGCATTATCTATTACAGCTTCTATATTTCTTTCTTTTAAATAACTTACTAGCCAATTAGCCATTTCTCTTTCTTTTTTTGATGGACTATCAACTTTTACCATCTCTATAAAATTATTTACTAATCTGTCCCTATTTACCATAATGTCTCCTTTAATAATAAATATATTAGCTATAAATTCTATTAATTTAGTATCTTAAAGAAAAGATAATATTATACACCACATAGGAATTGCCAGCATGGATAAAATAGTAGTAAGAACTACACATTTACTTGCAAATTCAGCATCTCCTCCATATTTTGATGCCAATATGGCTGTTGTACTTCCAGCAGGCATACCTGCTAAAACTACTGAAACTCCTGTTATTAATGAATGAACATTAGTTATTTTACAACCAATAAAAACTATAAGAGGAATTATAATTAACCTAAGCAAAGAAAAGGCCCACATAGTTTTTGACTTCATATCTTTTATATCAACATCAGCTAAAATGGCACCGATTAAAATCATCGACATGGCTGTTGTACATCCACTTATACTTTTTATTGTATCACTTAAAAATACAGGCAACTTTATTTGAAAAATCATAATAGTAAGTCCTATGCCAACAGCTATTATACAAGGATGAGTTACTACTTTTTTAATTAAATCTCTTTTACTTGTGGATTCTGTAAAATAAGAAACTCCCGCTGACCACATGACAATTCTTTGAGGAATTAAATATATGGATGCATATAAAAGTCCCATAGAACCGTAAATTCCCTCAGCAACTGGATTTCCTAAAAATCCAGCATTGGAACAAACTGTAGCATATTGTAAAACTGTACGTCTTTCTTTTTCAACTTTCTCATATAATGTTGCACTCAAAAAAGTACATACAAATTGAAGTAAAAATGATACTAATAAAATTGTTATTCCATTAATTAATATTTCCTTGGAAAATTCAATATAAAAAGAATTTATAACGTTACAAGGTAGTATTACATTTATAACCACATCAGTCAATACATTTTTACCTTCCTCTGTAATAATATCTCTTTTTTTCAATATGATGCCAATTACTACTAATAGAAACATCATAATTTGTAAATTAATCAATCCACTAAAATTCATTATGCTTTCCATCTTTCTTCAGTACGATTTATTTTTATTGACGATAATCTAATATTATACTTTAATGTAAAAAAAATAAAAATGGCTAAACTCGCGTATTTAGCCATTTTAGTGTATTTTTAGTGTTTTTATTTTATTTAATTTTTATATATTTAACAGTGCTGTATGGGCCATAAACTTTTTTATTTTTTATAGTTTTATAAGCTCTAACTTTATAATAATATATTTTATTTTTAGTTAATTTACTATCAGTATAAGAAGTTGTTTTACCACTAGTAATTGTTTTTATATTAGAATAAGTTCCATTCTTACTTTTTGCTCTGTAAATTTGATAACCACTTGCTCCTGCTACTTTGCTATATTTAATATATGCTTTTTTACTTTTACTACTTAAGCTTAGAGTAGGTTTTGACAAAGACGGTTTAGCTAATACTACTGATGAATAGTCTCCATAAAGTTTTTTCCCATTTGTTTTATTAAAAGCTCTTATTTTATAATAATATGTTTGATTTGTTGTTAAATTTTTATCTGTATAACTTAATGTACTTGCCAAGTTAATATTTTTTATTTTTGTGTATTTTCCATTTTTACTTGTTGATCTATAAATTTGATAACCATATGCTCCTGATGGTTTAGCCCAAGTAAGTTTTATACTATTGTATGATTTTTGTGTAGACTTTACTTTTTCTACTTTTTTAGGTGCTTTCTTTGGAACAGCTAAAGATAAATGAGGCACACCATATCCATAATATTCATCCCAACCAGACTGTCCTAAGTCTTTCGTATTTTCCCATAATAAATATTCCACTTGATAAATACTTGCTTTTGAATTTTGCAATCTATACATGGCACAAACTGCTGAAATATGAGGTGCTGCCATAGATGTTCCATTAAGAGAAGTATATCCTCCACCTGGATAAGCACTATACACATCTTCTCCAGGAGCTGCTACATCTATAGTTGAACCATAATTGGAGAAATTACACAAATTACCATAACTGTTTATGGCAGATACTACTATGGGGTCATACATATCTGAAGGACATTCGTTATTAGTATTGTTAGAATTATTTCCTGCTGATATAACAACTGCTACATCATCTGAAATAGCATTTCCTATAATTTCATGAATATAATCTACATGAGTATCAAGTTCAATACTAATATTAATTACTTCTACTCCATTTTTTACACAATATTCAACACCATTAGCCAAGCTCATAGATGTACCTCTGCCATAGTCATCTAATACTCTAACTGGTAATATTTTTATATTTAAATTTGGAGTACAATCTACTATTGTACCTGACACATGAGTACCATGGCCGTTTCCATCATTGGGATTTTTATCTGAATCTATAAAATCATACCCACCATTAACTATTCTATTTTTAAATATGGAATGTTTCTTATCTATTCCACTATCTACTACTCCAACAGTTATAGAGTTATTAAGATTTTGTTTTTTTAAATAAGACGCATATTTTTCTGCTTCTATATATTTTACTCCCCAAGAATTATAAGATGCTGATACATTTTTAGGAGATAATGTTGCTGTTTTCTCTGTACTTATATAATAATCAGGTTCAACATAAATAGCTATATTGTCTTTTTGAATTTCTTCACATGCTAATTTTGTATTTTCAATGGAATCAAATTGTAAAACAACAATATTATTTGGACCTTTTACAATTTCTTTTGCATTATATTTACTTAAGTTGCTATTGTTATTTTTCAATTTTACAATCAAACGCATAGTTTGATAAGGACTTGTAAGTTCAATTTCTTTATTTTTTTTATCGTATTTATAAGTATATCCCAAGCCCTTAGAAAGTACATCAATTGGAGCCATTACATTATCATTGTTTATTTCAACATCTTCTTCTATCTTTTTAACTTTCTTGTTTACTTCAATTTTATCGCTACCTTCTTCTAGTGCAACGCTATTTCCAAAATAATTAATTTTAATATCTTCATCCTTTTGATGAATTTTACCTCCTGATAAGTCTACTATTTCCTCTACTGGAAGTATAACTGTATCATCTTTTACTGATACTTTGCTGGAAAGTTTAATTTTTTTATTACTATTGTCTACTGTTAAATAATCTTTGCCTACTTTTAATTTTATAGATTCAAAATAATTGTCATTCCAATTTTCCTTTATTAAATTTGATGATTTCTTGTAAAATTCCATATATTTTGATTTGTCATCTTTGCTTGTATTGCTTTCATCCTTTATATTTTCCATAGCATTAATTGGATAAAGTGATACAAATGCAAATATAAATGATAAAAACATCGTAAGATATTTTTTATGTCTCATAAAATAGACTCCCCCTCAATAATTTATTGTTTTGATAGGAATTGTCCAACTGCACTAGTTTATTTTTTCAATATATTTACTTTATTTTTATGAAAAT
>ERZ1106952.843-NODE-843-length-11389-cov-9.274925_pt1 | contig 11389 bp, 9 predicted proteins | sample MGYA00403677_ERZ1106952 | MGnify/ENA primary metagenome ERZ1106952 (study PRJEB35170, sample SAMEA104062415) | human gut metagenome | biome: human gut; feature: human-associated habitat; material: faeces | place: Denmark | collected 2012-05-14 ...
GCTTTGAAATCCACGACGAATACATAGACGACGGCGTTTCGGGTACGACATTCCAGCGTCCCGAAGTACAGCGGCTTTTGGACGACGCTAAGACGGGTATCATCAATACCATTATCGTGAAAGATCTGTCGCGTTTCGGCAGGAATTATATCGAGGTTGGGCAGTATGTGGATTATGTATTCCCCGCTTTCGGTATTCGTTTTATAGCCATACAGGACAACGTGGATACGGAAAACCGCGACAGCGGTGCAATGGAAATGATGCCTATCATGAATGTTTTTAACGAGTGGCATGCAGCAAATACGAGCAAAAAGATACGTGCGGTCAAACGCTCCAATGCATTGGCAGGTATCTACAGCGCCGCCAAAGTCGTTTACGGTTATCTCAAAGGAACGGACAAAAAACATACGCCAGTCATTGACGAAGAAACTGCGCCGGTAGTCGTAAGAATATTTGAAATGTATGCGTCGGGATTGAGCGCAAAGAAAATTGCCGAAATATTAAATGAAGAAGGCATTATTTGTCCTCGTAGATACGCCTTTGAAAAATTTGGGCATGAATTGAGATCCGGCGAACACCACATATGGTGCCTTTCGACGATAAATACCATACTGCGAAATATAGTATATCTCGGACACATGCCGCAGCTGATGTCTACTTCCGTATCGTATAAGAATCATAAGCGATATAAGAAAGATAAGAACGAATGGGTGATCGTCTATAATACACACGAGCCCATCATCTCGCAGGAACTTTGGGACAGAGTAGAAGCGCGGCGCAACTCTTTAGCGCAAGGCAGAAAGACGTTAAAGACGGGATTTACTCATCCCCTGTCAGGCTTCCTTATTTGCGCCGACTGCGGCTGTAAAATGAAGCAGAATACCAGCGTACACGGCAATAAGCGCTTCTATTCGTTCAATTGCGGCGATCATATGCGTTTTGGAAAATCGGTATGTTTCTCGCATCATATCATGGCGAAAGATATAGAAGCCGTCATTTTGGGCGATATACGGGATATGGCTCAACGCATCGTTCTTGACGAAGAACAAGTCAAGGAAGAATTTTTGCGGCATAACGCGGGGCTTGCAGATAAAGCAATTAAGTCTGCGAAAAAGACATTGCAGGTAAAGCAAAAACGATTGGAAGAATTATCCCGCCTGATACAAGTCGCCTACGAAGACCGAGTGAAAGGCAATATGTCCGAAAATATCTGTTTCGGACTGATAGAAAAATATTCCAACGAGCAAAAAACTCTTGTAACGGAGATAGAAGAAATCGAAACGAAAATGAAGGATACAGAAAATACGGTTCAGAGCGCCGACTCCTTCATACGGAATATCAAGAAATATCTCGAAGCGCCCGAGCTTACCCGCGAAATGTGCTATGAACGGATAGATCGCGTAATCGTCGGCGGGCATCCGAAAATAACGGGCAAAGAACGTGAAATAGATATCGTCTATAAGGTCGATATTGCCTCCGTTCTGCGCCACAAACTCAATAATGCCGATAAGTAACAAAAAAGTGTATGAGCCCGCCGCCCATACACTTCTTTCTATACCATTTTATGCCCTAATTGCCCCTCTTTTTATTGTGTCCATAATGATTGTCTTAGAGCGAAGAGCTATCGCAGAAAGCCAAGCGAGGAATGCGTGAAACGAGAATGAAAGGCAAATTCACGGGCGGCAGAGTCAATTACGGGTACAGCTGCCATGAGCAGAAGTTATCCGTCATCGACGAAGAAGCCGCCGTGCTCTTGGAGATATTCACCGACTACGCGAACGGCAAAAGCCTTACCGACATCGCAAACGATTTGAACGCCCGCGGCATCACCAACCGCGGCAAACCGTTCCTTATGAACAGTATCTACTTTCTGTTGAACAATGAAAAGTACACGGGCGTTTACCGCTTCGGTGATAAAGTCTTTACGGAAACCTATCCGCAGATCATTCCCGTCGATTTGTACAAGACCGTGAAAACAAAGCTCGACGCCAACAGGCACGGCAAACACGTTACGGGCGTTGAATATTTGCTCCGCGGAAAAGTCAGATGCGGTTACTGCGGCAAAAACCTGCGTTCCCATGCAGGGATGTCAAGTTCGGGGATCTACCGTTACTACGAATGCCCTTCCCCTCGCAAGACCACCGATTGCAAATTCAGGGCTGTTACAAAAGAAATACTGGAACAGCTCGTCGTCGAAGCCGTCGCCAATGCCGTTAATGATAAAGCGAACAGAGAACTGCTCATTAAAACCGTTATGGAGATATATAAGAGCCGAGCGGAAGAAAACACCGCCCTGCGCGTTCTCGAAAAAGACCTCGCACAAACGGGCAAAGCATTGAGCAATCTCTTGAAAGCCATTGAATCGGGTATCTTTACAGAATCCACGAAACAGCGGCTGGAAGAACTCGAAGCCGAGAAACGGGCTTTACAGGAAAAGATACTCATAGAACAATCCAGAGAGTTATACCAACTTACCGAAAGAGACGTTGAAAAATACCTCTTACACGGTCTGAAACAAAAGCCGAAAACAATGATCGACCTTCTGGTCGAAAAGGTTGACGTATTCAGAGAAAAACTTGAAATCACTTTGCGGTACACGCCGCAGATGCCGAGCGATACGCCGCCGAAAGGTAAAACTGAATACTCCGATACAGACAACGGCCCCGACGGGAATCTTCCCGATCGGGGCTGTCCTTTTATGCGGTACACGGCGCATTATACGCAAACGAAGAAAGGACGTAAATCTACCCGCTGCTGGGAAACAGTTTCTCATAAACAGATAGAAATCCTTATTTTTATCTGATTTTAAGCAAATTTAAGGCATTTCCCCTATATTTTTTGTTCGCTTGGGGTTGAGAAATCCCATGAATCCCGCTACGCTCATTTTGGGCGGGATACTCACCAGCATGTGTATGTGATCCGGACATATCTCTCCCTCTATCACTTCCACTCCTTTCCATTGACATAACTTCCGCAGTATCTCCCGTATCTCTTTCCTTTTCCCTTCATAAAACACTTTCCGCCTGTACTTCGGCACAAACACTATGTGGTACTTGCAATTCCATTTCGTATGTGCTAAACTATTTGTGATGTTACCTTGTTCTTTCATTGTAATATCCTCCGATTGTGTTTCCTTTCGTTGACTGGCAGGTCAACCCCCATTTTACACAATCGGAGTGTTTTTGTCATCTTCATCGGCTTTAGCCTCTACTGAACCCCGCGACTATCGCGGAGTTTTCTTTATACAAAAAAACAAGGGCGCGTTTACGTCCTTGTTTTCGTCTGGTGGGGACGACAGAACTCGAATCTGTGACCTCTTGCATGTCAAGCAAGCGCTCTAACCAACTGAGCTACGCCCCCAAGCGACGTTTAAGATAACATATTTGAGCGGCTTTGTCAAGCCAAATACCGCCGTTTTCCGTTTTTTATGTCACCGTTTTTTCAAAAGCCCGTTACCCTTCCGTCGGCGCGAACGTAACAGTCACACTGCCGCTCCCGAGCGCCTGCGCCAAGCCGTCGGGATCGTCTATCCTACCGAGAGGAGTATAGCTGTAAGAAGTCGCGAAGTCCTCGTAAAACAGTACCACGCAGGACGTGCCGTAAAGCATGATGTCGCCGCATTTTATATTGCCAGGACGCGTCGCGGACGCGCTCAGCGATCCGTCGAGGTAATAGTATTTTTCGTTTCCGTTCAGCTCGCTCATTCCTAGGGTAAGCGGCAGCATTGCCGCGAACTCCTTTGCCGCCTCCGTGTCGGCAAGCGTCGCTTCGGCTTCATAGTCGCCGACTTTGACGGATATTTTCATTCCTGCCTCCGTTTGCGGCGTTTCGTCGCTTTCCGTGTTTTCCGTCCCGCATGCGGCAAAAGCAAAACACACGAGCACGAGCAGCACGAGCGCTGCCGCCGCGAATTTCAATACAGACCGCGTTTTCATTTTCTCCTCCCGCCCGCATAGTAAGCGGCGACGTCGAACGCGGATCCGCCGCCGTTGTTTCCATTATAACAAGATTCCGTTACTTTTGTCAATATCGCACGCCACAGACCCGCATAAAACAAAAAAGCCCGATTTACGGACTTTTTCGCGACGTTTTTTTTAAGCGTTGGCTTTCTTCCACGCTTCCGCCTTGATCTTGGAAAGACTGGTCAGTTTTTCCGAGGTATACGGAGACGCCGAGCCGCCGTTCGTGTAAAGAAAATTAGTTCCGTCGCCGGCAACGTAAAGCGTTTCCTCGTAACCCGACTCATCGCCGAACCAACCGTGAGATACTTTCTTATATACGCTCATGTCGGCGGTATCGTATACCTTTCCTCTGAGAGTTTTTTTCATTGTCCGATTCCTCCTGCTTTTTTTGCGGCGCAATCCTTGCGCTCGCTTTAATTATATTATATCATTGTTATACCTGCCGATATAATATAATTCTGTTAATTTATAACACATTAAACAGTTTCGTGTAATTTTCGACCGATTACGCCATATCGTTCATTTAAGACCGCGCATGTATTCGTCCATCGCCGCGGCAACACGTTTGGATACTTTGACCGCTTCGACCACGGTCTTTGCGCCCGTGACCACGTCGCCCGAAGCGAACACGCCTTCACGCGTGGTCCTGCCGTCCTCGTCCACTTCCACGAGCCCTCTGCTGCCTACGTCTATACCCGAAGTGGAACGCACTATCACGGAAAACGGTCCCTGCCCGACCGCGACTATCGTGGAATCGGACGGCAGCAGCGTTTCGCTACCCTCTATGTCGTGCAATACTCCGTTTTCGTCTTCGGCGCAGTCGTCTATGATTATGCCGTCTTCGGTAAAGCGTTTCGTATCTTTGCAAAAAAGGAATTTCACTCCGTCCACCTTGGCAAACTCCACTTCTTTCCTGCTTGCGCTCAGTTTGTCTTCCGAACGATTGAATACGAGCGTCACGTCGTGACAGCCGTGGCGGACCACCGTCCGTGCGACGTCGATGGCGGTATTCCCTCCGCCTACGACGATCACACGGTCGCCGAGCTCGTAAACGTCGGGGTTGTGCAGATAATCTATTGCGTAATGCACGTTGCCGTAACTTTCCCCGGGAAGGCTGAGCCTGTAAGGCCGCCAGACGCCCGTGCCGATGAATATCGACTTGTAACCGTCCCTGAAAAGATCGTCGACGGTCAGATTCATGCCGATACGCGTGTTGGGGCGTATCTTTACCCCGTACCGTTTAAGCGCTATGACGAGTCTGTCGAGCACGCTTTTGGGCAAACGGAATTCGGGTATGCCATAACGCAACACGCCGCCTATCTTGTCGTTGCCTTCGAATATCGTTATGTCGTAGCCTTTCCCCGCAAGTATTATCGCTATCGTTATGCCTGCGGGTCCCGAACCTATCACCGCGGCTTTCATGCCGTTCTTCTTTATGTTTATTTCCCGCTTGTCAAGCAATCCGAGATAATAATCGGACACGTAATTTTCTATGATGCTGAACTGTACGGGATTGCCCTTTATACCGAGCACGCAATGCCCCTCGCACTGGCTCTCCTGCGGGCAAACATAACTGCACACAAGCGAAAGCGGGTTGTTTTCGAACAGTTTTTCTCCTGCCTCCTCCAACCTGCTCTCTCTGAAAAGCGCTATCGTCCCGCGTATGTCCGTTCTTACGGGACAGCCCTCGGTGCAACGCGGATTTTTGCATTGCAGACACCTCTTTGCCTCTTCGATAACATGATTGCTCATCGCCTTTTCGCTCCCGTTTTGTTTCTTTATTACAATATATCACACGTTACCGAAAAAGTAAATTGCAATTATATTTTATTTATATTGCAAAAACAATACTACGCTAAAATAAGACAAGAAAACCGCCGCTAAGAAAAGCAAGCGGCGGGATCGGTGTTTTTATGTCGGAAGTTACGTCAGAATTTGAATATCGCGGGAAAGATGAGCTGGAGCACGTTGCAAACGAGAATGGCAAGCATGCATATGGGAGCTATATAGCGGACCATGACAAGGTAATATTTACGGTATCCCCCGCCTTTGCGCAAGCCTATCTCGTCCATCAGGGTATGCGTATCCATGAAATGTCCCGCAATGAGACATGTTATTATCGCGACTATAGGCATGAGTATGCTGTTCGAGAAATAATCGAACATGTCGAGTATCATATACTCGTTGGAACCCGAGCCTATGTGAATGAACGACAAAGGACCGTAACCGAGCGATGACAGCGAGCCTACGACGATGATAAAGCCGAACACGACCAGGCATGCCTTAAGGCGCGACCATTTAAGATTTTCGCGCAGGACGCTTACTATCGTTTCGACGAGCGATATGGAAGAAGTGAGCGCGGCGAAGAACACGAGTATAAAGAATATCGCTCCGATCATTCTCCCGCCGGGAAGGTTGTTGAATACCGCGGGAAGTTGAATGAACATCAGCGAAGGCCCCGAAGAGTTCATCACTTCGTCGGGCGACGCGCTGAACGCGAAGATGGAAGGTATTATTATAAGCGCGGCGACTATCGCGAAAGCCGTATCGCATATGGATATCTGACGCGCGGATTTGGTTATGCTCGCGCTCTTTTTCATATACGAGCCGTATGTTATCATTATGCCCATGGCAAGCGACATCGAATAAAACAGCTGACCGAGCGCCGCAAGAAGGGTCGCGAAGCTGAATTCCGAAAAGTCGGGAACGAAAAGTTTTTTAACGCCCTCGAGCGCCCCGGGCTGGCACATGACGTATATCATGAGGAATATAGCAATTACCGCGAGCAGCGGCATGAGTATTTTGCTTATACGCTCTATCCCCTTCTGCACGCCGAACACTACGATAAGCACGGTCGCGGCGGAAAAGAGCAGGAAGAACAGAAGCGGCTGCCATGGGTTTGCGATGAATTCGGAAAAGAACACGCCCGAAGTCGTAACGTCAGCATTGCTGCCGAGAAGCTGCGTATTGCCCGTGAAGAACGCTACGATGTACCGTAACACCCAGCCGCCTATAACGCTGTAATAAGGCACTATGATAACGGGCACGAAAAGGCATACGAACCCGAACCATTTGAATTTTTTGTTAAGCGAAGTGAACGCGCCTACGACGCTCTTGCCCGTTTTTCTGCCTATGGCTATTTCCAGCACGAGCAGAGTAAAACCTATCGTAACGGCAAGCGCGACATAACACAGCAGAAATATCCCGCCGCCGTATTTTGCGGCAAGATACGGAAATCTCCAGAGGTTTCCAAGCCCTACGGCGCTGCCCGCAGCCGCAAGTACGAATCCGAGTTTGGATGAAAAGCCTTTGCGTATTTTTGCGCTTGCTTCCGTTTCGGCAGAAGTTTCTTCAGCGGTTTCCTGAGGCGCTTCTTCGGCTATATCGCCGATGAGCGGCTTATCGTCGTCATTCATGTTTTCTCCTTTGTCAAGAACGGTAAAACGCAAAAAGCGTGCCGCCATGCGGCGGTTACGTTTCCGTAAATAGTTTATTCGCAACTCAGCGTTAAATTTATTTTAATGTAATATCGGGTATTTGTCAAGACGTTTGGAAGAATATTATTTCGTATATCGCTTTTTCGGTCGTTAAAAGCGGATAAACGCGGCGTAAAACGCATTTTCCGAAACAATATTACAAGCTCCCTGAAAGCAGAGCCTTCGGGGAGCCGTGTAAGCAACGTGTCTTTTTTACCGCGTTACGGTATAGTGTTCCCTGCCGCACGGTAAACGTCATACCATTCCTCATGAGTTATCGTGACGTCTGCGCCCTTTGCCATACCCGTTATGCGCGCGGGGTCCGTGGATCCGATTATCGGTTGCATGCCTGCGGGATGACGGAGTATCCAGGCGAGCACGGTCGCCGAATCCGTTATGCCGTATTTTTCCGATAATTTTTTAAGCGCACGGTTGAGCCGCATATGAAATACGCTCCCGAGATACGAACCCGCCTTTGCGCGGAACGGCGACCACGGCTGTATGGTTATATTATTCAGTCGGCAATAATCGAGAGTCATACCGTCGCGCATGACCGCCGCGTCGTCTTTCATATTGACGTGCAATCCTGCATCTATCATTCCCGTATGGACGGGTCCGAACCGCAACTGATCGAAAATGAGTTTGTGCGATGTGTATTTCTGCAAAAGCTCTATCTGAAAACTGTTGTGATTGGATACGCCGAAATACTTCACTTTCCCGTCACGATAAAGCCTGTCGAACACTTCGGCGACCGTTTCGGGCTCGCAAAGCGCATCGGGACGATGAAGAAGGAGCACGTCGATACGCTCCACGCCCAGCCTTTTAAGACTGCCCTCCACACATTCGGTCAGATGTTTTTCCGTGAAGTCGTAGCGCTTGCCTATAACTATCCCGCACTTGGTCTGTATCGTTATTTTATCGCGTACGGACGGATGACGTTTAAGATAATCGCCGAACCTCTCTTCGCACCTGCCTTTGGAGTAAATGTCCGCATGATCGAAAAAATTTATACCCGCGTCGAGATCCGCACCTATCATCGCGTTGAGTTCCTTGTCGCTCAGCCCAGCTATGCGCATGCACCCCTGCGCTATGCGCGAAACTTTAAGATCCGTATTTTCCGGAGTGAAATATTTCATGTGTTCTCCTTTGCCGATTTCAATATAACCGTGCCATAAGTATATGTCCGTATCGGGTTACGGCAGCAGATCCTGCGCTTCGTTATGGGCGTATATGGGTATTTTGAATGCGGAAAGCGCATTTATGAATTCCCCGCTGCGGAAAGACGTGCCGTCATCAAGAAAACTGATCAGCACGTTGCCTTTCTCGTCATAGAAACGCACATGCGTCATTATTCCCGATGTGTGTAGCGTTACATGATTTATTTCCGATACATTTGCGCTCTGACTTTTTCTGAAAGGTTTCACATAACAGAATAAGCCGTTTTTCAAAGTGAATTTTTCTTTGTAATAAATATGCAAAAGCAACGCGCCGAAAACGACGCCGGCTGCGCCGCCTATCAGCAGCCCCAGTTTCAGTCCTAACGCAGCAGGAATCGCCGGTATCATCAAAACCGCGCCCGCCAGCATGCATAACGCGCCGATGACCGTTAAGCACCACGAAAAAACGCCTGCCCACTTGGGCGCTTTTATCTCGAAATCGATCTTACTCATTTTCCGTATTCTCCTTTTTTCAGCCTGTCAGGCAGTTTTTTCTTCCTTTGCGCGGGATAAAGCGCTCGCCGACCGCGAAAAACGCAACTAGCCCACGACAGCGCGCTAATATTTTCCTGTCGGCATATTCTTCGTTTTCTACGACGCGCGTTAAATCAATAATCATTTCATCCTTTGCTTTAAATAATGAAAAATATTTTCCAAACTCATCCTGCTCGAATACTTTTTATATCTTAATATACTTTACACTACAACCGCATCTATTGTCAACAGACAATAGAAAATTTCATTAAATATCCGTGAAGCGACAAACACAAACGCTCAAACCCGGCACCATTCGGCAATCGAGTCAGTTTCGAAATCCGTCGTTTCAATCGTCAAAGTTGTTGCTATGCGATTTTTCATCGCGTTTCTCATTCAGTAATATACAATACGTTTTTAACTACTTTAAAACCTTTTTAAAATATAAAGCATCTCTCCATATTTTCACAGCAATAAAGAACGTAACAATTTAAGCCACGCCTCAAGATCGGCAAACTATAACAAAACAGTAAAGCTCAAAAATCAGTTCGGCGACATTGGGAATGTCAAACGAGGCTGTTTTATATCTAAATTTTAAAGTTCAAAGAATTACACAACACTTTTAATCAAAATTATTTCAATATGAATTACCACGCAGTAGGAACATTGTTTACATAATGCCAGTAATTACCGCTTTCTACAGGTTGCAGCTCCGAATAATAATAAATAGCAGCTTTATTAAAGTATATGTTATCCTCTGCAATATCAACATTAAGCCAATCAGAGACTGTCCCGCAATAATATATATCTGATAACGAATAACACATTGAAAAAGCTGAAATATCTATTTTCCGCACTCCTTTGCCTATTATTAAATCGGTTAAACTATCGCAAGAACTAAATGACTTTTTACCTATTAAAGACACATTATCCCCGATTGTCACACTGATTAAATTCGGACAATTCTCAAATGTATTGCTGTTAATTATATTTAAACTATCAGGCAATATTACCTTAGTTAAATCTTTACAGTTATAAAACGCATACTGATATATTTCATAATCGTTTCCGTTTATATTTGTAGGCAATGCAATCTCAGACTCTTTTCCGTCGTAGGACAAAAGATAGTATTTTTCGTCATATTCATAAAACACAAAATCATCCTGTACTATAAAAATTTTTTCTTTTGCAACGGTATACACTTCTTTTGCATAGTAACCAACCATGCCATTATCTTTAGAGCCTACCGTAATGTTTAATTTCGACTTATTGCAAACATCAACCAATAAATAACACTCCGCGAATGCTCCCTCGCCTATATTTGTAACACCTTGCGGAATTGTTATATTTTTAAGTTTAGAACAACCGACAAATGCCGCGCCGCCTATCGTATTTACGCTATTCGATATTGTTATCTTTGTTAAACTAGTACAAAAACTAAATGTCCATTCTTCGATTGTTTTAATGTTATTTCCTATCTTAACACTTTTTAATCCAATGCATTTCGCAAACGCTTGATTGCCTATATTAGTTACGTTGTCTGGTATCGTAATATTTGACAATTTACTACAACTTGCAAAGGCAGCCATTTCAATAGTCGTAACACTGTTTGGTATTTTAACATCCGTTAAACTGGTACAAGCCGCGAATGAGGATCTACCTATCGTCTTAACACTTTCCGGAATGATAATATTTGTAAGATTACGACATTCGCGAAACATATCTTCACTTATTACAGTCAAGCCGTCATTTATAACGACATTTATAATGCCGATGCAATTCATAAACACTCCATTCCCTACATTAGTAACACTACTTCCAATAAACAAATCTTTAATGCCAATACATTTTTCAAACGCAAAATTTCCTATATCGGTTACTCCATTACCAAAATTAACATTTAAAATTTTATCACAATATGCAAAAGCATATTCGCCAATACGTAACACACTGTCTGGAATTATTATATCCGATAAACTGCTACAATTCTGAAATGCTGAATCACCGATATTAGTTACATTATTTGGAATTTCGATATTCGTCAGACTGCTGCAGTTTTGAAATGCCGAATTGCCGATATTAGTTACATTGTTTGGAATTTCGATATTCGTCAGACTGCTGCAATTCTGAAATGCTGAATTGCCGATATTAGTTATATTGTTTGGAATTTCGATATTCGTCAGACTGCTGCAGTTTTGAAATGCTGAATTGCCGATATTAGTTACATTGTTTGGAATTTCGATATTCGTCAGACTGCTGC
>ERZ1106952.847-NODE-847-length-11363-cov-2.436682_pt1 | contig 11363 bp, 9 predicted proteins | sample MGYA00403677_ERZ1106952 | MGnify/ENA primary metagenome ERZ1106952 (study PRJEB35170, sample SAMEA104062415) | human gut metagenome | biome: human gut; feature: human-associated habitat; material: faeces | place: Denmark | collected 2012-05-14 ...
GCTTCTGGCGGATGACGCAAACATTGATCTGCAGACAACGAAGAAGCGCATCACGAGAAAACTGCAGGAGACGTATCCGCAGAAGAATCCGGGAATCGCGACGCAGGCACTGATGGAGCTTGGTGCGACTGTCTGTGTGCCAAATGGTGCACCGCGGTGCGATGTATGTCCGGTAGCGGAGATCTGTCAGGCACGAAAGCAGGACACATGGAGAAATCTGCCCGTCCGCAGTGAGAAGAAGAAACGAAAGATTGTGGATAAGACAGTATTTATCCTGCTTACGGAAGATACCGTGGCACTGCATAAGCGCAGCACAAGCGGACTTCTGGCAGGCATGTGGGAATTCCCGAATGTGGATGCAAAGCTTGACAAGCAGGCGGCGGTAACACAGGTAACCGGCTGGCAGGCAGAACCGTTGGATCTTCTGATGCAGACAAGCTACACACATATATTCAGCCATGTGGAATGGCATATGACAGCGTATTATATCCGATGTCGGAAAACAAATAAAAAATGGAAGTGGGTAACAAAGGAGAGTCTGGACGAGACGTATGCATTACCATCTGCGTTTCGCCCATTTCGGGAACAGATCGAGAACTTGTAAGTAAAATTAAAAATTAGGAGGAAACATCATGAACGAAGTGAATGATTTAGGATGTTTCCGACGATCTGCCGCCGAACGAATGTGAGGGGGCGATACATATTATAGCAGGAGGATTGCGAATGGAAAAAATCAGGAAAGTATGTGGCATGCTCAGTATCAAGAACTTTTTGCTCCTGACGGTTGCGGGAATCGTCAACGCATTTGGCGTTGTTATATTTTTAGCCCCCGTCAAACTGTATGATAGCGGTATCTCGGGAACTGCTATGCTGGTGTCCCAGCTCACACCGAAATGGATCAGTCTTTCCCTGGTTTTGATTCTCTTAAATATTCCAATCTTCTTACTTGGGTTAAAGCGCGAGGGCGTGGTATTCACAATCTACGCGATTTATGCGGTTTTGATCTATTCCATTGTTGCATGGATCATCACAGATATTCTGCCGGTGGATGTGACGATCGTATCTCCGCTTGCCGGAAGTGATTTGTTTCTGTGTGCAATCTTCGGAGGTATCATCTCCGGCTGCGGAAGCGGACTTGCGGTACGGTTTGGCGGTGCGATGGATGGTATCGACATCATAGGTGTTATGTTCGCGAAGAAGCTTGGGTTAAGTCTCGGCTCGTTCGTAATGGCATACAATGTAATCTTATACATCATATGTGGAATCGTGCTTGACAGCTGGATTCTGCCGCTTTACTCGGTTGTGACCTATGCGGCGGCATCGAAAACGATTGATTTCTTCGTGGAGGGCTTCGACCGTTCCAAGGCAGCCTTTATCGTGACAGAGCATCCGAAGCATGTATGCGAGGCACTTTCCGCCGCATTTGAAAACGGTATCACAACGATTGATGCGAAAGGATATTATTCGAATACCGACCGCACGCTGGTGTATTTCATTGTGAACCGGTTTCAGGTCGCTAAGATGCGGAATCGGGTACATAGCATTGCTCCGTATGCGTATATCGCAATCAATGATGTGGCAGACATCTTCCCGGCGACAAACCTGAACGATCTGAAGGGTGAAACTAAATTGGAGGATACAGGAGATTCCGATGATACAGAATAAGGAATCCCGTGAAAGAGATAGATGTAAAGGAGTAAAGTCAGCATATGTATTATGTACCGGAAGGAACAACCCGTTGTGGGTATTATGAATGTGAAAGCTGTGGAGAGAAATTCTTGTCTCTGCAGACGATGGAGCATATCAACTGTCCATACTGTGAGGCGGAATTTGATCCGGAGATCGGACCGGATGAGACTATGCAGGTGGCTGAAGACACCGCAAAGCTGATACAGGTATTGGAGGGCGAGGATGTCGAGAAGATGGATGCATTACTCAGTCTTGCCATTACCGGTGGAAATTTCGAGTGGATATAATGTGTGCACAGATGAAGCAATCAGCTGGATTCGCAAGTGAATCAGCAGATAGGAAATGCACGTTCGGGAGGAGACATCTACATGATAGCAGTATTAGGACCGAAAGGGACATTTTGCGATAAGTCCTATGAAGAATATAATAAGAAATATGAGGCAGCACACGGGAAATCATTAGAACCGCTTTATTGTCCGACAATTGACGATGTGTTCGAACAGCTCTGTACGAACGAAGCGTGTGAGTATGCGGTTGTTCCGGTAGAAAATATGCTGGATGGTTATGTGCAGCGGACACTTGACCTGTTGCTGGAGAAAAACGTCTATATCGTCGATGAAAATCAGGTGGCAGTTCAGTTTTCGCTGCTTGCCAATACAGAGAAGATAGAAGATATCCGGAAGATCTATGTGCAGTTCAAGACGAACGGGCAGTGCAGACAGTTCCTGCATACCCTGCATGACGCAGAGATTGTAACGACGAACAGTAACATGGAATCTTATTACAAGATACAGGATGAACCAGGAACAGCGGCAATTGTACCACATCATGTGATACAGGCAGACGATGTGCGCGTGCTTGCAGAAGATGTGACAGATGCAAAAGGCAATCATACCCGTTTTATCATCCTGCGCAAGGGCGTGTTAGACGTGGAAAATCCGGATCTTGAAAAGCAGTTAGAAGAGCTTGTAAGTAACGAGAAAGGGTTGGATGCAGATGCGGATGGCACAGAGAAAGCCGCGGAGCTTACACGGGAGAAAGTACGAATCCCGGTCTATATCATGCCTGCCACCGACCGGCCCGGAATCCTGTTCGATATCCTGCGCCGGTTCTATGACAAACGCATCAACTTGATCTCAATCATGTCCCGTCCGACAAAACAATCGATGGGAACCTACAACTTCTACATCGAGATCGACTGCCTGACCGAGCGGCTCGAAGTTGTTGTCGAGACACTGAGACAAATCCAAGTGTATAACGATATTAAGATACTTGGAGCATACAAGGAACATTAGATAAGCCAGGCATCATATAAGATGAGTGTTTATGGAATCATGGCAAACCTGATGAAATATGGCAGAGCTGCATCCACAGAACAGATTGTAAAGCAGACCGTTGAAGCACGCTGGTACTTAATGAGCGACTGTTTTTTGTCGCGAATTTAGTATCCACTGCGTGCTGAACCGAGCGAGAGCGCGTCTGCGTACAATTGTTCTGCGGATGCAGCTTCTCAGAAGAATAATCAGGTTTGCCATGATTCGGAAACAGAGTAAAAAGGAGGCGAGGCGTACCGGACATACGGTGCGGCAACGATGAATAAGGATTTAACAGTAGGGAAACCGGAGCGTGTATTGTGGAGGTATTGCATTCCGTTACTTGGAAGCGTCATTTTCCAGCAGCTTTACAACATTGCAGACAGTCTGGTCGCAGGAAAATATGTTGGTAAAAATGCACTTGCAGCCGTGGGAAATTCTTATGAGATTACATTGATTTATATGGCGTTTGCATTTGGCTGCAACATGGGGTGTTCCGTCATTGCGGCGCAGTTTTTCGGGGCGAAGAATTACCGGAAGATGAAGACGACCGTCTATACGACGTTTATATATTCGGCGGTGCTGTGCCTGATTCTGACACTGACTGGACTTTTTGCGGGCGGCGCATTGCTGCATCTGATACACACACCGGCAGATATATTTGCAGATTCCAAGCTGTATTTGGACGTGTATACCGGCGGACTTGTATTTTTGTTCTTCTATAACATTGCAACCGGTATATTCTCGGCACTCGGAGACTCGAAAACACCGTTTATATTCTTAGCTTTTTCATCGGTATCGAACGTATTTGTAGATATCCTGTTTGTAAAGAGCTTTCATATGGGCGTGGCAGGTGTCGCGTGGGCGACATTTATCTGCCAGGGCGTAAGCTGTATCCTGTCCGTGATCGTTGTGCTGCTCCGGCTGCGTAAGATCAAGGATGAACACGAAGGACATCAGAAGGTGCTGGTATTCTCCGGAGAGATCTTCGGTAAGATGCTGAAGATCGCGATACCAAGTACCCTGCAGCAGGGCTTCGTGTCAATCGGAAATATCATCATCCAGAGTATCATCAACAGCTTCGGCTCAGACGTGATCGCAGGATATGCGGCAGCCGTGAAGCTCAATAACATGGTCATCACGACATTTACGATGCTTGGAAACGGCGTCTCGAATTTTGCGGCACAGAATCTTGGTGCACAGAAGATTGAACGAATCAGTCAGGGCTGCAAGGCAGCACTGAAGCTGATCTTTCTTACATGCGTGCCGGTTGTAATATTGTATCTTATGTGCAGCGGCAGTCTGGTGCAGCTTTTCATGGATGAAAACAGTATCGAGGCGAAGAAGGTCGGTGTTGAATTCATGCATATATTAGCACCATTTTATTTTGTGGTGTCGGTCAAGCTGATTACGGACGGTGTCCTGCGGGGCGTTGGAGCAATGAAGCAGTTTATGGTTACAACATTTCTGGATCTGTTTCTGCGTGTGATCTTAGCCGCGCTTTTCTCAAGGGAATGGGGCAGCACCGGAATCTGGCTTGCATGGCCGGTCGGGTGGACGATCGGAACGACATTATCTGTAATCTTGTACCAGAGTACCGTCAAAAAATTAAAGAGCGCAAATAAAAAGAATGAAATAGAAGCGAAAGAGGTGACAGAATGAACGATCAGGAACCAATCGGACAGGTAGCAAGCAGTAAGGAAGAGATTCTTGCGTCACTCAAGGAACATGGATATCGTCTGACAGAGCAGCGCAAGCTGATCGTCGACATTATTGCAAATGAAGAATATACTTGTTGTAAGGAAGTTTATTTTCTGGCGCATAAGCGAGACAACAGCATCGGTATTGCGACCGTGTACCGCATGATCAATACGCTCGAGGAAATCGGTGCGATCAGCCGGAAAAATATACAGAAGAATAATTGTAGTGGCAGATGCTGTGATATGAAGGGCGGCTGTACGGTCGTCACAGAGGAGAGCAAGCAGATTATCCTGACAGAGGAGGATATACAGGAGGCTTTGAAGTATATCATGGAGAAAAACGGATATGCGAATGTGGACGAGATCAAAGCTGTTCTGGTAAATCAGCAATGAGTAAACGAAGAAATTATGATGAGGGTACACATGGGAATCAGCTGCGCGGTGTGCTGTGCGTACTGGTTGGCGCAATCTCGTGGGGATTTTCGGGTGCCTGCGGACAGTTTTTATTTTCGCACTACAACATCAACACGGCATGGCTTTCCTGTATGCGCATGCTTGTCACCGGTGTGATCCTCACAATTGCATATATTATACGCGAACGGAAAGCGGCATTTGATATATTCAAGTCCACCCGGGATTTCTTCGGGATTATCCTGTTTGCGATATTCGGTGTGGGCTTGTGTCAGTATGCATATCTGGAAGCCATTCATCATACGAATGCCGGGATTGCAACGGCATTGCAGTATCTGGCACCTGTAATGGTGCTGATTATTTCCTGTGTGCGCAGACTGCGTCCACCGAAGTTCCGGGAGATTGTAGCGGTGCTTCTGGCGGTCGGCGGTACATTTCTGATCGCAACGCATGGAAATATCCATCAGATGAGTATCTCGAAGGCAGGACTGAAATGGGGCTTGCTTGCGGCATTTGGATTCTGTATGTACACATTGCTTCCGGAGCGGATGCTCAAGAAATGGGGCAGTCAGCCGGTCGTTGGCTATGGCATGCTGATCTGTGGTGTGGTATATAGCTGTATCGTGAAGGTGTGGACGATTCCGGTGCATCTTGATTTTCATGGAGTATTAGCAGTTGCGGCGATGGTATTCATCGGAACCATGATGGCATTTTTGTTGTTCTTACAGGGCGTGCACGATATCGGACCGGTGCGTGCCAGCATGATTTCCAGTGTGGAACCGGTTTCAGCAACACTTTTTTCCGTGTTGTGGCTTGGAACGGTCATGACGACGATGGATCTGGTAGGTATGGCATGTATTTTAGTGATGGTAATTATACTGTCCGTAAAGGAGTGACAAAAGCGTATAGGAATTCCCGGAATGTATAGATAAAAAAACATTTACAATCACGCGGGGAATAGGGTATTATAAAATTAATGTATTGGTTCGGGATCTACGCATAGAGAGAAAGGGAAAAATATGATATATACAGTTACATTTAACCCGTCGCTGGATTATATTCTGGATTTGACGGAATTCGAACGCAACCAGGTGAATCGTACGACAGGTGAGAAGATTCTGCCGGGCGGCAAGGGCATCAACGTATCCATCGTACTGCAGAATCTCGGTATCGATAACCGGGCAATCTGCTTTACATCGGGATTTACCGGGGAAGCTTTGAAAGCGCTGTTGATGCAGCGTGATATGAACGCGGATTTTATTGATATTGCAAATGGACTGACGCGTATCAATGTCAAGATGCGCTGTGGCGATGAGACAGAGGTAAACGGACAGGGACCGGAGATCAAGAGCGAGGATATCGCAGAGCTCTATGAGAAGCTTGGATATCTGGATCAGGATGATTATCTGGTACTTGCAGGCAGCCTGCCAGACTGTATGTCCAAGACAACGTATATGGATATCATGCAGATGCTGCAATATAATAACAACAAGATTATCGTGGATGCGACCGGAGAACTGCTCACGAATGTTCTTCCGTATCACCCATTTTTGATTAAGCCAAACCGTACCGAGCTTGGAAACCTGTTCGGTGTGGAAGTAACAACGATGGATCAGGCAGAGATGTATGCGAAGCAGCTGCAGGAGCGTGGCGCGAGAAATGTGCTCGTCTCCATGTCGTATCAGGGTGCAGTCCTTGTGACAGAGGATGGCAGAGTGATTCGCGCAGCCGCACCGAAGGGACAGGTGAATAACTCTGTCGGTGCCGGTGATTCGATGCTTGCCGGATTCCTGGCAGGTTATATCGAGCGTGACGATTATGAGTATGCGTTGAAGCTTGGTATCTGTGCCGGAAGTGCCAGTGCATTTTCCGAGGAGCTTGCAACGAAAGAAGAGATCGATACGCTGTTTCAGACGCAGATGGCGTAATAACAACACAGTATAAATGCATGTAGGACAGTTGATTTACAGTCAGCTGTCCTGTTTTTTATGCCGGTAATTTGGGCATATTACATGGTATGTGACTTTTGACGGAATTTGATTGGAAAATTGACTGAAAATTGGAGAAAAATGAAAGAAAATGATTGACAATGACGGAAAATGGCGTTACTATATAGAAAAGTTGAACGAAAATGAAACAAAATGAACGATTTTGACAGAAAGGAGAAACATGTTAGGAGAAGAAAGACAGCAGGCGATACTTGCAGCAGTAGAACAAAGACACAGCGTTTCCGTACAGGAACTGATGCAGCTTCTTGATATTTCCGAGTCCACGATCCGGCGGGATCTGAACGCACTGGATAAGGAAGGCAGACTGGTGAAGGTACATGGCGGTGCGATGGCAATCGGCGGAAGCTTCCATGTGAAGGACGATGCGGTGGAATACCGGAAGGAGATCAACCGGGAAGAAAAGATTGAGATTGCCAGATATGCGGCAGCATTGATCAAGGATCAGGATGTGGTGTATATGGATGCCGGAACGACAACCGAGCTGATGATTGACTATATCACAGCGAAGAATGTGATATTCGTCACAAACTCATTTGCACATGCAAAGCATTTGTCACAGAAAGGCTATACGACATATATCCTTGGCGGTGAGTTCAAGCCGGTCACAGAAGCGATCGTTGGAGAAGAAGCAATTATCTCCTTGGATAAATATAACTTCACGAAAGGCTTCTGGGGTGCGAACGGCGTGACGAAGGGCAACGGATTTACAACACCGGATGTCAAAGAAGCAATGGTCAAGAAGAAATCCATGCAGAAGACGAAGGAACGCTATGTGCTGTGCGACAGCAGCAAATTCGGTGAGATTTGTTCGATAAGTTTTGCGGAATTCAAGTCTGCAAGGATAATTACAACGAAGATTGAAAATAATGAGTACAGAGGAATAAAGAATATCACGGAGGTGAGCGTATGATTTACACTGTTTCATTTAATCCGTCTCTCGACTATGTGCAGGATCTGGATTGTGTGAATCTTGGATATGTCAACCGTACCAGCGGCGAGAAGATTCTGCCGGGTGGAAAAGGAATCAATGTATCCATGGTATTGAAGAATCTTGGATTTGAGAATCAGGCACTTGGATTTACGGCCGGATTTACCGGAGAGGTTTTGAAATCCATGTTGAAGGCAAAAGGTGTGGAAAGCGATTTTATTGAGTTAGATGCAGGCATGACACGAATCAATGTCAAGATCCGCGCGAAGGAGGAAACCGAGATCAACGGACAGGGACCGAAGATTTCCGCGGATGCATTGGAACTGTTATATCAGAAGTTAGAGTCCTTGCAGGAGGGCGATATCCTTGTTCTGGCAGGTTCGATTCCGGAGAGCTTGCCGCAGTCCGCGTATATGGATATCATGAAGCGTCTGCAGGACAAGAAGTTGAAGATCGTTGTAGATGCGACAAGAGATCTTCTGGTGAATGTGCTTCCATATAAGCCGTTTATGATCAAACCGAATAATTTCGAACTCGGTGAGATCTTCGGAGTGGAGATCAAAGACAAAGACGATGTATGCAAATATGCGAAGAAGCTGCAGGAGCAGGGAGCCAGAAATGTGCTTGTATCCATGGCAGGGGATGGCGCGGTATTACTTGCGGAGGACGGAAGTGAGTACCGGGCAGAGGCTCCAAAGGGCACAGTGAAAAATTCCGTCGGTGCCGGAGATTCGATGGTCGCCGGATTTATTGCCGGATATCTGATTACAGATGGCGGAGCAGATGCTTATAGAAACGCATTTGAAATGGGTGTATGTACCGGAAGTGCGAGTGCATTTTCGGAAGAGCTAGCAACGAAGGAAGAAGTCGAAGGCTTGTACGTGAAGACCTTCGGCAAAAAATGATAAAGGAGGGGTTGCATATGCGAATTACAGATTTGTTAGACAGGAAGAGCATTTACCTTGGCGCTAAGGTAAGCTCAAAGGAAGAGACATTGGATCGCGCAGTTGCTTTGATGGCAGAAAGCGGTAAGATTGCCGATGTGGAAACATACAAGAAAGGTGTGTATGCACGAGAGGAAGAAGGAACAACCGGAATCGGAGAAGGAATTGCGATTCCGCATTGTAAGTCCGCTGCGGTGAAGCAGGCAGGACTTGCAGCGATGGTGATTCCGGATGGTGTGGATTTCGATTCGTTGGATGGCGAGCCGGTACATCTGCTGTTCCTGATCGCAGCACCGGATACCGCAGACAATGTACATCTCGATGTACTGAGCAAATTATCCGTGCTTCTTATGGACGAGGATTTCACGAACGCATTGAAATCCGCGAAGACAGTAGATGAATTCTTAAGTATCATTGACAAGGCGGAAAATGGTGATGCCAAGCAGGAAGAGATTCCGACTATCTCAGAAGCAACAAAGAAGATTTTAGCAGTAACGGGATGCCCGACCGGAATCGCACATACTTATATGGCTGCCGAAGCATTGGAGAAGAAAGCAAAGGAGCTGGGCTACGCAATCAAGGTAGAAACCAGAGGTTCCGGCGGAGCCAAGAATGTATTGACTGCAGAAGAAATCAAAGAAGCAGATGCGATCATCGTAGCTGCAGATACGCAGGTGCCGATGGATCGTTTCCACGGCAAGAAGGTGATCATCTGCAAGGTGGCAGATGGTATCAATAAGGCAGAACAATTACTGACACGAGCAGCCGAAGGCAAAGCAGCTGCCTATGAAGCAGGCGGTGATGCAGCCGAAAGCAAAGAGACCGAGGGCAAAGAAAGCGTCGGACACCAGATTTATAAGCATTTGATGAACGGTGTATCGCATATGTTACCATTTGTCGTTGGCGGTGGTATTCTGATCGCACTTGCATTCCTGATTGACGGATTGCTCATTGACTTAAACCACGTTCCGCAGTATCTGATTGACAAGTATGGTTCGGTTGCGGATGTAAAGAGTAACTTCGGTACATTGACACCGGTTGCTTATTTCTTGAAGGCTCAGGTTGGAGGCGTGGCATTTAGTTTTATGCTGCCGATCCTCGCCGGATTTATCGCGATGAGTATCGCGGACCGTCCGGGACTTGCACTTGGCTTCTTAGGTGGTGCCATTGCAGCAAATGGAAAGTCCGGATTCCTCGGCGCACTGGCTGCCGGATTTATAGCAGGCTATGTTGTATTGCTGCTGAAGAAGATTTTCTCGAAGCTTCCTTCTGCACTGGAAGGAATGGTGCCGATCCTGCTGATCCCGGTCTTTGGATTGCTGATTACCGGAGCAGGTATGGTGTATGTGATTGAACCGGTTGTCGGATTTATCAATACAGCCTTGAACAATGGCTTGAAGAACATGAGTGGCGCAAATATTATCCTGCTTGGAGCATTGCTCGGCGCGATGATGGCAGTCGATATGGGTGGCCCGGTCAACAAGGCAGCGTATGTATTCGGTACCGCGCAGATTGCAGCCGGAAATTATGATATCATGGCAGCGGTTATGATCGGAGGTATGGTTCCTCCAATCGCAATTGCAATCGCATCCTTATTGTTCAAGAACAAGTTTACAGAGCAGGAACGCAAGGCAGGTCCTACAAACTTCGTTATGGGACTTTCCTTCATCACAGAGGGAGCAATTCCATTCGCCGCAGCCGATCCGTTACATGTCATTCCGGCATGTGTGGTTGGTGCAGGTGTCGCTGGTGGACTTTCCGCAGCGTTTAACTGTACACTGATGGCGCCTCACGGTGGAATCTTCGTATTCCCGGTTGTTGGACACGCCGCAATGTATCTTCTCGCACTGGTAGTCGGAAGTATCATTTCCGCACTCCTGCTCGGAGTATTAAAGAAGAAAGTAGTCGCATAATACAAGGTCACACGACCGAAGGATTTTATACCATATAATTTTTATATAGGATTGCAAAATCCAATATTGTAGATAGAGTTGCGGGACACTACACAATTCTAAAGCAGACCATTGGAACACGCCGGCACTTAATGAACGGCAAACGTGTTTGACGTGAATTTAGTGTCCGCTGCGTGTGGAAGTGAGCGAGAGCGCGTCTGCGTAGAATGTGTAGTATACGCAACTCGAAAAGAAAACATAGATGTTGGAATAACCATAAAAGAAAAGGAGAATAAAATTATGAAAGAGTTTAGTTATGTAATCACAGATGCACAGGGAATTCACGCAAGACCAGCCGGACAGCTTGTAAAGCTCGCAGCCGCTTATCCTTGCAAGGTAACAATCGCAAAGGACGGAAGAAGCGTTGACGCAAAGCGTATCATGGGCGTTATGAGCCTTGGCGCAAAGCAGGGACAG
>ERZ1106952.850-NODE-850-length-11300-cov-3.868920_pt1 | contig 11300 bp, 8 predicted proteins | sample MGYA00403677_ERZ1106952 | MGnify/ENA primary metagenome ERZ1106952 (study PRJEB35170, sample SAMEA104062415) | human gut metagenome | biome: human gut; feature: human-associated habitat; material: faeces | place: Denmark | collected 2012-05-14 ...
GACGGTGTACTCGCCGAGCGCCTTCATGTTGACGACGGTACGCAGGCTGCGGCCGATGAGGCGCTCGATCTCCATGGAGCGACCCTTGCGGTTGGCATGCTCGCGCTTGCAGCGCTTGCCGGTCGATGCCGGCAGCATGGCGTACTCCGCCGTTACCCAACCGGCCTTGGCGCCCTTGCGCCAGCCCGGCACGCCCTCCTCAATTGTGGCGGCGCACAGCACGCGCGTATCGCCAAACTCGGCCAGGCACGAACCATGGGCGTGCTTCATGACGTCGCGGGTAAGCTTGATGGGGCGCAGCTCATCGGCGGCGCGGCCGTTGGCGCGATTGGCCTGCATATACTCCATGGAAAAATCCTTTCGGCAAAAGGTGAACGTGAGCTTTTGGTCGGTGACCTTTTATCTATTTCAGCTCATCGATATCGATATGTTCGATGCTCTTGAGCGGCTGACCAAAGATAAAGCTGCCCGCCACCGCAAACTCGGCAATGTTATCGGCCGTCGTTGCAAAACGATGCTGCGGCTCGGCTGCGTCGCCCTTCAGCTGCTCGCGGCGCGTGAGAATATCGGTCAGCTCACGCGTGGTCTCCTCGGCGGAGCTCACCACGCGCACTCCGGGACCCAGTGCATGGCGAATAGGCCCCACGAGCAGCGGAAAATGCGTGCAGCCGAGCACCACGGTATCGATGCCGTGGTCGCGCAGCGGTTCAACCGTGGCACCGACCAGCGCGCGTACGGCAGGCGTATCAAAGATGTCCTCGTTCTCGAGCCACTGCTCTTGCAGATGCGCACCCGAGGCGAGCTCGTGCTCAACGACCTCGACAAAACTCGAGGCAGGGCAGCCGTATACGTCGACGCCGGCATCCAGGTCCTGAATGGCACGCGTGTAAGCACCTGAGCGAATGGTGAGGTTGGTGGCGAGCACGCCCACCCGGCGCGTGCGGGTGCTGTTGATTGCCGCGCGTGCGCCCGGTGCGATCACACCGATGACGGGGACGTCGAGCACCTGCTGGGCCAAACGCAAGGCCGCAGCGGTCGCCGTATTGCAGGCGATGACCATGATCTTGACGTCGTGCTTCGACAGCCAGCGGCCCGCCTGCAGTGCAAACGAGCGCACCTCGTCCTCGGTGCGGGTGCCGTAGGGGCAGCGCTTGGTGTCGCCAAAGTAGTAGACGGACTCGTGCGGCAACGCCGTTGCGATGGCGCGTGCAACCGTCAGACCGCCCAGACCAGAATCGAACACGCCAATCGGGCGCGTGTCGCCTGCCGGATTCTCGATATCGGACATTACCTCACCAGATTCTCTCTCGAAAAGATATGGCTCAGCGCGATAGGACCGCACTACGAACGGGCCGCGACGAGCAGCTCTGCCGTTGCCGCCCAGCCATCGACAATCTTGCCGCGCGTGACGTAGGCGTTATCGCAAACATCCAGGAACTCGGGCGCGCCGGCGCTGGTCAAACCGTTCTCGACCAGGCAGAACGTGCCCACGTGGTCAGCCATGTAGAAGTCGGACTCGGAATCGCCGAGCGCCAGCGTCTCCTCGCGCTCGATACCCAGGTGCTCACAGAAACGTGCGATGGCAACGCCCTTGTTGAGGCCGGCGGGATTGATGTTAAACGCGCGGCCATCCTCGACGCGTTCGAGCTCGAGCGTCGTCGGTTTGGACAGATGGGTCAGATGGCCGTTGCAGGCCCAGACCAGGCCGCAGCCGGCCTCATCAAGAATGGCCTGGACCTCGTCGTCGGGCACATCGCCGCGCATGCCGACGGTGACCTCGCGGTACTTGTAGCCAGTCGACATGTCGTTGTGGTACTCGATCTTATGCGGCCAGCGGGCGAGAATCTTCTCGCACACGCCGGTCTGCTCGATCACCTGATGCGGCGTGAGGTCGCAGGCGGGGTCGTAGGGCATATCGCCGGTCAGGTACTCCCAATCGTTGGCCTTGAGGTCGTACATGACCAGACCACCCATCTCGCCGATGTAGGAGTTGAGGCCGAGCACGCGCGCATCCTCGTGGATCATGGTGCGGTTGCGGCCCGAGGTGGGAACCACCTGTATGCCGGCGCGGGCAAGTGCCACGACAGCCTCGACGAGCTTGGTCGAGGGGTTGCCGTCGTTGTCGCGCAGCACGCACGAGCCGGGTGCGAGCATCGTGGCGTCCAGGTCGGTAAAGACGTACTTAACCTTGGCAAGACGCTCGCGCATCTCGCCCGAAAGCTCAGCGACGGTCGGCAGGGTATTGTGGGACATGGTCACTCCATTACGTAGAAGGGGCTTCTGGTCTTAGGCGGCGCGCCTCGCTTGAGGGGAAACGCGCTTGCAACGGCAGCGCGCTCAGGACGCCGCCCTCATCGCAGTTCATTAGTCAAACTGGGTAACATCGATTAAACGGTTGGCAAGCGAAAGATCGCTCTCGATGGGCACGAACTCATCGCCCACGTGCATGAGCTCCTCGTCGCCCTTTGCCAACAGCAAGACGATGGTGGGCGCATCGGGGCTGACGTATTCCTCACGCGCCGCCTTGAACGCCTCGTGCACAGCAGCCTCGCGATCGAGGATGATCTTGTTTGGGGTATCGTCGGGAACATGCTCGGCAAGCTCGCGACAGACCTTCATCGGGTCCTCGTGAGCCGGATCCTCGTTGGTAAAGATCAGCAGATCAGAATATGGTGCGGCCTCGCGCGGAAGCTGCTCACGGCGCTCCTGTGCCTTGCCTCCAGCGGCACCAAACAGCGCAATGACCGGGCTGGCGGGAAACGCGCGCTTGACCGACGAAAAGAGCGAGCGGAACGAAAGTTGGTTGTGAGCGTAGTCAACAACGCAAACCACGCGGCCATCCTTCGACTCCACGACCTCCATGCGGCCCGGCACACGCAGCTTGGAGAGGCCCTTCTTGATGGCATCGATACCGATACCCATCTCGCGCGCGGCGGCGATAGCGACCAGCGCGTTTTCCACGTTAAAGTCTCCCGCGATACCCAGCAGGACCTTCTCCCCCTCCTCGGGCTCGTCAGCGCTCATGCCATGCAGGTTAAACTCGATGTTGAAGCCGACCATGCGGACATCGCTTGCCCACAGGCTCGCCTCGGGATGCTCGACGCCAACGGTCACCAAGCGCTCGGCCGTCGACGCGGTCTCCAGCACGCGTTCGACTTCATCGGTGCCCAGATTCACTACGGCGGTCTTAGCCTGATCAAAGATCCTGAGCTTGCTCTTAAAATAATCCCCGAAGGTCGGGTGCTCGATCGGCGAGATGTGGTCACGCCCGATGTTGAGGAAGCACGCTACGTCAAACGGCAGGTTCTCGACGCGCTGGTACTTGAGCGCCTGGCTTGAGACCTCCATGACCATGGACTGGCGACCAGACGCGCGACAGTTGGCGATATGGCGCCAGACCTCGGGGGCCTCGGGCGTGGTGTTGGTGCTCTCGTAGCACTCGATACCATCGTCGGTGTTCACCGAGCCGATCATGCCGCAGGACTCGCCCGCCGCCTTGATGATGGACTGGAGCATAAAAGCGGCCGTGGTCTTTCCCTTGGTACCGGTGATGCCCACGATCTTGACGTCATGGTCGGGACGGTCGTAGACCTCGGGCGGCAACAGCGCCATCGCTGTGCGTACGCTATCAACAACCAACATTGCAGCACCGCTCTCCTGCGCCAGCGGCTCCAGAGACTCGACCAGCGACTCTTCGCACACAAATGCGACGGCGCCCGCATCGAGCGCCATGCTCAAAAACGCGGGCTTAAAGGCAGCGCCCTTGCAAAAGAACACGTCACCCGCCGAAACCGCGCGCGAATCAAACGAGCAGCCGGTCACGGCGCGCTCGTCAACCTGCTCCGAAGCACGCAGCTCGCCGCACACATCGAGCAGCTTGGCAAGCGTATCGACCGTGGTCACGGTCGCGGAATCCGAATGGTGCATCTTTCACCTTTCTCAGCCATTTGGCAGGGACGGTTTTCATAGTAACTGAAACGTGCTCGCGCAAAAACGGCTCCCGGAGGAGCCGTTACGCACAGGCATTCGTAAGCCGAGACTAGGCAGCCTTAACAGAAGGCTGGCCCTCGTCGATAAAGAAACGCTTGTACCACACCAGGAACACGAGCGGCGTATAGATCTTGCGCTGGAAATTGCCCTTGCCCGCAAAGTGCAGATCGAGCAGGTGCATGAGCTCGTCGGTATTGAAGAACTCGCTTGCCCACGGCGCGGTGAAGTACTCCTTGACGTAGTCGTACCACTTTTGCTCGCGCAGCCAGTAGACAATCGGCACGGGGAAGCCCACCTTGGGACGGGTGGCCCACTCATCGGGCAGCGACTTGTTGGCGGCGTGGCGAAGCACTTGCTTGTTGCCGTTCTCGTTGATGCGGTAGCGGTCGGGAATGTGCTCGGCGAACTCCATGACCTTGCGATCCAGGAATGGCACGCGCAGCTCCAGCGAGTGCGCCATACACATCTTGTCGGCCTTGAGCAGAATGTCGCCCGGGAGCCACATGTTCATGTCCAGGTACTGTTTCTTGACCAGCTCGGGCTGACCCTTCACACGTGCGTAGATGGGTGCAGCGAGCTCAAAGGCGCCGTCGCCGGTGTTGTACGCGGGCTTGAGCACGCCGTCGACCTCGCGCTCAGGCCATACCAGAGCCTGGCCCAGGAACGACTTCTCGGGGATCTCGGCACCCTTGACCAGAAAGTTATGGCCCTTGAAGTACGGCATATGCAGCGCCAGGTTACCGAGCGCGCGGCGAATGGGCAGCGGCACCATCTTTTTGTACTTGCGCACCGGAACCGTGTCCTCGTAGTAGGCGTAGCCGCCAAAGAGCTCGTCGGCGCCTTCGCCCGAAAGCACGACGGTAACGTCCTTGCGGGCCATCTCGGCCAAGAACCACAGCGGCACGCTCGACAGATTCGACTGCGGCTCGTCCATGTGATACTGGATGTCCTCGAGCGCACCGAAGAACTCGTCGGCGGTAATCATCTTGCGAACGTTTTCGACGCCGAGCTTATCGGAAAGCTCCTTGGCGTAGTTGGTCTCGTTAAAGTTCTTGTAATCGAAGCCCACCGAGAAGGTCTTGTCGGGCATGAGGCAAGCGGCAATATAGCTGGAGTCGACGCCGCCGGAGAGGAAGGAAGCGACCTTAACATCAGCGATGCGATGGGCCTCGACGCTCTCGTGCACAACCTCATCCAGCTCGTCGACGTACTCCTCGAACGGCTTCTCGACGGCGGAGTAATCGCAATCCCAATAGCGCTCGATGTTCATCTTGCCGGTCGGGATGTCTACGGTAAAGTAATGCGCCGGCGGCAGCTTGTAGACGCCCTCGAAGAAGGTCTCCTCGGTTGCCGAATACTGCAGCGTCATGTACGGACGCAGGGCCTTTTTGTTGACCGCCTTGTGGAAGTGCGGATAGTCCAGGAAGCTCTTGATCTCAGAGCCAAAGAGCACACCCGGCGCGCCGTCGCCCGCATCGGCCATGGGATAGTAGTAGAGCGGCTTGATGCCAAAGATATCGCGGGCGCCAAAGAGCTTGTTCTTCTTCTTGTCCCAGATGACGAAGGCGTACATACCGCGCAAGCGATTGAGTACGGCCTCGCCCCACTCTTCGTAGCCGTGCAGGAGGCTCTCGGTGTCGGCGCCGCAGTGGAACTTATAGCCCTTGGCCTCGAGCTCGGAACGGAGCTCCTGGAAGTTGTAGATCTCGCCGTTGAAGACGATGACGACGCTGCCGTCCTCATTGGCCATGGGCTGAGCGCCGGCCTCGGTCAGGTCGAGGATCGACAGGCGGCGGAAGCCCAGGGCAACGCGGCCGTCGATAAACTGGCCGCCCATGTCGGGACCACGATGGACGATGCGGTCCATCATCTTGGTGAGCACCTCGGATTGGTTATCCGTCCCACCGACAAAACCGACAAAACCGCACATATACTATCCCCTCTGCTGTTGCTGGGTATCAAATCGAATCAGTAGCTTTTGAGTATACCCGAGGGTGTAAAGAGGGACGGAATGTTCAGGCAATCTCAACTGAATCAGCTCCGCTGTAACACGCGCCAGTTACCTTTAATGGATATGAGGTGAATGGGGCGATTGTTTTGCTATACTCTCTCCGCACGGGCGATTGGCGCAACGGTTAGCGCAGGTGCTTTACACGCACAAGGCTGGGGGTTCGAATCCCTCATCGCCCACCATAGAATTGTTAGGCCTCCAGCGATGGAGGCCTTTCCTTTTTCGAGCCCATCGCAGAGGGATTCGAACCCGCAAGGGTGCGGAGCTGAGGAAACGCGCAAGCGTTTTCCAGCGCAGCACGCGAGGAGCGAAGCGACGAAGCGAAAGCGGGCGGCGAAGCCGCACGCGACATCCCTCATCGCCCACCACTGATTTGATAGGCTTCCAGTAATGGAGGCCTTTCTTTTTTGCACCCGGTGCATGGGATTCGAACCCTAAGGACCCCTTATTTCAAGGTCCGTGGTCAAAAAATGGCAAAAATGAGTACTGCTACTTTGCTTACAACATATAAAAAGATAGCATTTACTTGCGTTACGCAACATGTGTCCATTATAAGGACTAACAGTTGGATTAAAATCGTGTATTCATCGCCATTTCGTCGGTAGCGCACAGAGATGTGGTGTAAGAGGCGGGGCATGCCCCGCCTCCGCCCTTTCTTGAAAGGGAGGGGACACCGCCTAGAATTCGTCGTTGGAGTAATGAAGGTGACGAATGGAAGGAAAGGCGATGCCCCAAGAAGAGAGTGTACTGCGCCTCGGCCGCGACGAGGCCCTCGAGGCGGCGAGGCTTTGGCAGGAGTGCGGCGACGCGCGCGAGTTCGCGTGCAGGGTGCTGGGCGGCGTGATGAACGCACTGATGGACTCCGAGGCCCAGCAGATGTGCGGCGCGAGCCGCAACGAGCGCAGCGACGGCAGGGAGAACAGCCGCAACGGCTACCGCCCCAGGTCGCTCAAGACCGCCGTGGGCGACGTGGAGCTCGAGATACCCAAGCTCAGGCACGGCACCTACTACCCCGAGGGCATGCTCGCGCGATGGTCGCGCGTCGACACCTCGGTGGCCGCCATCGTGCAGGAGATGTACGTGTGCGGCGTGTCCACCCGCAAGGTCGAGCGCGTGGCGTCCAGGCTGGGCATATCCTCGCTGTCGAGCTCGGAGGTCTCGAGCCTCTGCTCCGACCTCGACGCCGAGGTGGCGGAGTTCCGCCGCCGCGACCTTTCGGGCACGCCGTGCTGCTACCTGTGGCTCGACGCCACCTACATGAGCTGCAGGGTCGGCTCGTCGGTCGTCTCGCAGGGCGTCGTGACCGCGATCGGGCTGGGCGCCGACGGGCGCAAGCACTTCCTGGGCTGCGACGTGGTCGACACCGAGAGCGAGGACTCCTGGGCGGCATTCCTCGGCGGGCTGCGCGAGCGCGGGCTGGCCGGCGTTCGCCTCGTGGTCTCCGACAGCCACGCCGGGCTCGTGGCCGCCGTCTCGCGCCTGTTCCAGGGCTGCGCCTGGCAGCGCTGCGTGACGCACCTGCAGCGCAACCTCCAGAGCGCCTGCTCGGGCAGGCCCGAGGACTCCAAGGCGGCCGTCAGGGACCTCGTGCACGCCGCGGTCTACCAGGATGTTAGCGCTAATCTAAAATTGACCACTTTCGCAAACGCATCTCGCCGAATGCGCTAACGTGCTTTCGCCGAACCCGCTAACGTACTTTCACCAACTGCGCTAACGGAACTATGCTCCGATCGGGTATCCGACCCGGGAGGAGCGGGATATGGAGCGAAACGTAATGGGAGAGCTGAACGTCTACAGGGGGTCCGGCGCGAAACCGAACTTCAGCGAGATCGCGAGGAGGCACGGCATGGACCGGCACACGGTCGCCAAGTACTGGCGGGATGGCGAGTCCGCCGCCGACGGGAGGTCCGCGAGGGGCAGCGCCTTCGACCCGCTCGAGGAGGTGATCCGCGCGAAGGCCCAGCTGCCCGGCATGACCAAGATGGCCGTGTACGCGTTCCTGCGCGAGGGCCGCGGGGAGGGGCTGCCCGGGTACGGCGCCTTCACCGCATGGTGCCGGGCCCGCGACGTGCCCTTCGGAGGCGCGGGCGGCCGCGAGCCGCACCCGCGGTTCGAGACGCCCCCGGGCAGGCAGCTGCAGTTCGACTGGAAGGAGGGCATGAGGCTCGTCGACTCGGAGGGCGAGGTCTTCGAGTTCAGCGTGTTCACCGCGACGCTCGGCTACTCCCGGAAGCACCGCTTCATACCGGTCAGGAGCCGCACGCTCGACGACCTGCTGTCCTGCCTGCTCGCCACCTTCACCCGCCTCGGCGGCGTCCCGGAGGAGTGCATCACGGACAGCATGTCGTGCCTGGTGACCGTCTCTGGCCGCAGGAGGACCAGGCAGGAGAGGGCGTGGCGGTTCGCGCGGGAGGCCGGCTTCGAGCTCAGGCTCTGCGCGCCGCGCTCGCCGCAGACCAAGGGCAAGGACGAGTCGGCCAACCGCTTCCTGAACCGCCTGCTCGCCTACGGCGGCGAGTTCACCGGGTGGGGCGGCCTCGCCGAGGCGGTGGCCCGGGTCGAGGCCCAGGCAAACTCGGAGCCGAACCGCACCACCGGCCTGCCGCCCGACGCGCTGTTCATGCGGGAGAAGGAGAGCCTGCGGCCCATCGGGAACCTCCGTCTCCTCGAGTCGATGGTGGGCGACGTGAGCGTCCAGACCGTCCCGCCGACCATGCTCGTCAGGGCCGCCGGCAGGGAGTGGTCCGTGCCCAGGCGCTGCATCGGCCGGCGCGTGAGCGTCGTGGCGATGCCCGGCGGCCAGGTCGTGGTGAGGATGGCCGGCGAGGAGGTCGCCGTCCACGACGCCGCGTCCGGGCCGTCGAGGCCCATCAACTACGACCCCGACCACTATGGGCAGGCCCTCGAGGGGAAGCGGGGCCTGGCCGACGCTGACATCGCCGAGGCCGCGCGCGCCAACCTCGCGCTGCTCGACTCGCTCGGAGGGGCGTGATGGGCGCCGTCGCGGAGGGCAGCCCCTCGATCAGGGCGCAGGCGAACCTCTCCGCGCTCGGGCTGCACGAGATGGCGGCGTCCCTGCCCGACTACGTGAGGATGGTCGCCGCGGGCGAGCGGGGCTTCGCCTCCGCCCTCGAGGAGATGACGCGCGTCGAGGTCGCCGCGCGGGAGGTCAGGATCACCAACCAGCGCATACGGTCGTCGGGGTTCCCCTACGTCAAGGGGCTGGCGGACTTCGACTGGGACTTCCAGCCGTCGGTCCCGCGCGCCGAGATCGAGGAGCTCGCGACCCTGAGGTTCGTCGAGCGGGCCGAGAACGTCCTGTTCGTGGGGAGCCCCGGCGTGGGCAAGACGCACCTCGCCGTCGCGCTGGGCATCGAGGCCGTCAGGGCGGGGCGCGAGGTCAGGTTCGTGGACTGCGCCCGGCTCGTCGAGGACCTGGAGGACGCCTCGTCGCGCGGCATCCTCAAGAAGAGGCTCAGGTACTACGCCCACTCGAGGCTGCTGATCATCGACGAGCTCGGCTACCTCGACGTCGGCAGCGCGGGCGCGGACCTGCTGTTCCAGCTGATATCGACGCGCTACGAGCAGCGCTCGACGATCATCACCACCAACGTGGGGATCAGCGGCTGGGGCAGGGTGTTCGGGGACGACGTGGCGGCGAGCGCGATCGCGGACAGGGTGTGCCACCACTGCCACCTGGTCAAGATAACCGGCAGGTCCTACAGGCTGAAGGACCTGCCGAGGGACGGCCCCGTCAAGCCGTGACCGGAATCGGTGAAAAAGCGTTAGCGCAACCGGTGAAACCGCCTTTGCGCGAACGGTGCGCCTGTTTAGCGAAACTGGTGAAAAATAGATTGACGCTAACACAGGACGACCCCGACCTCGCGCGCTGCGTGTGGGCCGAGGCGGCGCCCTGGGTGGCGTCGGTGTCCGCCAGGGCCGGCGAGGTCTTCGAGCAGGCCGAGGACTCCGCGCTGGCGTTCACGGCCTTCCCCAGGGCGCACTGGGCCAAGCTCCGCACCAACAACGTCCAGGAGCGCGCCAACCGCGAGATCAAGCGCCGCTACAGGGTCGTGCAGTCCTTCCCCTCGAGGGAGTCGATGCTGCGCCTGACGTGCGCGAGCCTCATGGAGACCGAGGGGCAGTGGTCCCAGCAGCGCGTGTTCTCCGAGGCCTCGGCCGCCGAGGGCTTCGCCGAGCCCGCGGACAGGCCGGCCCCGACAGAGGGGAGGCGCCGCGCGCTCGGGCGGCGCGCCAGGGAGATAGTGGACGAGATAGTCGAGAAGCGCGGCCTCAAGAAGGAGTAACATCGGGGCTTGCAGCGACGGACCTCAGGACACTCTTACACCACGTCTGCGCGCGCCACCTCCGGAACCCGGTCCAAATTGAGCTATTGCGTTGTGTTAGGCCAAAACGTTCGACAAAATCTCGATCAGGCTATCCACGTCGGCTTCCTCGCAGACAAGCGGCGGCAGGAAACGCAGCGTGTGGGCACCAGTAGCGTTAACCACTGCGCCGGCGGCCAGCGCGCGGGCAACAATATCATGCGCATCGCCCGCAGCGTCATCCAGATCGCAGCCGAGCATTAAGCCGCGACCGCGTACCTCGACCACATGCGGCAGCTTGGTGAGCTTTGCCTCCATATAAGCACCCACCTTGGCAGCATGCTCGGCATAATCGCCGCGCACGAGCGCGGAGAGCGTCGCGGCGCACGCCGCGACGGCCAAGCAGCTACCGCCAAAGGTCGAACCGTGATCGCCGGGCTTAAACACGTCGGCGATCTCCTTCTTTGCCACCACGGCACCCATGGGCACGCCATCGGCAATGCCCTTGGCAAGGCTCATAATGTCGGGCTCCACGCCAAAGGTCTGGAATGCAAACGGCTTGCCGGAGCGGAAGATGCCACACTGGACCTCGTCGGCGATAAACACGGCGCCCACCTCGTGTGCCAGGTCGCGCGCCGCCGCCATAAACTCCTCGGTCATGGGGTGTACACCGCTCTCGCCCTGGATCGGCTCGAGCATGACGGCGCAGACTTCGCTTCCCAGCTGCTTAAAGATCGAACGCAGTTCGTCGACATCGTTGGGCGTGCAGGCCACAAAGCCACCCGGCAGCGGGCGGAAGCTATCCTGTAGCCAATCCTGCATGGTGGCGGCAATGGTCTCGAGCGTGCGACCATGGAAGCCGCCGCGCATGCATACGATGGTGTTGCCGCCGTTACCAGCACGCTTGGCGTACAGACGCGCGAGCTTCATCGAGCCCTCGTTGGCTTCGGCACCAGAATTGGCAAAGAACGTCT
>ERZ1106952.855-NODE-855-length-11276-cov-3.383834_pt1 | contig 11276 bp, 13 predicted proteins | sample MGYA00403677_ERZ1106952 | MGnify/ENA primary metagenome ERZ1106952 (study PRJEB35170, sample SAMEA104062415) | human gut metagenome | biome: human gut; feature: human-associated habitat; material: faeces | place: Denmark | collected 2012-05-14 ...
ATTGAAAATACATGATTCTTAATGTGAGATTAAATGTGATTTCTAAGTGAAAAAATTAGATTTAAGAGTTAAAGTAAAAATTTTAAATTAGATAGATAAAATAAATAAAAATAAACTACATTAAAAAATAGCGTGAAAACGTGAAAATAGTAATAAATACAATGGAATAAAACAATTTTAGACGTGAATTTAAGTGTGAATTAAATGAGAAATACAACACATAACAACGTAATTTGGGATAAACATCAATACTAGGAGGGAATTGACATGAGTAAAAAAGTTGCAATCTACTGTAGAGTGTCAACAGTAGAACAAGCAGAAGAAGGGTACAGTATTGACGAACAAAGAAGAAGGAACATAGAATACTGTGAAAAAGAAGGGCATGAAGTTTTTAAAGTCTACGAAGATAGAGGAATAAGTGGAAAGAATATAACAAATAGACCAGGAATAAAACAATTGCTAGAGGATGCTACTAAGAATAAGTTTGATTTAGTAGTTGTTTGGAAATTAAATAGGATAAGTAGAAAATTACTAGATATACTTAATATAGTAGACTTACTAAATAAGCATAATATAGCATTTCGTTCATTAACAGAGAACTTTGAAACAGAAACACCATCAGGTAAACTTCAACTTAACATAATGGGAGCAATAGGGGAATTTGAAAGAGAAACTATTGCTGAAAATGTGAAGATGGGATTATTAGCAAGAGCAAGAGAAGGAAGATGGAATGGTGGTGTAGTTTTAGGGTATACCCTAAAGCCAAATTTAAAGATTAGTTTACAAGTATGTTTATAAATAAAAGATTTATTGCATGGTTAAATCATTATTTTATAATAGCATAAATATTCTGATAATAAAAGGCTTTTATTGGAAAAAAAATACAATTAATATAAAAATAGAAAATATAGATTTAGTGCAAGATAAAGAATTACTAGAAGTTTTACTTACAAATATTATAGATAATAGTATCAAGGCATCTAATGTGGGATCATGGATAGATGTAGAGGGGTATTATGGAAATAATGAATATATATTAAAAATTAAAGATAAAGGTATTGGTATACCACAAGAGGATTTAGATAAAGTATTAGAGCCATTTTATATGGTAGACAAGGCTAGAACTAGAAAAAACAATGGAATTGGACTGGGTCTTTCCATATGCAGTGAAATTTGCAACATGTATAATATTTCTTTGGATATAAAAAGTAAATTAAATGTGGGAACAGAAGTTATTTTAATTTTTAATAAGGAACATTTTTTACATGAAAGTTAAAATAACTATTGTAGTTTTTGCCTTGTTATCAATTGTTATGTTTTTCTTTTTTAATATAAAATATCCATATAAAGAAAATGTGTTATACAGTCAAAATGACATAAAAAATTATGATGAAAAACAATCGAAAAGCAGTAATTTAATAAACAGAGATGAAGCTATAAAAATAGCTAAATATTATATAGAGGATATATTGGGAAATGATTTAGATAGTGATGACAATAAAATGTATGTCAACTTATATAGAAATGACAGCAATGCAGATTCTTACTATTGGAATATAAGTTGGTCTAGGCCTAATTTATCATGTGGTGTTGAAATAAATACTATAAATAAAGAAATAAACGATATATATGTTAATAAAGATCTTGATAAAGTAGATAATAATCAAAAATCATCTTTGCCACTAAAGAAAGAGGAAATACTACAAATTGTAGATAAACTTGTAAAAGCCCTGGGATTTAATTTAGATTTATATGATTTAAATGTATCTAAAGGAAATTATTATAACTACGAAATTTGTACATTTACCAATAAAAAAGATGACAAAGATAAATTTATGATTTATATTGATAATAATGGTAAATTTATTACTAGATATAAAAGAAATCCACATAAGGAGATTTATTAATGAAAATATTAGTAGTAGAAGATGAAGCACCCATTAGAGATTTGATATCCATAAACCTACAACTGGTAGGATATGAAGTATTTACAGCAGAAGATGGAATTGTAGCTGAAAATTTTTTAGAAAAACAAAAAGTAGATTTAATTTTGCTAGATGTTATGATACCAGGAATAGATGGTTTTTCCTTAATAGAAAAAATCAAAAAACATAACATACCTGTTATATTTGTGACAGCAAAAGAATCTGTTTTGGATAGAGTAAAGGGCTTAAGGCTTGGAGCTGATGATTATATAATAAAACCCTTTGAAACTATAGAATTATTAGCTCGAATTGAAGTTGTACTTAGAAGATACAATAAAAACAGTCATATTATTAAATTTAAAAATATTGAGGTGGATACAAATCAAAGAAGTGTTAAATTAAATGACAAAGAAGTCTATCTTACAGTAAAAGAATATGAATTATTAATATTATTGTTACAAAATAAAAATATAGCTTTATCTAGAGATCAAATACTAGATAGAGTGTGGGGATTTGAATATGGAGGAGAAACTAGAACAGTTGACATTCATATTCAACGCATAAGAGAAAAACTAGATTTAAAAAATAATATCAAAACCGTATTTAAAGTAGGTTACAGATTTGAAGAGTAGAAATAATTATACAACAATATAACAGGATTTTCATAAAATATAATCATAAATATATTTAGGTGGTGATAAATTGATTGAGCCTCAATATGGAGACGTAATAAGTGTTAATCACGGAATTTACAATCACTTTGGCATATTTGTAGATAAAAATCATGTTATTCACTACACAGGAAAAGATGAGGATTTTCTTTTGAGGAAAATGATTATAAACGAAACGGATATACAAAATTTCCTGGGAAATTCTGATAAATATTATGTATATAAATTTTCTAAAGAAAAATCAAAATCAGTAGAAAGAATAAGGGCAAGTGGTTTAGATAGAAGTTTAACAGATGATGCTAAGGCTCTATATCTTCTCTATCAAATAAAAAATAAGGTTAAGTTTAAAATATATTCACCAGAAGAAACTGTAAAGAGGGCTAGAAGTAAAATAGGAGAGAGGAAATTTTTTCTCCCAGGAAATAATTGTGAGCATTTTGCCATATGGTGCAAAACGGGAGTGAGACAATCTTATCAAGTAAATCTTGTATTAAAAGCAGTTTTTGTAAAAATGGATATGGGAATGGATTTATGAAAATACGTGGATAAAAGTATCCACGTATTTTTATTATATGATAAAATATAAAAGATAAGATAATAATAATAAGAAAACTAAGGAGAAAATAATGCAAAATAAAAGTGTAAAAGATATAAAAGAAATAGTGGACAACTTATCAGTAGACCAATATTTAGAATATATAGATATTTTAAAAAGCGATGAAAGAAAATCAGTACAAAAAATGGCTGTTTCTTTGGCAAAAAAATTAGATGCCATTAGAAAAGAAGAACAAAGATTAGAACTTATAAATACATATGAAAAAGAAGCCTATTCAAAGGGTTATTTATATATAGGTGGAATAGATGAAGTTGGTAGAGGTCCACTGGCAGGGCCTGTAGTTGCTGCTGTAGTAGTTTTACCTTACAACACAAAAATAGAAGGTATAGATGATTCTAAGAAGGTAAAAGAAAGTAAAAGAGAAGAATTATTTGATATAATAAAAAAACAAGCTCTAGATTATGGTATAGGTATAGTTGATAATGAAGAAATAGATGATTATAATATATTAAATGCCACATACATGGCTATGAAAAAGGCTTTAAATTCTATGAAAAAACAACCAGATTATTTATTAGTGGATGCTGTTACTATCCCTGGCGTGGATATAAAACAAAATCCTATTATAAAAGGAGATTCTAAATCTATTTCCATAGCAGCTGCCAGTATATTAGCAAAGGTTACTAGAGATAGAATGATGTACGATTATGACAAAATATATCCGGAATACGGATTTAAATCTAATAAAGGATATGGAACAAAAGAACATTACGAAGCTATAGAAAAATTTGGCATAACTCCAATTCACAGAAAAAGTTTCCTAAAAAATATTTTATAGATTATAATAATCTTGTAATAATAAGTGATAATAATAAAATTTTGAATATAGGGGGTCTAAAATGAACTATAAAGAAATGCTAAAAGAAGCAAGACAAAATTTAAATGGAAGTTGCAAAGTATGTAAAGCATGTAACGGTGTGGCCTGTTCTGGAGAAGTTCCAGGTATGGGAGGAAAAGGAACTGGTTCTGCTTTTACTGAAAACTTCAAAAGCTTACAAAATGTTAAAATAAATATGAGAGTTATACATAATGTATTAAATCCTGACACTTCAGTAGAGTTATTTGGAAAGAAAATGAAAGCTCCTATATTTGCTGCTCCTGTTACTGGGACAACTTTAAATATGGGTGGAAAAATAAGTGAAAGAGAATATATAACTCCTGTTGTTGAAGGATGTATAGAAAGTGGTATATACCCAATGGTGGGAGATACTGCTGTGGATTCATTCTTAATGGATAATTTAGATGTTTTAAAAGAAAATAATGGTCAAGGTATAGTGTTTATAAAACCTTGGGAAAATCACGATATAATAAAGAAGATAAAATTGGCTGAAGAAGCTGGAGCTTATGCTGTAGGTGTTGATGTGGATGCTTGCGGACTTGTTACTTTATCTATGCATGGTAAAAAAGTTGTACCTAAAGATGTGGAGGCTTTAAAAGAGTTAAAAGCATCTACTAAATTACCTTTTATAGTAAAAGGAATTATGACTGTGGAAGATGCTATGATGGCAGTTGAAGCTAGTGTTGATGCCATAGTTGTGTCAAATCATGGTGGAAGAGTGCTAGATTGTACTCCAGGAGCTGCTGATGTACTTCCTGCTATAGCTGAGGCTGTTAAAGGTAAGGTTACAATTTTTGCTGATGGCGGTGTTAGAAATGGTGTAGATGTGCTTAAGATGATAGGTCTTGGTGCTGATGGTGTACTTATAGGAAGACCTTTTGTTACTGCATCTTTTGGTGGCGGTAAAGAAGGTGTTGAGATGTATGTTAATAAGGTTATAGATGAGCTTGAAGCTACTATGAGGCTGACTGGATGTCAAAGTATTAAGGATATTGATGGTAAGGTTATATTTAGATAGATAATTAAGAAGCTATTTGTAGAATATTATCTTTAATAAAAATAGTGAAAGGTATTGGTATAAATTTTTATATTTATACCTTTTTAACTATATAAATATATAACACGTTATTAATAAAATATTATCCAGTATTAGAAAAATATATCTGGATAATATAAAAATAGGTTCTGTTAATTAGATATGATGAGAATTATTATCGACATGATTAATAAGCCGATAGGTTAAATTGGATTTAACTTTTTAAAAATAGTTACAACAAATAGACCTAACGAAATTATAAAATTTTTAGGTTATAAATGCAATTAATATTTGATGAAGCAATTAACTTTTTCTTGATGAGTATAATTAATACCACTGACCATTAATTTTTACGACAGTTTCATCAGCATCACCTAAATAAAGATTTTTTGTAAGCTCATCACTTATGGATTTAAAATATTTATCAAACTTTTTAATCCATTTAGATATAGTTACATGAGACACTTTGATATTCATGTAATCTAATAAATATGTTGAAATAGCTCTTGTTGTAGCATTGAGTGAATAATATAAGTTAATGGCATTAATTATAGTATTTATACTGAATCTATGTCCTGAAAATGTATCTTTAACAAATAGCTTTTCAGATGACGGATCATCAATAACTGAAGGTATAAGCTGTTTAATGGTATGATTACATTGTCGGTTATTACATTTAAAACTTACATGATATTTGTACTTGTGATGAAGGTACATACCTTTATCACAAGCTGGACATTTAGGATTATTAAGTTTTTTTATTGATTTTAGTGTAAATTGTCTACGACATTTTTTACACAAATACTTTTGATTACCTTTTTTGTTTTTGCCATTCTTATATAATTCAGTGCTATAGCACTCAGGGCATTTAACCGTAGGTTTTAATCTTTTCAACTCCTTTCAAATATGGGGAATATATTTTGTGGTGAAACTATTGTAAACCCTATCGGGGTCGAGATTCAAATATAAATAAGTTAACAGAACGGAAAATCTAGAATGGGGGATAATATGAAATATCCAAAATCTTTAACAAAAAAAAGCACTATAGGATTAATTGCTCCTGCTGGACCTCTAAGAAATATAAAAATAGAAGAAATTAAATATGAATTAAACAATATGGGGTATAAAGTTAAAATAGGAAAGAGCTGTTATTTGTCTTATAAAGGCTACTTAAGTGGGAATGATAAGGAAAGGGCACTTGATCTGGAGAGAATGTTTTTAGATAAAGATGTAGATGCTATTATGTGTATTAGAGGAGGGTATGGTTGCACGAGAATATTAGATTTAATAGATTTTAATATAATTAGAGATCACCCCAAAATATTTATAGGTTTTTCTGATATTACAGCGCTTCATCTTGTTATTAATCAAAAAAGCAATTTAGCAACTTATCATGGTATTATGGCGTCAAGTATACAAAAATGGGATGACTTCACATATAATTCTTTAATTAATGCTTTAAATTTCAAAGATGAATTAATAATAAAAAATCCTTATGATGAAAAGTTTATTTCTTTATATGATGGAAGTTGTGAAGGGATATTAGTAGGAGGTAATTTATCTTTAATAATTTCAACATTGGGCACGGAATATGAAATAGATACAAAAAATAAAATATTATTTATAGAAGAAGTAGGGGAATTCACTTATAAAATAGATAAGATGTTAAATCATTTGCAAATGGCAGGAAAGTTTGATGAATGTATAGGAATAATATTTGGAGAATTTACAAATTGTCATAAAGCATTTAAAAATGATGATGGTATACTTAATATCCTTGAAGAAATAGCCATGAAAAATAAAAAGCCAACTCTTTGTAATTTAAAATCTGGGCACTGTATTCCAATGGTAACTATACCATTAGGCATGGTTTGTCATATGAATTCATGTAACAAAACAATAATAATAAATAGAAAAGAAGGATAGTAAACTATCCTTAAGAAGAATTATTTGAAGGTGTAATTAAAAATAACAATATAACAAGAACAATAAAAAGTCTAAAAGACAAAATAATCACCACAAATCTTTTTATATTATGTATATTTAACTAAGTGTGGTATAATTCTTATTAAGTATAATTTTGGCAGGAGGAATTAACATGTCTGATGATAGAATAATTGATTTTAATGAATTAAAAAATAAAGTAAAAGACAGTGATGTGGATAAGTTTGAAAATTATATGTATGATTTATATTACTCTGTAGCAGATGGAAGTATGACTATGTCTCAATTCACATCTAAAATATATGAATATATGAGGGAAAATAATATATCTCAAGAAAAATTTATAAAAATGCAAAATAAATTAATGGAGAGATATGGTGTAGATCCAGCAGAGTTAGATAAACAAATAAGAAATTTTGGTTTAAATCCTAATAATTTAAGTTTTGATGATTTAAGCAAGTTTAACGCAGTAAATAATTCACAAAGCACAAATAATAAAGAAATAAAATCAGAAATGGATAAAAACTCTGACTTCTATAAAAAATACAGTAAAGATTTAGAAAATAAGGAATTAGTAACGACTTTCCTTAAAAATGATGTAAATGATGTAAAAATTATTTTAGACAAAGAAAAAGTAACTTTATTAAGTGAAGGAAGTATAAATTTAGTGGATGCACAATTAAATGAGTTATTATTATCTTATAAAAGTATGTATAATAACAAATTAAAAGTATCTATATGTGAAAACTGTAAAGAATACGATTATTAAAAATGCACTTCATTTGAAGTGTATTTTTTTTAGGTAGTCATCATTTTTTTATATTTAGAATTTCAGTTATTTTTATCATAACTTGTTTTTGTATTTCAGGATTATTTTATACAGGATTTCAAGATATTTTAGTAAGTGTAAATGTGGATTATGAGTCTCATGATTGTACCATTGGAATTATAAATATTTTCTTGGGTTTTATTTTATTAGGTATGGCACTTAGTAATTATATTGTAAATTAGATTATAATAATTTAAAGTAAAAGAAGTTTTATAAAAAAGGGATAAATTCATGCAGAGTTTATCCCTTTTTCACAATCATATAAAAAATTTATAGAATTTAAAAACTTTGTTTATAAGATAGTTAAAGCATTTCCGATAAAATTTCACAGGCTGATATAGCAAGTTTTGGACATTTTTCCTGTAAAATTCCTTTTGTAATAATTTTTTCAAATTCTTCAGGTTTTCCAATATCATAACCTAATATTTCTCTACAAATGATGCTTTTATTCTTCTCTTTAAATTTTGCTTCGAATTCTTTTGTTTTTGAAGAAATTATTTCTTTTGACTTGCTATCTCCAGGAGAGTAATGACCATATTTTAATCCTAAAGCCATTAATGCACCTGTTACGCAACCGCAGACCTCACCATTCCATAAACCGCCTCCAAAGGAAGAAGATACTTTAAGGGCAGTTTCTTGGTCCATACCTAATTCTTCACAGAATGAAGCTAAAACAACTTGAGAACAATCAAATCCTTGTTCAAAAAAATAATTAGCAACTTCTTCTTGTGTAATTATATCTCTCATATTATACCTCCCCAAAATATTTAATATAGTATTTAATTATGCAAAAGTTATTTATTATAATTATAAGTTGTTTATACAACAAAATTCCATAAAAATTAATTATTGCTTTAAATAGGGCAATAAAATAATAATTAAAAAGGCCAGAAAATTTCTGACCTTTTCATTATAAAATAATTTCTTTTACCACATTGATTCCATTTTGAATCATGCTATTTAAAAATATTGTATTTAACATATCACCACTGTGGACTTCATCAATATCGTAAGTTTCCACTAAACTTATAGGAACAATAATATTTTTATCTAGATTATTTTGATTAAAGTAAGTTTTTAATGTTAAAACAAACTGATAAACACAAATATCAGTACAACAGCCTACAACTATGAAATTATCTAAGTTTTTATATTTTTCCATATCTAAAACAAAAAAGCCATTAGTAGAGTTCTTTTCTAAAATATTCATATTTTCTATGGAAAGTAGCTCTTGTACAACTTGGCTTTCCTTATCACCTCTTAGACAGTGAGAAGGGTAACTTTTTAACTCTACAGAGTTTTTATCATGAGTATCAGTAAAAGCTACTATAGTATTTATTTTTGAAGATAAAGCTTTTCCAAAATCAGCTATAGGATTAATTATTTTTTCTACTCTAGGAGAAGATAAGGCACCTTCTTTTGCAAATCCATTATTCATATCTACAATAAATAATCCAGTTTTGTCTAAATCATAATTTTTAATGCTTTCAGAAGATAAAGATTCTAAATTATTTAATAAAGATTTATAATTACTTAAAATTTTTTCCATTAAAAAACCTCCCAATATAATATAAATTAATTTTATATTTACTGGGAGGTTATGTCAATACATGTGTATATACACTTTATTTAAAATATTATATTAGCTATAAGTGTAATTATAGGTAGTGTAATAATTGTTCTTGTTAAGAAAATTAAAAATAAATCTTTAAATTTTATAGGAATATCTGACTTTAATATAACTGCACCTGTTTCAGTTAAATAAACAAGTTGAGATATAGATAAAGCTCCTATTATAAATTTAGTCATTTCATTAACATCACCACCAGAAATCATAATTGATGGTAAGAACATATCTGTAAAACCTACAAGTACTGCTGGTGCAGCTTGAGCAGCATCAGGAATTTGTAATAATTTTAGAACAAATACTACTGGAATAGATATTATATTGAAAAATGGAGTGAACTCTGCAACTATTAGAGATAAGGTACCCCAAGCCATTACTAAAGGCAGTAATGCAAAATACATATCTAAAACTGTTTTAAATCCATTATTTATTATTGTTGTAACTGATGGAGCTACTTCAGCTCTTTTTAATGCTCTTTCTAAAGCTACGTTAAATAAGTTACAATCTTTTGGGATAGATTCTTCCTTTAAGTGCTCAACATTATTAAAAGTCTCATTTTTGAACTTATTAAGAGGGAAAATTCTTGGCATAATAAGAGCACAAGCTAAAGATGCGATACAAACACTTCCATAGAAATAAGGGAAAATTGGCATAAATCCTAACTCATTGGCAATAACACTAGAGAAAGGTAATGATACTAAAGAAAAGCAAACAGATATTATTGCTGATTCTTTTGCAGTGTAATAACCTTGTTTATACTGAGTATCTGTTATCATAATTCCAAGCGTTCCATCACCCAACCAAGATGACACTGCATCTATAGCAGCACGACCTGGTACTTGGAATAATTTATACATATGCTTAGATATTAAAGTACCTAAGAAATCCATTAGTCCAAAATCAACTACTAAAGGTAGTAAAAATCCTGAAACAAAAAATATGGCAACTAAACTTGGAAGTAAACCTAGCATTGTTTGACCAGTTTCTTCAGCTATTATAAATTCAGGTCCTATATTAAACACAGTCATTATTATAAATATTGATCCAAGGATTCTAAATACTAACCAAAAAGGTGATACTTTTAATAAATCTCTTAAAAAATTATTTTTTATATTTATAAAATGACTAATTGCAGATAAGACTGCTGATATTGTAATTATAGTCATTGCAAAATAAGGTAAGTAATTTGCAAATAAAATCTTAATTAATTCTGCTAAAAATCCTATACCGATATTGTAAGATGATAAACCTTCTAAATTTATCATATCTCCATAAGGAAGAGGAATAACAAATAAAATAAGACCTAAAAGAGATGGCAATAAAAACTTTAATATGTTTTTATTAAATATTTTTTGTGTTGATAAATTTGTATTCTCCATATTATCCTCCATATAATTTTTTACGTTGTGTATTAAATAAATTAATAAAAAATATTATGAAATCCATAATATTTTTTAATGTGAATATATTTTAAAGGTATATTTAGGAAAAGTCAATAAAAAGTTGATATATGTCGAATTTACTTATTAATAGTAGAAAAAATGTTAGGATAGTCAGTGAATATTCCATCGCATTTTAAATTTGATAACTTTTGATAATTTTCAATATTGTTTACGGTATAAGATAAGACTTCAAGATCTCTTCCATGACATTTTTTTATAAACTGTTTGTCAATTAATACAAAACTTGGATTGGCAAAGGAACATTTATTACTAACCATTTTATAAAAAATTAAATTTTTAATTCTTAATTTATAAAACTTTTCACTTATTAAATATGCAGTTTTTAAT
>ERZ1106952.856-NODE-856-length-11275-cov-2.392246_pt1 | contig 11275 bp, 8 predicted proteins | sample MGYA00403677_ERZ1106952 | MGnify/ENA primary metagenome ERZ1106952 (study PRJEB35170, sample SAMEA104062415) | human gut metagenome | biome: human gut; feature: human-associated habitat; material: faeces | place: Denmark | collected 2012-05-14 ...
AATTAAGCGATGTCGTGGATAAACTGAAGATTCCTGTGCTTTGTTATGGCTTGCGTACCGACTTCCAAGCAGAGCTATTTGAAGGCAGTAAGTATTTACTTGCTTGGGCAGATCAACTAGAAGAATTAAAAACAATCTGTTATTGTGGGCGTAAAGCCAATTTCGTTTTGCGTTTAAATGAACAAGGTGAAGTCATTAAGGAAGGGGAACAAATCCAAATTGGTGGAAATGACTCTTATCTTTCGGTTTGCCGCTATCATTACAAAGAAAAGTGCGGTCAGCTTTAACCTCATTTTTCAATTTTATACTCGGAGGACAATTTTATGCTAAAGAACAAAACATTCGGCAGTGCCTTAATCATTGCAGGCACGACCATCGGAGCCGGGATGCTCGCGATGCCATTAACCTCTGCCGGAATTGGTTTTGGTTATACCGTTTTATTACTAGTCGGCTTATGGGCGCTTTTGGTTTACAGCGGTTTACTTTTTGTTGAAGTGTATCAAACAGCCGATAGCCTGAATGATGGCGTGGCGACTCTCGCGGAGAAATACTTTGGCATCACAGGGCGTGTCTTAGCAACTTTTAGCTTGCTCATTTTACTTTACGCCCTTTCTGCGGCCTACATCACCGGGGGCGGCTCACTATTATCAGGCTTACCAACGGCTTTTGGCTTTGAAAGTCTTTCCTCCGAACTTTCAATCATTTTATTTACCGTCGTACTCGGTGCCTTTGTGGTTGTGGGTACAAAAGGCGTTGATGGCGCCACTCGTATTCTGTTTATCGGCAAATTAATCGCCTTTGCTTTTGTTTTATTTATGATGTTACCAAAAGTGTCTGTCGATAACCTGATGGCCTTGCCTTTAGATTATGCTTTCGTGATCTCTGCGGCCCCTATCTTCTTTACCTCTTTTGGCTTCCACATCATCATGGGTAGCGTGAATAGCTATTTAGATGGTAGTGTCACTCAATTCCGTAAAGCCATTTTAATCGGTACAGCCATTCCTCTTGTGGCTTATTTGGTATGGCAATTAGCGACTCACGGTGTATTAAGTCAAAATGAATTTGTGCAATTGCTCCAAGCAGATCCAACACTTAACGGTTTAGTCAATGCCACACGTCAAATCACCAACTCCCACATCATGGGCGAAATCGTGCGTGTGTTCTCTGCACTTGCATTAATTACTTCTTTCCTAGGTGTGATGCTAGGGGTATTTGAAGGTTTAGGCGATTTATTTAAACGTTACAAATTGCCACACAACCGTTTAACGCTTACCATTGCAGCCTTTACGCCACCACTTGCATTTGCCTTGTATTATCCTGAAGGCTTTATCGCTGCATTAAGCTATGCGGGTTTACTCTGTGCATTCTATTGCTTAATTTTACCTATTGGACTAGCATGGAAAACACGTCAAGCAAATCCAAATCTGCCTTATCGTGTAATCGGTGGTAATGTGACTTTAGTGATTGCATTAGTTATTGGTGTAGCGATTATGATCGTGCCATTCTTAATTCAAGCCGGTTATTTACCCGCTGTAGCAGGCTAAAGTGCGGTAGATTTCCAAGGCATTTTTCTCATAAAAGTAGGGCTTAAACGCCCTATTTTTTTATTTTCAAAAAATTTTCATTTTTTTACCTCTCTTAATCTTTCCTTAAGATTCTCTTGTTTAAATACACTCATCGAAAGGCAAACAATCCAATCGATAAATAAATCTGAAAAATGATAATCACTTAAGAAAAGATTAAGATTTGAATGATTTAATACATCTGAAAGCAAAGCTTTCAACTTACTTTATGATTATCTTATTTAGGAGAACAAACTATGAAAAAATTACTTACTGTTGCAGCTATCGCATTATCTTCTGTTGCCGTATATAACACCGCAATAGCACAAGGATTTAATGATGGTCACAAGCACAACACCCAACAAGGTTTTGTCGATGAAAGTGTTATTGTAAAAACCGTTGATGATGCATTAAATGCCAATGATGACACTCCAGTTCGTTTAGACGGACAAATTGTAAAACAAATTGGTAAAAAGGATTTCTTATTTAAAGACGCAAGTGGAAAAGAAATTCAAATTGAAGTCAGCAAAAAAGCATGGAATGGTGAAACGATAGCACCTCAAGATAACATTCAAATTATCGGTAAAGTCGATAAAGAATGGAATAAAACAGAAGTGGATGTAAAACAAATCATCAAAAAATAAGTAACAAAATGACCGCACTTTTCTTAAGTGCGGTTAAAAATCCCAAAGGAGAAGAAAATGGAAAACGTACAAACAATGTCAGATCTTATGCAGCAAATTCAACAACGAATTTATTCAATAAAAGCCTCTGCCATGCAGCAACAAACAGAAATGAAACAGTCATTAAATGAATGTATTGAACAAAGTGAAGCCATTCAAAATCAATTAGTTCAAAGCCAACAGCAATTAACATCACAATTGGAATACGGCACGGCAGTATTAATTGAACTGGAACAAGGGTTACAGCTAGATTTCAGTACAGAAATCGCCGAATTTGAACAGTGCACAAAGAAGGGAACAAAGACTATCGATGTAACAAACAAGTTATTCGATGAGATCGCTCCTAAGTATGCTGATCGTAACGGTGGTTACACAAGAATCGTTAAGATTGGACAGCGTAAAGGTGACGGAGCTTTAGAGGTTCTCCTTGAGTTAGTTTAATATTTAATCGGTATAAATCTTAGACTAAATAAAACCAGAGATTTGAGTGGATGACACTCACTTCTCTGGTTTTTTATATTACTAAGATAATTATTCTAAACTTTGAGAAAAACTGATGCGTCTTATTTGCATGTATAGTTCGACTGCCTTTGGTTTGAATTCGTAACTGTAACGCATAAAAATACCCCTTTCACTGGATGTCCAGTAAAAGGGGTACATATTAATTTCACACGGCTTTTTTTAAATACGATTAATTATTTATTCTTTGCTGCAGCCTGCTCGTCATTGTACTTCTGAACACACTTCTTGATTCTGTCATATGGTGAGAGAAGATCACTGATAGAACAGTCGTGGTTTAATGTATCAATGAGGTATGCGATGTATTTGCTCATGTCACAGCTGATATAGTACTCCTTAGAGAGAAGCTCCGGTGACTGGTAGATAAGGTTTGTTGTAACTACTCTGTAGATGAGACCCTCCTCGTAAGCCTTGTCAAATGAAGCAAAGCCGTTTGTGAAGAGACCGAATGTAGAAACAACAAAGATTCTGTTAGCTTTACGCTTCTTGAGCTCTCTTGCTGTATCTATCATACTCTCGCCGGAAGAAATCATATCATCGATGATAAGAACATCCTTACCCTCCACATTTGTTCCGAGGAACTCATGAGCTACGATAGGGTTACGTCCGTCAACGATGCGGCTGTAATCACGACGTTTGTAGAACATACCCATGTCTACTCCGAGTACGTTTGCAAGGTAGATAGCACGGTTTGTAGCGCCCTCATCAGGAGAGATAATCATAAGATGGTCAGCATCAATAGTGATATCCTTTACGTTCTTTAAGATGCCCTTAATGAACTGGTAAGAAGGCATTACATTCTCAAAACCATTCAGAGGAATAGCATTTACCACACGAGGGTCATGAGCATCGAAGGTGATGATATTGTCTACACCCATGTTGATAAGCTCCTGAAGAGCCAATGGACAGTCAAGAGACTCACGGCCTGTACGTCTGTGCTGACGGCTCTCATAAAGGAAAGGCATGATAACTGTTATTCTTCTTGCTTTTCCGCCGGCTGCAGCGATAACACGCTTTAAGTCAGCATAGTGGTCATCAGGTGACATGTGGTTTGTCTGACCGCATACTGTATAGGTAAGACTGTAGTTGGTTACATCTACCATGATGTACAGATCATAACCACGAACAGACTGGTTGATAACACATTTAGCCTCGCCAGAACCGAATCTAGGTGTAGAAGGCTTGATAATGTAGCTGTTTTTGTAGTAGTCCTTGAAAGCACTCTCGTTAGCATGCTGGTGCTCTCTGTGCTCTCTCCAGCCCTGTAAGTATGCATCTACCTTCTGGGCAAGACCTATACAACTGTCGGTTGCAACAAGTCCAAGTGTACCGGTTGGCATAGTCTCCAAAATTCTCTCATCGTTTGGCATTGTTATTCCTCCATATAACCATATAATAAATAAACTAAATATATAACATAAAAAGCGTTATTTGGAAAGACGCTTTTTAATTCGTATGTCATCTCCAAAGAGCTTGATAAAACTATAATTGCTTGAAATTCTTGAAAGTGTTCTCTCGGAGTAAATCTCTGCTATCTGCTCCAAATTCAGATTAGTGGAAATAATAGTAGATTTCCGGCGCAGTATGCGCTCATTTACACAAAGGAAAAGCTGTGATGTGGTAAATGAGTTGGAAAGCTCGGTTCCGAGATCGTCTATGATAAGTAAATCACAGTCGAATATATTCTGGTGCGCTGCGATGGCATCTGCATCCTTTTCAAACACACCTTTGCTTAATATATCAAATAATTGGAATGCTGTAAAGTAAATTACGGAGTAACCTGCATCTAAAAGCTCTTTTGCAATGCAATTAGATAAAAAAGTCTTTCCGACACCGGTATTACCGTAGAAAAATATGTTTTTAGGTTTGTTTTCAAAATTATCTATAAAATCATGACAGTTCGTCACGGCAAGCTTTGCTGTGGCGAGCGCAGACAGCCCTGTCGCAGGATTTTTCTGCTCATCTGAGTAATAATCAAATGAGAGCGTGGAAAAATTCTCACGAGACAAAATCTCCCTGATATTGGACTGCGAATAAACGGTATTGATAATAGCCTGCTTGAAACAATGACATTTCTGACCGTTTATGTATCCTGTATCGTGGCAATCTGGACAGGTGTAAATAGGCTCAAAATAATCAAGCGGATATCCGAGTGTGGATAGCAGTGCAGCACGCTCCTCCTTATAGTCATCGATTGCAAGGCGTAAAGCGGCAAGAGCATTCTCATCGCCGTCCATAAGCCTGTACGCCTGCCTGACAGATGCGGATGCAATCTCTGAGTCAATCTCCCTGAGGCGGGGCGCCTTGCGATAGGCTTCCTCAATACGCTTGTCATGTATGTATTTGTTCTGAAGCTGGCGTTTATCGTAGCTTCGCATTATCTCATCATATTGAGCATTGGTAAGTGCCATATACCCTCCTTGGGATGTGTAAATCTAACTTGAAAAATCATACAACGAAATTGCGCAACAGAAATCATACAAGTTAAATTATATAATTGAAATCACGCAACAGAAATCATACAGTTTAAATCATATAATTGAAATCATGTAGCTTAAATCATACCGTAGAATTGAGAAACAGCTTCTCCAGCTTGTCGTAATCATTGTTGCGCTGATTGAAGTTGTTAAATTTATTCTTGGAACTTGAATTATTGCTTTTGGGTTTTGAGGAACCGTTTGCAGCATTTGTGCCTTGTGATGAGCCTGTAGCAGAGGCTTTATTGGCCTTGGCAAAGTTGGCATCAAGCACTTCAACATCCTTTAATGTATGTACATCCTTTTTCCTCCAGTTCGCGAGTATCGAGTCTGTGTACTCGAAGCTTGGCTTCTGGATAGCTGAAATAGTTTTACTGCAGGCGGCCTTTACAAGCTCTATATCGAAACCGTATTCGCCGACCCATTTGTTGATGAGTGACACCTCAGAGTCAACCAGATTGCGGCCTGTGATGCCTAGAGCCTTCATTACAGAATAGTAAATCTGTGAGTGAGCGGCTGCATCGTCCTTTGCCTGGTCTACGGTCTTTATGCCGGCATCGGCCCAGCCGAGAGCAACCTTGTTCATGTACCGAAGGCTTGAATGTCCTTTGGTAATGCAGTACTCCACGAGATACTCCACCAGGTCTGTAGAAAAATGAAGCTCGTCCAGCCAGTAGAGCACCATATTGGTGTCTGTGGATGAAAGCGTATGCTTCAGATATGTCTCTATAATAAAGAAAAGCTCTGAAATGTCAGGATTCTTTCTAAACTCCTTAATCTCATCAAGTGTGTATTCCTTCTGTGAAGAAGCAGCTTTGTCAGTAGTCTGGCTCTTAAGCTTTTCCACAACAGAATCCTGCATCCGAATATTTGCGGTAGAAATATTCTGTGCAGTATTATTAACCACGCCGTTTTTCAAAATATTCTGTGTAGCATTATTAACCACGCTGTTTTGCAAATTATTCTGCGCGGCATTATCAGCCACAGCGCTTTGTATATTACTCTGAGCAGCCTGCATACCGGATACAGAAAGACTGCAGAGGTTGATTCCCATAATCTGGCCATCAGCGCCGGATTGCAACTGTAAAATGCCCTCAGAGGCCCAGTAATTGATAGCACGTATGATGTCGGCCTCGGTATTGCTGAAATGATCGGCAATCTCTGAAATAGTTGCTATGCCTGCCCCGGAGCCTGTCGCACGGAGCAGATAAAGGTATACTTTGACAAACTCACCGTTTGCCTTTGGCATGTATTGATCTATAAAAATATCTGACACAGTAGTGAATGATGTTGCTATGTCACTGCTAATGTTTATCGCTGTCATATAAAAAACTCTCTTTCGCTTAACCTGTGAGCAATTATAGCACAATATTTTAACCGTGTGAAGATGGTAAAAGTGCTACAAGCCTTGTAAACTCGGGCTTTCTGAATCCACAAAAAAATGTGGATAACGTGGATAACTTATTTCTTAAGCAGGTCTTCGCCGATTTCTACTACATTTCCGGCACCCATTGTTATCAACAGGTCGCCGTTTACACAATTTTCTGATAAAAATTTCTCGATTTCCTCAAATGATGGGAAATAGTGCGCATTCACACCTTTTTCGAGCAATAAATCAAGGATGTCCTTAGATGAAATGCCATAGGTGTTCTGCTCACGAGCAGCATAGATATCAGCTAGCACCACAACATCTGCCATTGAAAGAACATCGGCGAAATCATTTAAGAATGCCTTGGTTCTGGAATAGGTATGTGGCTGGAAGCAAAGGACAAGCCTGTCATGTGGATATTTTTGTGCAGCTGTCAGTGTTGCGCGGATCTCGGTTGGATGGTGAGCGTAGTCATCAATGATTGTGACGCCGTTTACCTTGCCCTTGTACTGGAAACGTCTGTCAGCACCGCCAAATTTGTCGAGGCCTGTGAGGATAGACTCCTCATCAAGACCGAGTGTGGTGGATAAAGCTATGGCTGCGAGCGCATTGCTTACATTGTGAGCGCCCGGAACAGAGAGTTTTACGTCGAAAAGTGGACTACCCTGTCTCATAGCTGTAAAAGATGCACAAGCTTTATCGTCATAGGTTATATTTTCCGGATAGAAATCATATTTTGAATCAAAGCCATAGGTGATAATCTTCTGAGGAAGACCTGCGACAATCTCTTCATAGCGGTCAATTTCACCATTGATGATGGTAGCACCGCCTGCGAGAGTGTTTGATGCATACTCGTGGAAGGAATGTCTGATGTCGTTGATATCCTTGAAGAAATCAAGATGCTCAGCCTCAATATTTAAAATAATACTGTAGCGTGGTCTGAAATTCAAAAAGCTGTTTGTGTACTCACACGCCTCAGAGATGAAGTACTCTGAATCGCCCACACGCAGATTGCCGTGGATAGATGACAAAATACCTCCTACGGAAATGGTAGGATCTGTCTGAGCGGCGAGAAGAATCTCACTGATCATGGACGTGGTGGTAGTCTTGCCGTGTGTGCCGGCTACAGCGATAGAATAATCGTAATTGTCCATCATCTGTCCGTACAGCTCGGCTCTGGTAAGCATTGGAATACCGGCTGCTTTTGCTGCGGCAAACTCAGGATTGCTTTCGTGGATAGCAGCAGTGTAAACCACCAGGTCGATATCGGAGGTGATATTGTCTGCGCTCTGACCATATATGACTTTTATGCCCTTGGCAGCAAGAGTTTTTGTGAGGTCTGATTCCTTTGAATCGGAGCCGGAAATGGTAAAGCCCTCCTCATGCAGAATCTCTGCGAGACCGCTCATGCTGATACCGCCGATGCCTATGAAATGGATGTGTATTGGTTTGCTGAAATCTATTTTATACATTTATTTTACCTGCCTGATTTATTATAATTTATATTGTAACTATTAAGAACTGCTGAGAACAAAAAGCCGATGCGTCATGATTGCATGTAAGCGACAGATTTTCTTATTCTGAATAGTTACTTTATATTAATTATACAACTAAATACAGTATTTGCAAAGGAAAAATAAGGTGAAAGCAGGCATGACTTTCAAATGATAAGAACCATTGCAGGTTAAACAGATATACGATAAATGACACTTGTGCAAAATGTCAAAAAAAAAGAAAAATATTATTTGATTTTGTGAAAAATGTTGAAGTGATAATGCGGCTGTGGTATAATTTTTTTTATAAAAATAATTCATCCGGACCATATGAATTTGATGGGTTTAAAGTATATGGCAGTAACTGCAATTTATGCAGCGGCAACTATAATTTATATGGAAACAATTGTGATTTATTATTGTGATTTATTATAGAAGCATTACAGATACGGTTATTACAGAAACTAGTGGTGGGGACCGGATGGGCACAACAAAAATTAGGACAGACGAGGAGTGATAACGTGATTAAGAAAGAAATGATAGCCATGCTTTTAGCAGGCGGTCAAGGCAGCAGACTTGGTGTTCTGACAGCGAACGTAGCAAAACCGGCAGTTTCGTTTGGTGGAAAGTACAGAATCATAGATTTTCCGCTTAGCAACTGCATCAATTCAGGCATTGATACAGTTGGGGTACTTACACAGTATCAGCCACTCAGACTTAACAGCCACATCGGAATAGGTATTCCGTGGGATCTCGACAGGAATAACGGAGGAGTGGCAATACTGCCTCCTTATGAGAAGAGCGGCAACAGCGAGTGGTACACAGGTACAGCCAATGCAATCTACCAGAATATGAGGTATATAGACAGTTACAACCCGGACTATGTGTTGATACTGTCAGGAGACCATATTTACAAGATGGACTATGAGGTGATGCTTGATTTCCACAAGGAAAACAATGCAGATGTGACCATAGCAACAATGCCGGTGCCTATCGAGGAGGCCAGCCGATTTGGTATCGTCATAGCCGATGATGATAAGCGCATCAATGCATTTGAGGAAAAGCCGGTTCATCCGCGTAGCAATCTCGCATCAATGGGCATTTACATATTCTCATGGCCGGTGCTAAAGGAAGCCTTACTTGCACTAAAGGATCAGGAAAACTGTGATTTTGGCAAGCATGTCATACCATACTGCTTTGAAAACGACAGACGTATGTTTGCATACGAGTTCAACGGATACTGGAAGGACGTAGGTACACTGGGCTCATACTGGGAGGCCAATATGGAGCTTGTGGACATCATTCCGGAGTTCAACCTGTACGAGGAGTATTGGAAGATTTACACAAAGAACGATGCAATCGAGCCACTTTATATAGCCAAAGGGGGTCATGTGGAGCGAAGCATCATGGGTGAGGGCTGTGAATGCTACGGTCATGTGGAGCATTCTGTTATAGGTGCCAACGTCAAGATTGGAAGAGGCGCAGTAATACGTGATTCCATCATCATGCGTGACACGGAGATAGGCTCCAATGTCACGATAGACAAGTCCATCATTGCCGAAAATTGCAAGGTGGGCGACAATGTGACACTTGGCTTCGGACAGGAGAAGCCGAACGTATTAAATGAGAGCATATACTCATTTGGGCTGGTCACTATAGGAGAAGATTCTGTGATACCGGACGGGGTAAAGATAGGCAAAAATACAGCAATCTCCGGTGTTACATACGAAGAGGATTACAAAGACGGTGTGCTTGAGGGCGGAGAAGTTATTATCAAGGCAGGTGACGGAAAATGAAGGCAATAGGAATAATTTTGGCCGGCGGCAACAATAATAGGATGAAGGAACTGACAGCAAAACGAGCAGTACCGGCCCTGCCGGTAGCAGGCAGCTTCAGGGCTATAGATTTTTCACTCAGCAGCATGTCAAACTCACATATACAGACAGTTGCGATATTGACACAATATAATGCACGCTCACTGAATGAGCATTTAAGCTCATCAAAATGGTGGAATTTTGGCAGAAAGCAGGGAGGATTATTCCTCTTTACACCTACAGTCACAGCGGACAACAGTGACTGGTACAGGGGTACGGCAGATGCGATGTATCAGAATATTGATTTTCTCAAGAGACGCCATGAGCCATATGTCATCATCAGCAGCGGTGACTGTGTATACAAGCTGGATTTCAACAGAGTGCTTGATTTTCATATCGAGAAAAAATCAGACATTACAGTGGTATGCAAGGACATGATGTACAACGACGATGTCAGCCGTTTTGGTGTGGTACGCATGGATGAGGAGTCAAGAATCACAGAGTTTGATGAAAAGCCAATCGAGGCTTCATCCAATACCATTTCCACAGGTATCTATGTCATCAGAAGACGACAGCTCATAGAGCTTTTGGAGGCAGCAGCTGAGGAAAACAGATTCGATTTCGTAAATGATATCCTCGTGCGCTACAAAAATGTAAAGAAAATATATGGCTACAAGATAAATTCATATTGGAACAATATCGCCGATATTGATGCATACTTCAAGACCAATATGGATTTCTTAAGACCTGACGTCAGAAGCTATTTCTTCAGGGAGGAGCCGACAATCTGTTCAAAGGTGGACGACCTGCCACCGGCCAAGTTTAATCCGGGATCAGACATTTCAAACAGCCTCGTATCAAGTGGCTGTATCATAAACGGCAGAGTGGAGGATTCGGTGCTTTTCAAGCAGGTATTTGTGGGCAAAAACACCACAGTGAAGAACTGCGTGATACTCAATGATGTCTACATAGACGACAATGTGCACCTTGAGAATTGCATCGTAGAGAGTCGCGGAACTATCAGTCCAAACACATACTACTGTGGTGAGGATGGAGTCAGAATAGTAAAAGAAAAAAATGTAAGATATGTAATTTAAAAACAGACCAGGGGGACAAAAATATGCAGATTACAGACATCAGAATTCGTAAGGTAGAAAAGGAAGGCAAGATGAAGGCGGTTGTGTCAATTACAATCGATGATGAATTCGTGGTACATGACATCAAGGTAATCGAAGGAGAAAAGGAACTTTTCATCGCCATGCCAAGCCGTAAGGCAAACGATGGCGAGTACAGGGATATAGCCCATCCGATTAACTCTGCCACACGCGAGAAGATCCAGAATATGATTCTTGAAAAGT
>ERZ1106952.858-NODE-858-length-11268-cov-6.437706_pt1 | contig 11268 bp, 9 predicted proteins | sample MGYA00403677_ERZ1106952 | MGnify/ENA primary metagenome ERZ1106952 (study PRJEB35170, sample SAMEA104062415) | human gut metagenome | biome: human gut; feature: human-associated habitat; material: faeces | place: Denmark | collected 2012-05-14 ...
TGTCCTCCCGCGGGTACGCGTGGGGTTATATCGGCAGCTGCGTGCCCTTTGTGGTCTGTCTGGCGCTGGTGCTGGGCAGCAGTGTGGTGGGGCTCAGCCAGATGACCGCGCTGTCCATCGCGCTGGTCATTACTGCTGTGTGGTGGCTGGCGGTCACCCTGCCGCTGCTGAAAAAGTACCGCCAGATCAACTATGTGGAGGTGGAGCAGCACGCCATCCGCCAGAGCTTTGTGCGCATTGGGCAGACCCTGAAGCATCTGCCGCAGGACAAGCAGGTGTTCTGGTTCCTGCTGGCCTTCTTCTGCTACATCGACGGCGTGTATACCATCATTGATATGGCCACTGCCTACGGCACGGCACTGGGGCTGGATACCACCGGCCTGCTGCTGGCGCTGCTGGTCACTCAGATCGTGGCTTTCCCTTCGGCGCTGATCTTTGGCCGCCTGAGCCAGAAATACGCGTCCAAGACCCTGATCCCGGTGTGCATCGCGGCCTATACCGGCATTGCCGTCTTTGCCTTCTTCCTGAAGAGTCAGTGGCAGTTCTGGGTGCTTGCCGTGGTGGTGGGTATGTTCCAGGGCGGTGTGCAGGCGCTGAGCCGCAGCCACTTTGCCAAGATCATCCCGCAGGAAAAATCTGGCGAATACTTCGGCCTGTTCGACATCTGCGGCAAGGGCGCCTCCTTCCTTGGCACCATGATCGTCAGCGTGGGCAGCCAGCTGACCGGCAGCGCCAACGTGGGTGTGGGCTCCATTGCCATCCTGTTTGTCATCGGCTTTGTGCTGTTCAGCATTTCCACCCGGACAGAAGAGACAAAGCAGGTCTGACCATTTTATGAAAAAACGAAGCCCGGAGCGTCCGCAGACGTTCCGGGCTTCGTTTTTGTTCAGAGGGGTCGCTGTACAAAATGCTGTCGGACGCGGGCGGCACAGGCAAAATTATCATGCAAAAAATACATCCTTGAAAAAAGTGGAATTAACCTATTGACAAACTAGGTAGAACGGGATATAATGCAAACATCCAATCCACCAGTCTTGTAGGGAAATGAAACAGAGGTTCCCCGGCAGGTGGTACATAGAGGAATGGAAAAGTTTTACCGGAAGGAGGGCACAAAGATGAAGCTGATCTGGAAAGAACTGCTGCACGCAAATTATCGCTGTGGGCGAATGCATACCAACCGGGCACCGGCATCGGATGTGTACTGTATGTTGCCCTCGGCTGTGCGAATGTGCACCCGAATGTGACAGCAGCAGCTCCGGTAGACCACACTGCCCGGTGCGCCTTTGAAAACGCATCGGGATTTTTTATACACAATAATAATACTTTTGGTATATAAAGAGAGGTAAATAACAATGTCTGAATATAAATTTGAGACCCTGCAGCTTCATGTCGGTCAGGAGCAGGCCGACCCCGCCACCGATGCCCGTGCGGTGCCCATCTACCAGACCACGTCTTATGTGTTCCGCAACAGCCAGCACGCCGCCGACCGCTTCGGTCTGGCCGATGCAGGCAACATCTACGGCCGTCTGACCAACTCCACGCAGGATGTGTTCGAAAAGCGCATCGCAGCGCTGGAGGGCGGCGTGGCAGCACTGGCTACCGCTTCCGGTGCAGCCGCCATCACCTACACCATTCAGGCACTGGCACAGGCCGGTGACCACATCGTGGCACAAAAGACCATCTACGGCGGCAGCTACAACCTGCTGGCGCACACTCTGACCCAGTTCGGCGTCAACACCACCTTTGTGGATGCCCACGACCTTGCACAGGTGGAGGCCGCTATCCAGCCCAACACCAAGGCTGTGTATCTGGAGACGCTGGGCAACCCCAACAGCGATATCCCGGATATCGACGCCATTGCCGCCATCGCCCACAAGCACGGCCTGCCGCTGGTCATTGATAACACCTTCGGCACCCCGTACCTCATCCGTCCCATCGAGCACGGCGCAGACATCGTGGTGCACTCTGCCACCAAGTTCATTGGCGGCCACGGCACCACGCTGGGCGGCATCATCGTGGACAGCGGCAACTTCGACTGGAAGGCCAGCGGCCGTTACCCCAACATTGCCGCCCCGAACCCCAGCTACCATGGCGTCTCCTTTGCGGATGCCGCAGGCCCTGCCGCTTTTGTCACCTACATCCGCGCTATCCTGCTGCGTGATACCGGCGCTACCATCTCCCCCTTCAACGCCTTCCTGCTGCTGCAGGGCACCGAGACGCTGAGCCTGCGCATTGAGCGTCATGTGGAGAACACCAAAAAGGTGGTGGAGTTCCTTGCCAACCACCCGCAGGTGGAAAAGGTGAACCATCCCTCGCTGCCGGATCACCCGGATCATGCCCTGTACCAGAAGTATTTCCCCAACGGCGGCGCATCCATCTTTACCTTTAACATCAAGGGCGGCCGCGAGGAGGCCTTTACCTTCATCGACAACCTGAAGATTTTCTCTCTGCTGGCCAACGTGGCGGATGTGAAGAGCCTTGTCATCCACCCGGCCTCCACCACCCACAGCCAGCTGACCGATGCCGAGCTGGCCGAGCAGCAGATCTACCAGAACACCATCCGCCTGTCCATCGGCACCGAGCACATTGATGATATCCTTGCCGATCTGGAAGCCGGCTTCGCAGCCGTCCGCGGCAAGTAAGCAGCGATTCTCTTTCCCGCAAAGGGAATGTGATCTTCCTTTTATTCCTGTCCAAGTCTCCATAAGTGTGCGACAAGACCCCCGGCTGCCCGCCGGGGGTCTTGTCATCTCGTTTATCTTTTACGACCCAACCCGTGAAAATGCAATACCGGAGCGTCCGCAGACGCTCCGGTATTGCTCTAATAAAAATAATTTTTCCTTGCATCATGCCCAAAGCGCAGGCGGCGGGCATTTCAAACCGTCTTACTCAGCGGCCGATCAGCAGGTCGCGGCGGCAGCGCAGACCCACAGAGAGGGTAGCATTGCTGCCCAGATGCCGCAGGGTGACGCGGGTGCCGGACTTCTGTCCCTCGCACAGCAGCGAGAGGTTCAGAGTGGTGGTGTTCTTCTCGGTCACCAGCACCAGCGTTTTCACGCCGTTGGCCTGCAAAGTCTGCATATCCTCGATGGTGGTGCGGAAAGTAGCCACCTCGGCGGGGACGTCCAGCGTCAGCACGCCGTCCTTCTGGCGGGCGGTGTACAGCAGCTGCTTGCCCAGCAGACCCTTGACGGTGTAGCGTGCCTCGGTCTTTGCGGTGTCGGCCAGCTCATCGCCGGAGATCAGCATGATATTGCCCTGAATGGGATTGCCCTCCGGGGCACCGTAGCCGCCGTAGCTGGGGTCTTTTTCGCCCACGGCAACGTCACCGCTGTGCAGTGCGATGTCACCCTGCACCATCTGCTCCTGCGGGGGCAGATAGCCCTCCACGCAGGTGGAATCCACCTCGGCGGCAAATGCACCCACGCTCAGCATGGCAGCGGCACACACCGCCACAGCGGCACAGCTCAGGGTACGGACAAACTTTTTGTTCAGCATCTTCATAGGAAATACCTCCTGAAAACGGCAGCCGCAGGGACTGCCTTGTTTTTTTGCATCATAATCTTTTTTGGAACCATGGTTCAGCTGCGGCGCATTCACAATGGAAAACCGCCGTATCTGCTTTGTAAACGGATACGGCGGCCGGATTATTGCAAAAGATTCAAAAATTTTTATTTTCAGGGATTTTCTGGTTTATTTTCGGTGTCGTCGCGGTTGAGGATATCCATGAACTCCTCGCCGGTGATGGTCTCTTTCTGGTACAGGTACTGGGCCAGTTCGTCCAGTTTGGCGCGGTTCTCGGTCAGGATGCGGATGGCCTTTTCGTGCTGGGTCTTGACCAGATCTACCACCTTCTGATCGATCTCGCGCTGGGTCTGGGCACTGCAGGCCAGCGAGGTATCGCCGCCCAGATACTGGTTGTTCACGGTCTCCAGCGCCACCATGTCAAATTCATCGCTCATGCCGTAGCGGGTCAGCATGGCGCGGGCAAGCTTGGTGGCCTGCTCGATATCGTTGGAGGCACCGGTGGTGATGGATCGGAACACCACTTCCTCGGCGGCACGTCCGCCGGTGAGGGTGGCGATCTTGTTTTCCAGCTCCTCCTTGTTCATCAGGTAGTGGTTGCCCTCGTCCACCTGCATGGTGTAGCCCAGTGCGCCGGAGGTGCGGGGAATGATGGTGATCTTCTGCACCGGGGCAGAGTTGGACTGCTTGGCTGCCACAAGGGCATGGCCGATCTCGTGGTAGGCTACGATGCACTTTTCGTGGTCGGTCAGGATGGAGTTCTTCTTCTGGTAGCCGGCAATGACCACCTCGATGCTCTCCTCAAGGTCGGCCTGCGTCACGCTCTTGCGCCCTGCCCGTACGGCACGAAGAGCAGCTTCATTCACAATGTTGGCCAGCTCTGCGCCGGAGGCACCGGAGGCCATGCGTGCCACGGTGTTGAAGTCCACACCCGGGGCGATCTTCACCTTTTTGGCGTGTACCTTCAAAATTTCTTCGCGGCCCTTCAGGTCGGGCAGCTCCACGGGCACACGGCGGTCAAACCGGCCGGGACGGGTCAGGGCAGGGTCGAGGGAATCCGGGCGGTTGGTAGCCGCCAGAATAATGACACCGGTGTTGCCCTCAAAGCCGTCCATCTCGGTAAGCAGCTGGTTCAGGGTCTGCTCGCGCTCATCGTTGCCGCCAAACTGGCCGCTGTTGCGCTTCTGGCCAATGGCGTCGATTTCATCAATGAATACGATGCAGGGTGCTTTTTCTTTGGCCTGCTTGAACAGGTCACGCACCTTGGAGGCACCCATGCCCACGAACATCTCCACGAACTCCGAGCCGGAGATGGAGAAGAAGGGCACGTTGGATTCGCCTGCCACGGCCTTGGCCAGCATGGTCTTGCCGGTGCCCGGAGGGCCTACCAGCAGAATGCCCTTGGGCATGGAGGCGCCGATCTCCTCGTACTGCTTGGGGTCGTGCAGATAATTGACGATCTCCTGCAGGTTCTCCTTGGCTTCGTCCTCACCGGCCACATCCGCAAAGCGGATGCCGTGGGTGGACTGCACATACACCTTTGCGTTGGATTTGCCCGCGCCGCCAAACATCATGGAGCCCGGGCCGCCGCCTGCTTTTTCCATCAGCTTTTTGTTCATCTGGTTGCCGATGAAGCTGAACAGCAGGATGGGCAGCACGAACCACAGCAGAAAGCTGAGCACCGGCGAACCCTGCTCCACGATCTCGCTGGAGAACTGTGCACCTGCGTCGTACAGGCGCTCGGTCAGACTGGGGTCGTTCATCAGGCCGGTCTTGTAGATCTGCTTGTTGTCCTTATCCGTAAAAATGATCTGGTTGGACTGGATATCCACCTTGCCGATGTTTTCCTGCTCGGTCATGCTCATAAAGGTGCCGTAGTCTACCTCCTGCACCTGACGCTCGGCCAGCCACGGCATGACCACAAGGTTGATGACCAGCAGCACCAGCAACACGATGGCATAGTAGATAGCCAGCGGCTTTTTGGATGGCTTGACTTCTTTCATGGGATGTTCCTCCTTCTATATAAAGTGGGCTTCCACCCGTTTGCTGCGTCCAGTATACCACACCTTACCGCCTAGCAACAGCGCAGCGAGGGCAACTTTGCAAAAACTTAGCAGTTTCTTAACAAAGAGGGCTAAAGCCGCTCAGTTACCATATTATAGGTGCGCAAAGGGCTTGCCGGATGAGGGGGCAGGGGAGCAACGACCTCAATTTTGCATGATTTACCCCATGGTATTGTGAAATGCTTTCATCTTTATCCTGAACGAAACTTCTTGACACTTTCTGGCAGTCGTGCTAAAATTATCTCACTTTCAACAAAGTGCAAATGCGTTGACAGGGATAAAACGATCTTTCTTCTGCGTGCAGAGAGCCGCCGGGTGGTGCAAGGCGGGTGCAGAGAACTTCGGATACTGGCCCCCGAGCGGCAGAACTGAACGGACAAGTAGGTTCTGACGGATGCCCACCGTTACAAGGGCAGCGATTCGCTGTTTTGGCCGATCGTGCAAAGTGGCTGTACCTGACCGTGCAGCAAGGAGAGTGGTACCACGGGTGCCCTGTAAAAGCAATTTACAGGCTCTCGTCTCTCAAGGTTTTCGCCTTGAAAGACGGGAGCCTTTTTGTATGCGGATACCCCTTCAGGCATCGCTACGCGATGCCAGCTCCCCCAAGGGGGCGCCTTTGGGCAATGCCGCAAACTTTACCGCATTCCGGAAAGCCGTCCCCTTGGGGAAGGTGGATGCGAGTGAAACGAGCAGACGGAAGGGGTGCATTTTTATGCACCACAACATCAGGAGGACAACAGGATGATGGACGCTACCAAGTACGCACCGGGGTACTATCCGGTACCCGCCGGTTATGACAGCTGGGTAAAAAAAGACCATATTGAAAAGGCTCCCGCATGGTGCAGCGTGGATCTGCGGGACGGCAATCAGGCGCTGATCGTGCCCATGAGCCTTGCAGAAAAGTTGGAGTTCTTCCAGATGCTGGTGAAGATCGGCTTCAAGGAAATCGAGGTGGGCTTCCCCGCCGCCAGTGAGACCGAGTACGAGTTCCTGCGCACCCTGATCGAAAAGAATATGATTCCCGCCGATGTCACCGTGCAGGTGCTGACCCAGTGCCGCGACCACATCATCCGCCGCACCTTCGAGGCCGTCAAGGGCGCACCCCGGGCGGTGATCCATTTCTACAACTCCACCTCCGTGGCACAGCGGGAGCAGGTGTTCCACAAGTCCAAAGAGGAGATCAAGCAGATCGCCGTGGACGGTGCAAAGCTGGTCAAGCAGCTCAGCGAGGAGTACGAGGGCAACTTCCTGTTTGAGTACAGCCCCGAAAGCTTTACCGGCACCGAGGTGGATTACGCCGTAGAGGTGTGCAACGCCGTGCTGGATATCATGCAGCCCACCCCGGAGCGCCCCATGATTATCAACCTGCCGGTGACCGTGGAGATGAGCATGCCCCATGTGTACGCCAACCAGATCGAGTACTGCGACAAGCACCTGAAGTACCGCGACAGCGTGATCATCTCCACCCATCCCCACAACGACCGCGGCACTGGCGTAGCCTGCGCAGAGTTGGCAGTGCTGGCGGGCGCACAGCGCGTGGAGTGCTGCCTGTTTGGCAACGGCGAGCGCACCGGCAATGTGGACGCCGTAACGCTGGCCATGAATATGTACAGCCACGGCGTAGACCCCAAGCTGGACTTCTCGGATATGCCCGCCATCTGCGCCACCTACGAGCGGGTGACCCGGATGCACATCTACGAGCGCACCCCCTACGCCGGGCAGCTGGTGTTTGCCGCCTTCTCCGGTAGCCATCAGGACGCCATTGCCAAGGGCATGGCGTACCGCAAGCAGACCGGCGAACACCGCTGGACCTGTCCCTACATCCCGGTGGACCCCCACGACATCGGCCGCACCTACGATGCCGACGTTATCCGCATCAACAGCCAAAGCGGCAAGGGCGGCATCGGTTTTGTACTGGAACAGAACTACGGCTACAATCTGTCCCCCAAGATGCGGGAGGCGCTGGGCTACAAGGTCAAGAGCGTGTCCGACCACAGCCACAAGGAGCTGAGCGCTGCCGAGGTGCTGCACATCTTCGAGGATACCTACCTCAACCGTGCAAAGCCGCTGAATGTGGTGGAAGCCCACTTTGCGCAGGTAAACGGCATTACCGCCACAGTCACGCTGGAGCTGAACGGCCAGCGCAAGGTGGTCACCTCGGTGGGCAACGGCCGTCTGGATGCCGTAGCCAACGCCATCCAGAGCGCCACCGGCATGGACTTCCATCTGGAAAACTACTCTGAGCACAGTCTGGACGAGGGCTCCACCTCCCGCGCAGCCTCCTATGTGGGGCTTGTCTGGGGAGACAACACGGTCACATGGGGTGCCGGTACCGACACCGACATTATCGTGGCCGGTATCCGCGCCCTTGTCAGCGCAATCAACAATCGATAAAAAGGAGAAAACTACCATGGGAATGACCCTGACGCAGAAGATCCTTGCCGCACACGCCGGACTGCCGGAGGTCAAGGCAGGCCAGCTGATCAACGCAAAGTTGGACATTGTGCTGGGCAACGATATCACCACCCCGGTGGCCATCAACGAGTTTGAACGCGCCGGTTTTAACCGCGTGTTTGATAAAGAGCATATCGCTATCGTGCTGGATCACTTTGTACCCAATAAGGATATCAAGAGCGCTACCCAGTCCAAGCAGTGCCGAGAGTTCGCCAATAAGTACGATATCCTCAACTTCTACGATGTAGGCCAGATGGGCATTGAGCACGCGCTGCTGCCGGAAAAAGGCATCGTCACCGCCGGTGACTGCGTGATCGGCGCGGACAGCCACACCTGCACCTATGGTGCGCTGGGTGCCTTCTCCACCGGTGTAGGCTCTACCGATATGGCCGCAGGCATGGCCACCGGCATGGCATGGTTCAAGGTGCCCTCTGCCATCAAGTTCGTGCTTACCGGCAAGTTTAACCCCCGGGTGTCCGGCAAGGATCTGATTTTGCATATCATCGGCATGATCGGTGTGGACGGCGCACTGTATAAGTCTATGGAGTTCACCGGCCCGGGCGTGGCAGGCCTTACCATGGACGACCGCCTATGCATCTGCAATATGGCGATTGAGGCCGGTGCCAAGAACGGTATCTTCCCGGTGGACGAGGTGACCAAGGCTTACCTTGCAGGCCGCAGCCAGCGTCCGCCGGTGTTCTACGAGGCAGACCCCGATGCCGTGTACGAAAAGACCATCGAGATCGACCTCAGCGCACTGGAGCCCACCGTCAGCTACCCCCACCTGCCCGAGAATACCCATGTTGCCAGCGAGGGCAAGGACATCAAGATCGATCAGGTGGTCATCGGCAGCTGCACCAACGGCCGCTTAGAGGACATGGAAGCCGCCTACAACATCCTCAAGGGCAAGCACATCGCCAAGGGCGTGCGCGGCATCATCATCCCCGCCACCATGGCTGTTTATAAGGAGTGCATCCTGCGGGGCTGGACTACCGCCTTTATCGATGCGGGCTGCATCGTATCCACCCCCACCTGCGGCCCCTGTCTGGGCGGCTACATGGGCATTCTGGCAGCGGGCGAGCGCTGCGTTTCCACCACCAACCGCAACTTTGTGGGACGCATGGGTCATGTGGACAGTGAGGTCTATCTAGCTTCTCCCGCCACCGCCGCCGCCAGCGCCCTGACCGGCTACATCACCGACCCGCGCACGGTCTGACCCGAAAGGAGCATGAGCATGAACGCAAGAGGTTCTGTTTTCAAATACCCGGATAACGTGGATACCGATGTCATCATCCCGGCACGCCACCTGAACACGCAGGACGCCAAGGAGCTTGCCAGCCACTGCATGGAGGATATCGACAAGGACTTTGTGAACCGGGTGCAGCCCGGTGATATCATGGTGGGCGGCTGGAACTTTGGCTGCGGCTCCTCCCGCGAGCACGCACCCCTGTGCATCAAGACTGCCGGCATCGCGGTGGTCATTGCCAAAAGCTTTGCCCGCATCTTTTACCGCAACAGCATCAACATCGGCCTGCCCATCATGGAATGCCCGGAGGCTGTGGACGCCATCGAGGCAGGGGACACCGTTCGGGTGGATTTTGACACCGGCGTCATCACCGACGAGACCAACGGCAAGGTGTTCCACGCCGAGCCCTTCCCGCCCTTTATCCAGAACATCATCTCCGCCGGCGGTCTGATGAAGGCCATCCAGAAATAAGCCCCATCCGCTCCCACGCAAACGGTGCGGAACCCTCTCCGTCATCGCTGCGCGATGCCACCTCCCCCGAAAGGGGGAGGTCTTGCGCAACTATCGGCCAGAAGCATAAAAGCTCCCCCTTCGGGGGAGCTGCTGAGCGCAGCGAAGCTGAGAGGGTTCATCCGGTGAGAAATTAACCAATAAGGAGAACAGACCCATGGAAAAAAATATTGCTGTCATCTGGGGCGATTGCTCCAGCCCGGAGATCGTAAAGCAGACCCTCCGGGTGCTGGATAAGGTGGCTGAAAAGTACGGCCATACCTTCCACTACACCGCTGCCGCCATGGGCGGCGAGGCCATTGATAAATACGGCGACCCGCTGCCCCAGCACGAGCTGGACAAGTGTCTTGCCGCCGACAGCGTGCTGCTGGGCGCGGTAGGCGGCCCCAAATGGGAGGGCCTGCCCGGGGAGCAGCGGCCAGAAAAGGGCCTGCTGCGGCTGCGCGCCGGCATGGGGCTGTACGCCAACAACCGCCCCGCCAAGATCTGGCCGCAGCTGGCGCCTGCCAGCCCCTTAAAGCCCGAGATCGTGGCACAGGGCATTGACTTTATCATTGTGCGGGAGCTGATCGGCGGCGTGTACTTCGGCCAGCACCAGACCCACACGCTGGAAAACGGCGAAAAGCAGGCCGTGGACACCATGCCCTACGCAGAGCACGAGATCGAGCGCATTGGCCGCATCGGCTTCGAGACTGCCCGCAAGCGCCGCAAAAAGCTGTGCTGTGTGGACAAGGCCAACGTGCTGGACACCAGCCGCCTGTGGCGCACTGTGATGCACCGGCTGCAGGCCGAGTACCCGGACGTGGAGTACAGCGAGATGTTCGTGGACAACTGCGCTATGCAGATCGTGAAGAACCCTGCGCAGTTTGACGTGATCGTCACAGAGAATATGTTCGGCGACATCCTGTCGGACGAGGCTTCTATGATCACAGGTTCCATCGGTATGATCCCGTCCTCCAGCCTTGGTGACGGCACCCGGGGTCTGTACGAGCCCATCCACGGCTCTGCCCCGGACATTGCAGGCAAGGACATCGTAAACCCCACTGCCTGCATCCTGTCCGCCGCCATGATGCTGCGGTACTCCTTTGGCATGGCAGCGGAAGCCGATGCCATTGAGAACGCTGTGAGCCGTGTGCTGGACAAGGGTCTGCGCACCGCCGATAACATGAGCGATGGCTGCACCTGCCTTGGCTGCACCGCCATGGGCGATGCCATTCTGGCAGAGCTTTAAGCCGCAGCGCATTATTATTCAACGAAACAAGCCCGGAAGGTCTACCGACCTTCCGGGCTTGAATTTTTTATATTATTACAGCATCTTGGAGAGGAAGGCTTTCAGGCGGGGGTGCTTGGGGTTGGTGAACAGCTCCTGCGGCGGCTCATCCTCCTGAATCTTGCCATCGTCGATGAAGATGACCCGGTTGGACACCTCGCGGGCAAAGCCCATTTCGTGGGTGACCACCAGCATGGTGA
>ERZ1106952.873-NODE-873-length-11084-cov-21.172817_pt1 | contig 11084 bp, 6 predicted proteins | sample MGYA00403677_ERZ1106952 | MGnify/ENA primary metagenome ERZ1106952 (study PRJEB35170, sample SAMEA104062415) | human gut metagenome | biome: human gut; feature: human-associated habitat; material: faeces | place: Denmark | collected 2012-05-14 ...
CGAAAGCACGGTTTTGGAAGTTTTTGAAAACCCGAAGGCGGTGCAGGCGTTCAACAAAGTGTTCGGCGGCATCTTCACGGGTACGGAGATCGCGTGGATGAAGGGCGAGCCGAAAACGCTGCAATTTATGGCGGAATTCCGAGATATGGAAAAGAAGATGAAACTCTCCGACTTCCCCGCCATGCTCGCGCGGGCGAATGAAATTTTCAAGAGTTTATAAGGAGTTTATCATGAAAAAAGTTAAAGAACTGACATTAGAGGAAAAACTGCGCCTTTTGTGTGGGCACGGAAATTGGCACACGGAAGACTTTGAGGGCAGACTTGAACGGGTGCGCATGACGGACGCCTCCATGGGCATTCGTATGCCGCTCAATCCAAATGAGTGGCAGGATGAGCGTCCGTCCATTGCATATCCATCCATGCAGATGTTGGCAAACACATGGAACACGGAAGTAGTGCGCGAGTACGCCGAATGTGTCGCGGACGACTGTCTCGACGCGGGCGCGGATGTCGTCCTGGGCCCTGGGGTGAATATCAAGCGCGATCCTCTGTGCGGGCGCAACTTTGAGTATCTTTCGGAAGATCCGTTTCTTGCGGGCGTTATGGGCAGAGAGTATATTTCTGCAATGCAAGAGGAGGGCGCAGGGACGTGCGTCAAACACTTTTGTGCCAACAATTCGGAGATTAACCGCCGTCAACAGACGAGCGACGTCGATGAGCGTGTTCTTCGCGAGATATACTATAAGCCGTTCGAGATCGCTTGTGAAGCAAAGCCCATGTCGCTTATGTGCAGCTACAACCGCATCAACGGAGTGCGTGCGGCAGAGTATAAAAAGGGGTTTGATGTCTTAAAAAAGGAGTTCGGTTTTGATGGGCTCATCATATCCGACTGGGACGCCGTGCGCGACAGGACTGCCTCGGCAAACGCAGGGATCGGGCTGGAGATGCCCTTCCATAAAGATCACTATGAGCAGCTTGTCGCCGACTACAAGGCAGGCAAACTCTCAGACGAAACACTCGATGAACTTGCAGGGCAGGTTTTGGAGTTTGTCGCACGCTGCAAAAAATTGCAGAAAGGCAAAAAGCGTAAATACACCCAAGAGGAGCGAATCGCCTTTACGCAGAGAGCGGAGGAGGATGGCATCGTTCTGCTGAAAAACAACGGCATACTGCCGCTTGCAAAGAAAAAGAAACTCGCCATCTGCGGTTGGTACGCCCGTCCCTGCGCCTATGAATGGAATAAAAACCCTGAGCTTTTGTCGGGCGGCGGTTCTGCACGGGTCATCCGACTTACGCCAATGTTTGATATGAAGGAGCTGTTGGAAAAAGAATACGGAGATATTCTTTATGAGCCCGCATTTACCGACGACGGCGTCAACGATACTTTTATGGTTCCCGGGGCAGCCGTACAGAACGCCGCCGAGAGAGATGTAAACCTCGTGTTCGCGGGTACGGGTGCGCGTGTAGAGAGCGAAGGAAACGACCGAAAGACGATGAAACTTACCCCCGCACAGGAGCGTACAATTCTTGATACGGCTTCCGCCAATCCGAACACTGTTGTTGTTCTCTTTGCGGGTGCGCCTGTCGATATGAGTGCGTGGCTCGATAAAGTCGCCGCCGTGGTATGGGCAGGATTCCCCGGAGAACGGGGCGGTGAAGCGATCGCAAATATCCTCACGGGCAAAGTGTGCCCGAGCGGGAAACTTTCCGAAACATTCCCCAAGACGTATGATGTAACGCCTACGGCAACAGAATACCGTGACAGCCAGGTCACACGCTATCAAGAGGGGTTGGATGTGGGGTATCGCTATTATGACCGCCACCCGGAGGCGGTGCAGTTTCCCTTCGGATACGGGTTGAGCTATACGAAATTTTCCTACGGCGGTTTAAACGCGAGAACGGACGGCAAGCGTGTAACGATTCGCTTTGAAATCAAAAATGAGGGAACGCGTGCGGGAAAAGAGGTCGCGCAATTCTATATTCGCCCCTGTATGCCCATGGTCTATCGCCCTGTAAAGGAATTGAAAGGCTTTGTAAAAGCGGAAGTAAAAGCGGGCGAGAGCAAGGTGGAGGAAGTCATTCTCGAAAAGTCTGCATTCGCCTACTGGTCATCGGCGAAAGACTGTTGGACGGCTGACGACGGCATCTATGAAATTCTCATCGGTGCGTCTGCACAGGATATCCGCCTTACTTGTAAAACGAAGCTCATGAACGGAAAATTTGAAATTCTATAATATATGGACAAAAAGGAGCTAACGAATATGGCTTTGTATCAGGTGAACGAGGCAATGTTTTATGCCAACGAGCCGCATGTTCAAAAAAATGTATTTTTAAAAATGCAACCGGAGAATAAGCCTCTTCCAAGTTACGAGCAAATCAAGACAAAGCTGCCCCATCCCATATGGGACGGACACCGATCTGTTTTGGATTGTTACGACAAAGTGTGGAGCCTTGCTTTCAAACATCTTCGCAAACCGACGGAGGGAACGGGATTTGTGTCTAATTTTATTGACACAGCCTTCAATGATTTTTTGTTTATGTGGGATTCGTCGTTCATCGTTATGTTCGGGAAATATGCGAGCAGGTGCTTCGATTTTCAAAAAACGCTTGATAATTTTTATTCTCATCAGCATCGCGATGGTTTTATTTGCCGCGAGATTTGCGAGTATCAGGCAGGCGAACAGTGGCATCGCGATGATCCGGCCTCCACGGGGCCGAATATTCTTCCGTGGGCGGAGTGGGAATATTATCTTTCGACAGGGGATCGCGAACGTATCGCGCGGGTATTCGACCCGCTTCTTGCATATCATAATTGGCTGCGCCTCAACAGGAGCTGGCAGGACGGAACCTATTGGAGCTGCGGCCTTGCCTGCGGTATGGATAACTGTCCGCGGCAGGATGAACAATACGATGTTCATGAAAGCCACGGCTTTATGAGCTGGATCGACATCTGTGCGCAGCAGTACCTTAGCGCCCGAATTTTAATTGAAATGGCAACGCTTCTCGGTAGAGAGAATGAGGTTGCCTCTTGTAGGAAGGAAGCGGAGCTGCTGGAAACGGTTATCAATCAAAAGATGTGGGATGAAACATCGGCATTTTATTACGACAGGCTACGCGATGGGCGTCTTAACGGCGTGAAAACAGTTGGTTCGTATTGGACTTTGCTTGCAGGACTTGTTCCCAGGGAGCGCGCAGAAAGATTTGTTGCCCATCTTGATTGCGAAAAGGAATTCAAGCGGCCGAACCGCATCCCGTCGCTTTCGGCAGACGATCCCCGATACGATCCGAAGGGCGGCTATTGGCGGGGTGGTGTATGGGCGCCCACCAACTATATGACGCTTTGCGGATTGCATCGGTATGGTTTTGATGCTCTCGCCTTTGAAATTGCGCGGGATTACCTAAAAAATGTCATTGAGGTTTTTCAAAAGGAAGGTACGGTCTTTGAAAACTATGCGCCCGAGCAGTGTTCCCCGGGGTTTGCCCCCGGGAAAGCCAAGGCGGACTTTGTGGGCTGGACGGGGCTTGCTTTGATTAATATTTTATTTGAGTATGTGTTTGGAATTCATGCCGATGCTCAGAAAAATCGAATCGTCTGGGATGTGCGTCTTACAGAAAAACATGGCATTGCGCAATATCCCTTTGCAAGCGGTTCAGTCAATCTTCTTTGTGAGGCGCGCGTATCCGACGAGGAGGAGCCGCGGGTGACGGTAGAGAGCGATATCCCCGTCACGGTGCAAGTTGTTTGGAAGGGAGGCAAAAAAATCATACATTCCCGATCATAGGAGAAGTGATATGGAACAGATTGTTTATAAAAATATTCGCATACAGCTTTTGAGTGAGGATGTGGTGCGCATCGAACGCGCGGGAAAGGACGGTTTTTGCGATGAAAACACATTTTTCATCCCTTCGCGCTTGCAGTATGAAAAGGCACGTATCGAATATTCGCGGGAGGAAAATGTCATCTGCTTTAGCGAGTACAAGCTATATCTTCCTGAGGAAGGGAAGTGCCTTGCGGGCGTAAAACTCGAAAAGAACGGAAAAAGAGTTTATACCTATCGTAAACAGCCGAACAGCGGGGAGCTTCCGCCTCTCGATAAAACGCCCGAAGTATTTGCTGTTTTTGATTGCCCGCGCATTCTCGTACCCGAGGGCGGGTATTCTGCGGACAGAAAGGGGGAGTACATTGTCGAAGAAAACGCGCAGGATGTGTATCTGCTTCTGTGCGGGAAGGACTTCAAGAAGCTGCGCCGTTTGTATGTGGAATTGACGGGGCGGTGTGAGTTTGTGCGGCTTTCCACGTTTGGGGGGTGGGAGAGTAAGTACTACGCCTATTCCGAGGAGGAGGCAAAACAGCTCATTCTCGACTATGAAAAGCACAATATTCCACTCGACAACATGGTCATCGACACCGACTGGCGCGATTGCGCGCAGGGTTGGGGGTACAATGTGAACCAAAAGCTCTTCCCGAATATGAAACGATTTTTGGACTTTGCGCACGAGCACGGCGTGGAAGTAATGTTCAACGACCATCCCGAGCCTGTCGCGGGCACGAAGAGCGTGTTCGACGCAAAGGAGATCGCCTACCGCGAGAAGAATCTGCAATCCCTTATGGAGCTTGGGCTGGACACCTGGTGGTATGACCGCAACTGGGGTACACACCTTTTATCTGCATCCGACAAGGTATATTGGGAAACTTTCGGCCTTTACCTGTTTGCCGATATTACGCGGCATTTCTATCAGAAGCAGTCTGGAAACAAAGATGTCTATCGCCGCCCCATTGTCATGGGAAATGTCGTTAACGTCGTCAACGGGTGTTATCATGGCATCAAAGACACTGCTTCGCACCGTTATTCCGTTCAGTGGACGGGGGATATCTTCAGCGATGAAGATTCGTTCGCAAGGGAAGTGGCAACCATGCTCAAAACATCGGAGAACTGCGTCGCGTATGTAAATGCGGACTGCGGCGGGCATATCGGCGATCCTGAAAAGGAACTGTTCATCCGTTGGATGCAGTTCGGAACGCTCTCGCCCGTGTTTCGTCCGCACTGCACGAACATCGTCAAGCGTTCGCGCGATCCATGGGTGTACGACGGGGAAACGCTGAATATCGTACGCGAATACAATAATTTGCGCTATCGGCTGCTGCCCGTTCTCTACCATGCCGCACATGAAAATTACGAGACGGGCGCACCCATTTTCCGTCGCCTTGCCTGGAATTACCCGAATGATAGACGTGCCGCCAAGTGCGACAACGCATATCTTATGGGGAACGATCTGCTCATTCGCCCCGTTGTGGGGAATCAGTCTCTGCCAGTTCCGAAAGCGAATTTCGTTTCACCTGTCAAGGCGACCTATTTTAATGGCAGAGAGTGCAAGGGAGAGCCGCTTGCGAAAGCGGAATATCCTATGCTCGATATGGTTTTGAACCGTGAATCGCCCGAAAAAGGTGTGCCTTTCTATGATTTTTCGGCTCGATTTGAAACAGAATTGCAATTCATGTGCGACGTGCAGCTTATCGTCCGCTGCGACGACGGCGCAACGGTGTGGGTAGACGGAGAAAAAGTCTTTGAGGATAAAACGCTGCACTCCGCGATGAGCTTTCCTTTGAATGTGGTAGAGGGCGGCAAGTCGTATAAGGTCGTCATTGACTATTTTCAGGCGGGCGGCGAGGCGGCGATAGGATTATATTATAGGGAACTTCAAAAGGATGGGAGAACTTCTGTCTATCTCCCCGCAGGAAGGTGGCTAGATGTGTTCGACGGAAAAATTTATACGGGCGGCAAGACCATCGGCAAAAATTATGGGCTTCGCGAAATGCCGCTGTTCGTGCGTCTCGGCGCACTCATTCCGCTCGCATACGAGGCGAGAAATACCAAAGAGCAGAAATGGAATAAACTCGTATTCGATTTCTATCCCGATAAAAGCGGCAGTGACGAAGGGTGCCTCTATGAGGACGACGGCGAAACGACCGCATATATGAACGGAGAGTACCGAACCACGAAGTATGGGGCGCGCTTCAACGAAAAAGAGAATGCCTATGTCGTGACCGTGTCGGCGGCAGAAGGCTCGTTTAAAGGCGAACGCGCATTCATGGAGCGTGAGGCAGCCATTAAATTTCACTGTCTGAAGGGCGCGGGAGAGGTCAAAAAAGTTACCGTCAACGGAGAGAAAACGGATTTTGTACACATCGCTCAAGATGTTGCGGTCTTCCCGTTGGGAGCAGGAGTCTCTGCGCCCGACGCAGACACCGTTTTTGTGTCGTTCCGTATGGATGCGCAAAGGGAGCATACCGTAAAATTTTACCTTTAAAGTGCCGTTTGTTCAGCAAAACGAAGGTTTAGTATGAAATATGAACGAAACGAATATCCCCGCCCGCAGTTTCGGCGGGATGGTTGGCAGAGTCTGAACGGCGAATGGGAGTTCGCCTTCGACGATGAAAACGACGGCGTAAAAAGCGGTTTGTGGCAGGGGAAGAAGACTTTACCCTTAAAAATCAAGGTGCCGTTTTCCTATCAATACCCCGTGAGCGGCATAGGAGATACTGCGCAGCACGACGTCGTGTGGTACAGGCGGTCGTTTGCGCTCGCCGAAGAAAACAAGGGCAGACGCGCGCTCCTCTGTTTCAATGCCGCCGACTACCAAACAGATATATGGTTAAACGGCGCGCATGTCCTCACGCATACGGGCGGGTTTACGCCCTTTTCGGCGGATATTACCGATTTTATGAAAGAGGATGAGAATGTACTCGTCGTGCGGTGCGAAGATACGCTGAATGACGCCGTTCCGCGGGGCAAACAGAGCTGGACGGGCAGCCCGTTCTCCTGTTTCTATGTACCCAATACGGGAATTTGGCAGAGCGTGTGGCTGGAATTTTTCGAAGAGGACTGTATCGCGGAACATTTGCTGTTCTGTGATTACGACAGAACGGAGCTGTATGGCGAACTTGTCACACAGTACGGCAAGGCGGACGAGGCGGAAATTGCCGTCGCGTTTGATGGGAAACTTATCAGGCGGGAACGGCTTACCCTTCGCGGCAGGCATAACAGGTATCGTTTTGCGCTCCCCAAAGACTACACGGACGATTATTCGTGGTCGCCCGAAAATCCGCAGCTCTTATATGTGGACTTTGCCATATATAAAGGCGGAAAACAGACCGACCTCGCGCATACCCGCATCGGCATGCGCAAAATTTCCGTAGACGAGTACGGAAAAATCTGTCTGAACAACCGCCCGTACTACCAGCGTTTGGTGCTCGATCAGGGATATTGGAAAGAGAGCGGACTGACGCCGCCGAGCGCGGAGCCATTAAAGAAGGACATCGAACTTGCAAAGGCGATGGGGTTCAACGGGGCGCGGAAGCATCAGAAATTGGAAGATCCGTACTATTGCTATTATGCGGAAGAGCTGGGATTTTTGACGTGGTGCGAAATGCCGTCGGCCTATCGTTTCTGCTCGGATGAGGTCGCCGCCATCACGAAGGAGTGGCAGGAGATCGTCAAAGAGGGGCGCAACTGCACGAGCAACGTGTGCTACGTTCCGTTGAACGAGAGCTGGGGTGCGCGGGAGATTGCGACGGACGAAAGGCAGAAGGCCTTTGCCCGTTCGCTGTACCATCTCACGAAATCGCTCGACCCTACGCGGCTCATTTCGACAAACGACGGGTTTGAGACGGTGAATCCTACGGATATCCTCGGCGTACACGATTACGATTCGGAAAAAGCTGAGGACTTCCAAAAATATGCAAACGGATACGACGGTATGCATCCGCAGGGTTGGCCGCTGTTTGCGGAGGGGGAGAAGTATGAAGGACAGCCCGTATTTTTAACGGAGTTCGGCGGCAGGGCGTTTCTGGCGGACGCAAAGGGCGAGGCATGGGGGTACAGCGGCGCGGCGCAAAATGAAGAAGAGTTCTTAAAACAGCTCGAATCCATTATGCAAGGCGTGCATTCCTGCAATTTCCAAGGGTATTGTTATACGCAGCTCACCGACGTTCAGCAGGAAGTGAACGGGCTTTTAACGGCAGAGCGCAAGCCCAAAGCCGGTGTGCAGAAACTGAAAAAAATATTCGACGAAAATGAATGAAAAATATTTTTTATAAGCGGAAAAATGACGGACAGATTATCGGAGGAAGTTATGAATAAACAATTTACAGTCTCTATTATCGGGTGTGGTTCCCGTGGAGGCGATGCCTACGGTCAACTCATGTACAGAGAGAAAGATTTTTTTCGCATCGTGTCTCTTTGCGATATTAATCGCGAACGCCTTATGCATTACGGTGCGCTCTTTCAAGTGGAGGAAAACCTCTTGTTTGACAGCGAAGAGGAGTTCTTCATGAAGAAGCGCAGCGATGTGTTGGTTATCGCCACGCAAGATCGCGACCATGTTCGCATGTGCAAAAGAGCGTTGGAACTTGGATATGAAATTTTGTTGGAAAAGCCCGTTTCGCCCATGAAAGAGGAGCTGATCGATCTCTTGGCTATGCATGATAAATATCCTCATAATGTCGTTGTCTGTCATGTCCTGCGGTATGCTCCTGCGTTTCGCAAGGTCAAAGAGTTGCTGGAGCAAGGCGTTATCGGCAGGCTTGTCATGATTGACGCCTTGGAACAGGTTTCCTATTGGCATCAGGCGCACAGCTTTGTACGAGGAAACTGGCGCAGCGAAAAAGAAACTTCGCCCATGATTATGCAGAAGTGCTGTCACGATTTGGATCTCCTGCAATACTACGCCGACTCTGTCGCGGAGACGGTATATTCCGCGGGCAGTCTTACTTTTTTTACGCACGCAAACATGCCAAGGAACGCGGCAACGCGTTGCAAGGACTGTCCGCTTATCGAAAGTTGCCCGTACAGCGCTGAGCGGGTGTATGTTGCACGGTGGAAGGATGCGGGGTGCCCTTTAGACGCTTGGCCATACAATGTCGTCGCAACGGCGCCGCTCACAGAGGAAAAACTGCGCGTTGCCTATGAAAACGGTTCATACGGCAGATGCGTCTTCGCTTGCGACAACGATGTCGTCGATCATCAGTCTGTGTCCGTGGTATTCCGCAACGGCGTGCAGGCTAATCTCACGATGACCGCGTTCACTTATGAAAGCGGCAGAAAGTATACTTTCCACGGGACTGCGGGAGAGATTAGATTGGACGAGGATAGGGATCTTCTTTGTGTCATGCCGTTCGGGCAATCGAGAGAGGACATTAGGATCTCCGATCTTGTCGAGGAGATGTCCTCTTTCGGACACGGCGGGGGTGATTACGGGCTCATTCAGGCATTTTATAAAATTCTGACGGGCGTGGGTCCGTCGGATACTGCCCTTGAACGTTCGGTGGAGAGCCACCTTTTGGCTCTTGCCGCCGAGCAGTCGAGAAAAAGCGGTAAGGTTGTTTTTCTTCACGATGTTAAAGAAGGAGAGGAAGAATGAGTGCCGAATTAAATTTTGAAAGCATCCTGGAACATTTTTACGTAGAAGGAAAAGTTGTGGATTGTGTCCGCTATGGCGAAGGGCACATCAACGATACCTTCAAAGCGACGATGGATGTCGAGGGGAAAGAACTCCATTACATCCTGCAGCGCATCAACAACAGGCTGTTCACGGATGTGGGAAAGCTCATACACAATATCGAACTCGTCACGGACTTTTGCCGTAAGAGCGTAATGGCGCGCGGAGGCGATCCAATGCGGGAGTGCCTCACGCTTATCCGAACCAAAGATGGGAAAGCGTATTATTCCGACGGAAAGGACTATTTCCGCGTATATGTATTCATAGAAAACGCGACGACCTACCAGTCGGTGCGCGAGCCGCGGGATTTCTATGAGAGCGCAGTGGCGTTCGGAAACTTTGCCAACCTGCTTGCGGGTTTTGATGCGTCGCAGCTGTACGAGGTTCTGCCGGATTTCCACAATACGAAGGTGCGGTATGCAAATTTTGTAACTGCCGTGCAAAAGGACGTTTGCGGCAGGAAGGCGGAAGTAGAGAAAGAAATCGAATGGGTAACGAGTCATAAGGATTTGTGCGGAAAAATCGTGGATAAGATAGGTGCGGGGGAGATACCGCTGCGCGTGACGCACAACGACACGAAATTGAACAACGTGATGATCGACGATGCGACGGGCAAGGGGATCGCGGTCATCGATCTGGACACGGTGATGCCCGGCAGTTTATGCTACGACTTCGGCGACAGTATTCGATTCGGTTGCAACTCTGCGGCGGAAGACGAGCCGGAGCTGTCGAAGGTGCATTTCCGCATGGACTTGTACGAAACGTATCTGGAAGGATACCTATCGGCTGTGGGCGAAAGCATTACGGAAACGGAGCGGGAGCTGCTGCCGTGGGGCGCGGTATTGATGACGTACGAGTGCGGGATGCGTTTTTTGACGGACTATCTGGAAGGGGACGTATATTTCAAGACGCACCGCGAAGGCCACAACCTCGACCGTGCGCATACGCAGTTCAAACTGGTGGACGACATGCTGTCTGTGTTCGATAAAATGCTTGCGGCGGCGAAGTTATGAGAACATACATCGGGATCGACCTCGGGGGAACGTATATCAAGTACGGGCTCGTGAGCGAGGCCGGAGAAATCATCGAAAAGGGCAAAGTCGCAACACCTGCGGGGTGCGGTTATGCGGAAACGGTTGAAGCAATCGCGTCCGCGGTGCGTGAGCTCGCGGCAAAGCATGGCGCGTGGGTATGCGGTTTGGGCATCGGTGCGCCGGGAGTGGTGGACGGAGAGCGTGGCATCGTGCGCACGAGCGGGAACCTCGGCTGGGAGAACAAGCCTTTGGCAGGGGATTTGTCCGCAAAGCTCGGCATTCCCGCCGTACTCACCAACGACGCGAATGCGGCGGCATACGGCGAGTACGCCTGCGGTGCGGGTGGCGATTATAAATCGGTCGTGCTCATCACGCTCGGCACGGGTGTGGGCAGCGGCATCGTGCTAAGCGGCAAATTGTTCGAGGGTAACGAGGGCGCAGGCGCGGAGCTGGGGCATGAGGTCATCCGCTTCGGCGGGGAAAAATGTTCGTGCTGTAGGCGGGGCTGTTTCGAGGCGTACGCTTCGGCTACGGCGCTCATCCGCCAGACAA
>ERZ1106952.879-NODE-879-length-11050-cov-3.663665_pt1 | contig 11050 bp, 9 predicted proteins | sample MGYA00403677_ERZ1106952 | MGnify/ENA primary metagenome ERZ1106952 (study PRJEB35170, sample SAMEA104062415) | human gut metagenome | biome: human gut; feature: human-associated habitat; material: faeces | place: Denmark | collected 2012-05-14 ...
CCTCTCCGTCATCGCTGACGCGATGCCACCTCTCCCGAAGGGAGAGGCCTTGGCAGAAAGATGAAGCTCACAAAAACTGCCAAGGGCTCCCACTTTGGGGGAGCTGGCGAGCGGAGCGAGACTGAGAGGGCAAGGCCGTTTCCAAGTATCATCTCCCTTCATTTTTGCATACCCTAAAGCAAAAGTGAGGTGTTCTGATATGAAAACGATCCAAAGCCGTTCCCCCGATTTCTTTCTGGGGGCCACCACACCGGCGGGCTTCAAAGGTTATTTTGAGCCGCTGCGCCGGGAGCCCGGGATGCAGATGCTTCTCATCAAAAGCGGGCCGGGATGCGGCAAATCCACCTTAATGAAGCATCTGGCCCAGGCCGCCGAGCAGCAGGGCCAGCGCATCGAAAAGATCCACTGTGCCAGCGACCCGGACAGTCTGGACGGGGTCATCTTCCTCGACCAGAAACGCGCCATCATCGATGCCACCGCGCCCCATGTGGTGGAGCCGGACGCGCCCGGGGCTGATGAGCTGGTGGTAAGCCTGTACCACACCATCGATGCCGGAAAGCTGGCTCCCCACCGGGACGAGGTCAAGTCCCTGTTTGCCCGGAATGCCGCCCTGCGGGGCCGGGCAGCCCGGTATATCGCATCGGCGGGCAGCCTGATGCTGGACAGCCGCCGGGCCGAGGCCTGCAGCGCCAACTTTGAAAAGGTGCGCCGCTACGTCAAGCGGCTCTGCACCCGGCTGCTTCCCCGCACCGAGGGCACCGCCAGCGAGGAGCTGCGGCTGCTCTCAGCCATCACCCCCAAGGGGATGGTATTCTACCGGGGCACAGTGGAAGCGCTGGCCGACCGGTATGTGGTATTCCGGGATGATTACGGGGCGGTCTCCCGCCTGCTGCTGGAACTCATCCGGGCCGAAGCGCTGGCCCGGGGCTACCACATCATCACCTGCCCCTGCGCCATGCACCCTGAAGATCAGATCGACCACATCTTCATCCCTGCCCTGCGGCTGGCTTTTTTGACCGACAACCTCTGGCATCCCATCCAGCTGCCCGGCGTGCAGGCCGTGCGCTGCACCCGCTTTGTGGACCGGGAGAACCTGTCCGGCTTCCGTGCCCGCCTGCGCTTCAACGACCGTGCCGCCTCCGAGCTCATCGACCAGGCTGTAGCCCTGATGGCTCAGGCCAAGAACTGCCATGATGAGCTGGAGACTTATTACCGGGCCGCCGTGGATTTTGACCAGGTGAATGCTGTTGCAGCAAATTGTCAAAAGATCCTGGGTCTCGGGTAGGCCCTGCTGTTAAACCCCACCGTCAGCCCTTTGGGCTGCCACCGCCCCTAGTAGGGGCGGCCTTGGCAAAGCGATGTAGTTTGTGCGTAAAGGGGAACCCCAAAAAACTTTACGTAACGCCAGAGGCCCCACTATTAGGGGGGCTGGCGAGCGATAGCGAGACTGAGGGGTTTAGTTTCCCAACATACTGTGCACAACCTGAAAGGAAGTGAACCCCATGCCAACCATCCGTCTCTCTGTCCGGGAGCTGGTGGAGTTCCTGCTCCGCACCGGCAGTATCGACAGCCGCTTTACCGGCTTTGACCGGGCCAACGAGGGCGCACGCATCCACCGCAGGCTCCAGAAGGCGGCGGGTGAAGGCTACGCCGCCGAGGTGTTCCTCACGGCAGAGCGGACGATGGAGGGAATCGGGTTCACCATCGAGGGCCGTGCCGACGGCATTTTTACCGATGAGGACGGCACGGTGGTCATCGACGAGATCAAGACCACCGCCGCGCCCACCGATGCCATCACGGAGGACATGAACCCCTGCCACTGGGCGCAGGGCATGGTCTACGGGGCCATCTGCGCCGAGCAGCGGGAACTGGAAGCACTGGATGTCCGGCTGACCTATTACCAGATCGACACCGATGAGATCATCCGCTATACCCGGCACTTCTCTGCCGCTGAGCTGGATGCGTTTCTCAACGACTTACTGCGGCAGTATCTTCCCTGGGCACGGCGGCAGCTGGACTGGGTGGAAGCCCGGGACCGAAGCCTTGGGGCCCTGCAATTTCCGTTTCCGGCCTACCGTCCCGGGCAGCGCGCCCTTGCCGGGGAGGTCTATCGTGCCTGTGCTGCGGGCAAGGCAGAGCAGAAGGGCGGTACCCGGCTGTTCTGCCAGGCACCCACCGGCATCGGCAAAACGATGAGCGCCCTCTTCCCTGCCCTGAAAGCCATGGGCGAGGGCAAGGGGGAAAAGATCTTCTACCTGACCGCCCGCAACACGACACAGGCCGCTGCTGAGGATGCACTGGCCCGTCTGCGGGCGGCAGACCCGGCGCTTTCCCTGCGCAGCGTGACCCTTTCGGCCAAGGAGAAGGCCTGCCTGTGCAAGGATGCTGAGGGTCACCCCGCCTGCCTGCCGGAGGCCTGCCCCTACGCCAACGGCTACTACGAGCGGCTGAAGGATGCGCTGGCCGACCTGCTGGACAGCGCCGTCCCCTATGACCGGGCCGCCCTGACCGAGACCGCCCGGCGGCACAGGGTCTGCCCTTTTGAGCTGGGGCTGGACCTGAGCGAGTGGTGTGACGTAGTCATCGGAGACTACAACTATCTGTTCGACCCCACCGTGCACCTGCGGCGCTTTTTCGATGCGGTGGGCGACTATATTTTTCTCATCGACGAGGCTCATAACCTGCCGGACCGGGCCAGAGCCATGTACTCGGCGCGGTTCTGCAAGAGCAGCCTGACCGATGCCAGACGGGCCATCGGCAAAGGAAAAAGCGCACTGAAAACCGCGTTGACAAAGGCAGACAGGGGCTTTCTGGAAGCACGGCGGGCGGTAACGAGGCTGGCCCCCCGCCGGGGTTCAGCGCCCACCGAATCGCCGGCAGAGGATCTCACCCAACAGACCAGCCTTCTGGACACCGAACCGGCAGAAACCACCTTCCCGCTGCCGGAGCCTTTGCTGGCGCAGGATGGCACAGTCTTTTTGCAAGAGCTGCCGAAGGAACTGCTCCGACTGCTGTTCAGCCTGCAGTCCCCCCTGCAGGACTGGCTGGAGGCCAACCCGGAGGCCGATGCCCACGCCCAGCTGCTGGAGCTCTACTTTGCGGTGCAGGATATCACCCGGGCGGCAGAGCGGTACGACGCGCATTTTGTCACCCAGCTGACAGCCCGGGGCAGCGAGCTGGAATGGGAGCTGCTCTGCCTTGACCCTGCCCCCTTTGTGGATGCCAGCCTTGCCGCCGGGCGGGCCGCGGCACTGTTCAGCGCAACGCTCACCCCGCCGGGCTACTACCGCTCCGTGCTGGGCTGTCCCGATGCCCGGGCCGTGGCTCTGGAAAGCCCGTTTCCGCCCGAACATCTGGGACTCTACTGCCTGCCCGGCATCTCCACCCGCTACCGGGATCGGGAGGCCAGTGTGCAGGCCGTCTCGGATGCGCTGGCCGCACTGGCCCGGGCCAAGGTGGGCAACTATCTGGCCTTTTTTCCCAGCTACGCCTATCTGCGGCAGGTATATGAGGACTTCACCGCCCGTTACCCGGACATCGGGACGCTGGCCCAGGAGAGTGGTCTGGACGACGCGGCCCGGGCGGCCTTTCTGGAACAGTTCAGCCCAAGCCCCGCAAAAACGCTGCTGGGCTTCGGGGTCATGGGCGGCATCTTTGGCGAGGGTGTGGATCTGGTGGGCGACCGGCTCATCGGGTGCGCCATCGTGGGGGTAGGCCTGCCTCAGGTAAACCCCCGGCAGGAGATCCTGCGCCGCTACTATGACGAAGCGGGCGGCACCGGTTTCGACTACGCTTACCGCTTTCCGGGCATGAACAAGGTGCTGCAGGCGGCGGGCCGGGTCATCCGCACGCAGGAGGACAGGGGCGTGGTGCTTCTGCTGGATGACCGCTTTGCCCGCGCCGAATACACCCGCCTGTTCCCCCGCCACTGGCACCAGCTCCAATACCTGCGCAGCACCACAGAGCTGGAGCAGCAGCTTGCCGCCTTCTGGGCACGGAACCAATAGAAAAAAGCCTGTCAGCGCAAAAACCGACAGGCTTTTCTCATACTCCGGACATTTTCCGGCTCTTACTTCTTTCTGGGCAGGGATCTGCGCAGTACATCCCAGGCAGTCATCTCCACCAATGTGGTGGCGCGCAGGGCGGCAAACGCTTCATCCAGATACTGCATCTCGCTCACCGCACGCATGGCGTGATCCGAAATGCACCACTTCCCAACGACCGTCTGCGCCATCCAGTAGACCATCCGCTCGGTCTTTTTCCGCTGTTTGGTGCCCTCGCGGTAGCGGTCGGTGTTCTCCGCATCGTTCACGGGTACACCTGCCGCTTTCAGCATCTCACAGCACTCCCAGGCTGCATCCACGATCATCCTGCGCTGTTCCACTGTGGTGCGGGAAAGTTCCCCATCCACCGCATAGCAGGCATAGGCGCAGGGCAGGATAAAGGCGATGTGGCTCTTGAGCCACTCGTCCATATCGCTGTAATAGGTCAGCTTGTAATGAGTCCCCTCAAAGGCAGCCTGCAGCCGCAGGCGGAACGCGCCGGACAGGGGTGCGGTTGCGCCGCCGACGGTCATTCCCATTCCCATGTGCACACTGACCAGCCGGTCATGCTCCCGGCGGCCCGCATTGTTTTGGAAGCCAAAGGCGATTTTATCCACCGGGCGCTGCATGGCTTGCAGCATCTCCTGCGCATAGGGATCATTGCCCACAAAGATGAAGTACTGGCTCCGGTTTGCCTTGAGGATGGGCAGCACATCGGCCAGCTGCCCGGCCTGCACCGTGACAAACACAAGGTCATACACATCCTCGGGGGCCAGCACATCTGTCGTCTGCATCCGATCCACCGTTGTTTTCCGCTGGAGCATGTGGCGGATGGTCAGGCCCTTCTGGTCAATGACCTCCTTCCACTCGCCCCGGGCCAGCAGGGTGACCACATTTTTCTTGTTCTGTGCCAGACTGTGGGCCAGCTGACAGCCCTGAACGCCTGCGCCGTACACCAAGATCCTCATAACGAGATACCTCCTGTTTTGCATGATCAGCCCGGCCAGAAACACCGGGCTGTTACTTTTTCAGGAACGAGAAGAAGCCCTTTTTTTCATAGGGCCGGGTCTGCACGCCGGTCACGGTGTAGCCCGTTTCGGCAATGGCAGCCTTCAGCGCCTCCACATCCACCGGCTGCTCCGAGACGATGACCGTCTCGCCCTTGGTGTGGGAAGAAGTCACCTTGTTCACCCGGGCGGTCTTGCGCACCACATCATTGATGTGGCTCTCGCACATACCGCACATCATACCATCGACCCTCAGGATCGTTTCTACCATTGTTGTCCCCTCCATACTGTATCTGCGGGCACCCCTGTCAAACTGCACAAGTCCAGCCCGCTGTTTTCGTCATTTTGTTAGTTTTGGCTAACTCATTGTGGAAACAAAAAGGCTCCTGCCCCGCACTGCTCTGCGGAACTTTGCCGATCTGTTTTCAGTTTTATCATACCATACCGGTGGGCAAATTTCAAGCTGCCCGCAAAACCGGCCGGCGGACTTTTCAAAGGGCCAGTTCATGGAAAACAGCGCTGCTTTCCAGCTCTTTCCATTGCATCGTGTTTTCTTCCAGGGTCATGTAGCTGTGGGGGCTGTTCTCCTTGGGGATGCTCACAGAACCCGGATTCAGGTAAAGATTTCCCTGCCCGAACTCTGTCCAGGCCGGAACATGGGTGTGCCCATGCAACAGCACATCTCCGGGGGCCAGCGGCGGCAGATTTTTCACATGATAGATATGCCCGTGGGTCGCATAAATAAGCCGCCGCCCCACCGGAAGCACCGCATAATCGGCCAGCACGGGGAATTCCAGCACCATCTGGTCCACCTCGGCATCACAGTTGCCCCGCACGCAGAGCAGCTTCTCCTTTTTCCCGTTCAGCAGGGGGATGACCTCCTTGGGAGCGTACTCTCGGGGCAGGTCGTTGCGGGGGCCGTGGTAGAGCAGGTCGCCCAACAGGAACAGCCGGTCGGCTCCCTCCCGCTCAAAGGCCTCCAGCATTTTGCGGCAGTAGTAAGCCGACCCGTGCAGGTCTGACGCGATCATCCATTTCATGGCAGATCCTCCTTTTGTGCGTTCTGTTCTTATTTTACCGCCGCCGCGCCCCATGTCAAGGGCAAGGGCCCGCTGTAAAAAGTCATACTTTTATTTTAAAAAGTCCTTGACAAGTGTCCCTGTGATGTGGTATCTTTGAACTAATAAAATATCGTGTGGATTTTTACAGCATTCTGCAACTTTTCGCCACACAATGGTACAAAAGCCATTGTGTGGCTTTTGCTTTGCCTTCAAATCCAAATCTGACCCTCAGGAGCAATGAAAATGAACGATACTTTTATGAAAACCAGACCGGTGTTCCCGCTGCTGCTCTCCATGGCCCTGCCCAACGTCATCTCGATGCTGGTGAACAGCCTGTACAACATCGTGGACAGCCTCTTTGTGGCCCAGATCAGCGAGCAGGCCATGACGGCGCTTTCGCTGGTGTTTCCCATCCAGAACTTTGTCAATGCAGTGGCCATCGGCTTCGGCATCGGCATCAATGCCCAGATCGCGCTCTACCTCGGCGCAGGCGACCACGAAAACGCCAACCGGGCCGCCACCCATGGCATGATGTTCTCCCTGCTGCACGGTGTGCTGGGCATGGTTCTCTGCATTGCCATCATGCCCGGCTTCCTGCGCCGCTTCACTACCGATCCCGCTCTGGTGGACATGGGCGTGACCTACTCCACCATCGTGTTCCTGTTCTCGCTGGTCAACATGGCAGACCTCGCCTTTGAGAAGATCTTCCAGTCCGTGGGCCGGATGAACGTTGCCATGGTGGCGCTGATCACCGGCTGCGTGACCAACATCGCCCTCGACCCGGTCCTCATCTTCGGCCTTGGGCCGGTGCCCGCCCTGGGCATTGCCGGTGCGGCCCTTGCCACCGGCATCGGGCAGGCCGTTTCCCTTGTGGTCTACCTCTATGTCTACTGCACCACCGAAGTCGCCGTCCGCTTCTCCCGCCGCTGCCTGCGGTTCGATACCGCCCTTGACGGCAAGCTCTATGCCATCGGTGTACCGGCCATCCTGAATCTGGCCCTGCCCAGCCTGCTGGTCACCTTCCTGAACGGCCTGCTGGCGGTCTACTCCCAGAGCTATGTGACGGTGCTGGGCATCTACTACAAACTCCAGACCTTCCTTTACCTGCCGGCCAACGGCATCGTGCAGGGGATGCGCCCGCTGGTGGGCTACAACTACGGTGCCCGGGAGCATGGCCGTGTGTCCAGGCTCTACAACCTGACACTGGGCCTGAGCGCCGGGATCATGGCCATTGGCACCCTGCTCTGCCTGACCATTGCAGGCCCGCTGATGGGTCTGTTCACCTCTAACCCCGAGACCATCGCCATCGGCCAGACCGCCCTGCGGATCATCTGCCTGGGATTCATCGTCTCGGCAGTGTCTACCACCTCCTCCGGCGCACTGGAGGGTCTGGGCAAAGGCGTGCCCTCGCTGGTCATCTCCCTTTGCCGCTATATCATCTTCATCATGCCCATTGCGTGGGTGCTGTGCGGCCGCATGGGCCCTACCGGTGTCTGGCACGCCTTCTGGATCACAGAGGCCCTCTCTGCCGTGATCGCCTACGCGGTATATCACAAGGCAGTCCATCAGAAATAACCCTCTCTAACAAAAATTCCCGCTCGATGGAGCGGGAATTTTTTGTTATCATCTCTTCTTTTGTGGAAGGCTGCTCTCAGATCAGGCCCAGAGTTTTGAGCTCCCTTGCCACGCCGTCCTCCGTCACAGCCGGGCAGATGCGGTCACAGAGCTTTTTCAGGTTGTCAGAGCCATTGGCCATGCAGACGCTGATGCCTACCACATCGGTCATCTGCAGGTCATTGTCGCTGTCGCCAAAGCCGATGGTATCGGCCAGCGAACACCCCAGCTCATCGCAGATGGCCTTGATGCCGGTGCCCTTGTTGAACTTGCGGTTGATGAGTTCCCCGTTGACGATGGCTGACGGGGTATCCCCCAGCCGGGACTCGCAGAAGATGAACTGATCCTCGTACAGCTGCTTTGCTTCAGCAAGGCAGGCCTCGTTGGGGGCGATGAACACCACCTTGTAAACCGGCTCTCCGTGGTATTCCTCAATGGGCCGGATGGTCATGCCATACTCCATCGTTTTGCGCCAGCGCTCGGCCTCGCTGTTCAGCTGCCCCGGCTTGCGGGGGAACAAATGGGCGAACCGCTCGATCATCCTGATGCCGCCGTAAGTATCATCCCGGGCTTCCAGTGTGCACTCGGCACCGGCACGCCCCAGCACCTCCCGCAGGCCCTCGACCTGCGCAGGCTCCATGGGAAGATCCACGAGAATTTTCCCATCACAGCCTACATAGCCGCCTGCAGAGCAGACAAAGCCATCGAAACCGTAGGCAAGCAGCGGCTTCGTCATGCGCAGGTTGCGGCCGGTACACAGAAACACCTTGTGGCCGTTGGCCCGGGCCTGCCGGATGGCCTCCACGGCACTGGCCGGAACGGTCATCTCACCGGGAGGCAGCAACGTACCGTCAATATCCAAAAAAATCAGTTTTTGCTTCATAGTTCCTTCACTCTTTCACTGCCAGTTCATGGTAAAGCCGCGAATCAGCAGACCCACGGCCAGGATCGCCAGCAGTACCAGCAGAACGGTGCGGTTGGCCTGTTTCTGCTGCTGTCTGGCCCGGGCACGGCTGTTCCGGCTGCCGCCCTGCTTCCGGTTCTGGGATCTGCCGCCGGAGCTGCGGCCGCTCGTGTTCTGCTTTGTGCTGCGGCGGGATGCGTTACCGGAAGCCCCCTCTTTCTTCCTGCCCGCAGTGCTCTGGCCGGACTTTGCCGCGCGGGGTGCTTTCTCTTCCGGGGCTGCCGACGCAATGGGCTTTTTGGCCCCGCAGCGGCTCAGATAATCCTCAGCCAGCCTGTAATACTGGCCCAGCTCACTGGTGCGCAGGGGCGCGCCCGCATAGCCCTCTTCCAGTGCTTCCACGGCCTCGTTGAAGAGGATCGCCGCCTGCGCAGCCGCCGTGCGGTCGGAGGCATGGGCCGCTTCGTTGCGGGCAGTGCGCACCGCGTTGCAGGCCCGGCGGGCAGCAGCGGGGTGCTCTGTATTGCCCAGCAGATCCAGCGAACGGGCAGCATCCTTTTCGGGGTCCAGCAGCACCCGCATACACAGGGTGGTATCCAGCTGCTGCCAGCTGTTCCGGCCCGTCAGATCGGGCAGACGGTCATAATATTCGGGGCTTTCCTGCTGGCGGGTGCGGATATGATCCAGCAGAGCTCCCAGGCTGTGCTCTCCGGGCTTGTTCTCCCAGTGCCAGCGCAGTAGCTTGCGGCTGATCTCATCGCAGGTAGTTTTGATCTCAAAAGCGGTTTGCAGTGCTTCGTCGGGCATAACGTTTCTCCTTCGTACAACCAAAAAACGGAGGAAGCGCAGCCTCCTCCGTCATTCATTTACATCATAAACTGATAATAGACGAAGCCCCACAGCGCAATGCCTGCGCAGACGATGGCGGTGATTGGCGGGACCCAGCGGACGAGGGTCTCGGCAATGCCGTCACGGCTCTCTTCCGCATCGTCCTCCTCATCGTACTGCTCCACCTCGGGTTCCGGCTGGCGGGCCGGGGCGGCACGGCGGGCAGCAGCAGGCATCACACGGGTGCCCTCGTCATCCACAGCCGCTGCACCGCTGCCGGGGAACGCCGCGCGGGTGGCGGCATCCAGCACCCGGGTAGGCTCTGCTTCCGGAACAGGGGTGTGTTCCACCGGCGGTGCAAAGCTGGTCGGTGCGCTGACAGGCTCTGCCGGGCGGGCCGTCGGGATGACCCGGGTGGGTTCTGCCTGCACCGGCGCGCTGGCCACGATGCGGGTCGGCTCTTCCTGCGGAGCGGCGCTCACCACGCGGGTGGCCTCCGCCGCCGGGGCCTGCTCTGCAGGGGCGGCCTTCTGGCCGGGCTGCAGCAGGGTGTTCAGGGCGTTCTGCAGCAGGATGCGGTCACAGCCGCACTCGGTGCAGTAGACCGTGTCCTCTTCCTTCGGGTGGAAGGAACCGCAGGCACAGTACCAGCCGTTCTCGAACACCTGCGGCATATACTTGAGGCCGCTGCGGTTCATCCGGCTTTCCAGTGCCTTTTCCAGCTCCGGACTCAGGCGGCGCGGGGCCGGCAGGCGGACGCGCTTGATGGCATCCAGATGCACGACCTTTTTGCCGCTGTATACGTTCTTCAGGACCACATCCACGCTGGTGATGGCCTTCTGGGTCACGAACACGGCATCGTCCATGCCAAAGCTCTCACCGGGCTTGACCTCGATCTCGCGGTATTCAAAGGCATCCTCACACAGGATGATACCGTCCACGCCCTTGCACTTGAAGTGGATCTCCAGTGCAGTCAGAGTGACCTTGGAGATGTTCTTGAAGGTCAGGCAGACTGCGTTCTCGCCGCTGAGTTCGCCCTTGAGCAGCTCCACACAGACGAACTGCACCGGGCTGCCCGGGGTATAATAGTTGGCCCGGGTGCGTGCGACCGGGTTAAAATTTTCCTCCACGACACTCGCTCCCTTCGATCATTCGTTTTCCTGCGGGGCATCCTGCGCCGGGTCGGGCATTTCCTCGCCCAGCACGGCCTGCTCCGCCTGTTCAGCGGGCTCTGCGCTCTCGGCAGGCTCTGCGGTCTCCACCGGGGCTGCCGGTGCGGCGGGTTCCTGTGCAGGCTCGTCACCGTCACGCGGGGGCAGCTTGCCGCCGGCCATCACAGTGTTGAACTCCTGCTCGTTCAGCTTTTCGCGTTCCATCAAAGCCTGTGCCAGCGCATGGAGCTGGTCGATGTGCTCCGTCAGGGTGCGGCGGCAGGTCTCGTAAGCCTCATCGATGATATCCCGCATCTCGCCGTCGATCTCGGCAGCGGTGCTCTCGCTGTAGCCCTTGCCCTGGGTGAAATCACGGCCCAGGAAGGTCTCCTCCTGCGAGGTGCCGTAGACCACAGGGCCCAGGCGCTCGGAGAATCCGTAC
>ERZ1106952.880-NODE-880-length-11044-cov-2.443352_pt1 | contig 11044 bp, 10 predicted proteins | sample MGYA00403677_ERZ1106952 | MGnify/ENA primary metagenome ERZ1106952 (study PRJEB35170, sample SAMEA104062415) | human gut metagenome | biome: human gut; feature: human-associated habitat; material: faeces | place: Denmark | collected 2012-05-14 ...
AGCGAAGTGATTGACACGGGAGTGAACAGTAACGAAACATCTTCCTTCTTATTTTCTAAAATGTTTCACGTGAAACATTGTGTTTTCTCAGTTATTTCTAGTACTGCATTTTGTAAATAACTGTATTATACGCGCAGGGTGCGGATTCGATTGTGCGGATCAAAAATGTTTCACGTGAAACATTTTTAGAGATAATCCACTTCTTCTATAATTAAACATTAAGATTTTTTCGCTTTATTTGAATTTAAGAATGTAGTATAATAAAGTAAGGGTTTCTTTTAATTCAGACTCTTACTTTTATATAAAACAAACCACTATTATAATAAGGAAGGTGAATAATTTGAGTATTAAGAAAAAACTAACTTTTTTTACTACTTTAGCAGGAGTTTCTCTCGGTGCAATGCATATTGCCAACCGTGTATTAGAATATATCTCAACTGCTGATAAATTAATCAATTCTGATGAATATGAATACTATAACTGGAGATTTGGCAAAATCGCATATAAGAAAACTGGTGAAGGATCACCTTTACTTTTAGTGCATAATCTCAATGTATGTTCTTCTTCCTATGAATGGAGAAACAATATAGCGGAACTTGCCAAGTCCCATACTGTATATACAATTGATCTTTTAGGCTGCGGTTGTTCCGATCGTCCGGGATTAACATATACTAATTATCTGTATGTAGAATTAATCACGAACTTTATCAAACATATTATCGGAGAAAAAACTGATGTAATTGTTTCTGGTGAATCCTGTCCATTTGTACTAATGGCCTGTGCAAACGATGAAACAATTATAAATAAAGTTATTATGATAAATCCGCCGAATCTGGTAGACCTGGCAAAGATTCCTACAAAACGTAGTAAATTCATAAAGAATATCCTGTATTCTCCTATTCTGGGTACATTTATCTATAATATGTATGTAAATAAGAAGACAATTGCTCATGCCCTCTGCTCTTCTTATTATACTCAGAATGAAATTAGTGAAAAAGATATTCTCACCTACTTTGAAGCAGCACACAAAGAACATACAAATTCCAAATATCTTTTCGCCTGTCAAAAGACGAGATATACGAATGCAAATGTTCTTCACTGTCTGAATAAATTAAATAACAGCATCTCCATTATTGTAGGAAATAGTAATCCTGAAAATTCTTTGGCAGCCAGTGAATATCAGAACTATCTTCCTTCGATTGAAATTGCAGGAATGGCCAAAACCAAACAACTTCCTCATATTGAAAAATGTGACGAATTCATTGAAAATGTAGAAATTTTCTTGTCAGACGCTGAAGAATGTGAATAGAATATCGCATAAATTAGAAATTTTACTCGTATCATATTTTTTCTAAAAATTAGAGTTATCCACATTTTCCACATGAGATATCCACACAGAGTGAATATCTCATGTGGAAAATGTGGATAACTTCTTCTTTTTTTGAGTATATCTTCTTTTTAAACTTATTTTCTGACTATTTCGGCATTTTTCAACAATACACTCAAAAAGGAAGACCTATTCACCAGAATGCCAGTAAACAGGTCCTCCTATATTTGCTTATTTTAATGGTTCTTTTGCCGGTAATCCTGCTTTTCTAGGATATTTTCCCGGTGTCTGCTTTGTTTTTTTTATTTCAACAAGTGCACGCCCCATGTCTGTTCCAGGTAATTGGAACTTATCCACATTCTTTACTTTTCCACCTAACAATGAAATCGCATGTTTTGCCTGATGGATTTCTTCTTCAGAATCTCCACTTTTATAAGAAACAAAACTGCCATTTACAGCTACAAATGGAAGGCAATACTCACTCAATGTTGACAGATTCGCAACAGCTCTTGAAACGCAGAGATCAAACTGCTCTCTGTATTCCTTTTTCTTTGCAAAATCTTCTGCTCTTCCATGAATTGTACTGATATTTTCCAATCCTAATTCTTCAATTACTGCATCTAAGAACTTAATTCGTTTATTCAGTGAATCAAGAAGTACAACCTTCAGATGCGGAAATGCAATCTTCAGAGGAATCCCCGGGAAACCAGCTCCTGTTCCGATATCAATCACGCTCTGCACCTTCTGCATCTCCTGTGTTCTTGCGATTGTCAGACTATCTGTAAAGTGCTTCAGATTCACCTCATCATACTCCGTGATCCCTGTCAGATTCATCACTTTATTCCACTCAACCAGCATCTCATAATACTTGTCGAACTGCTGCTTCTGCCGCTCATTTAATGTGATTCCGATTTTTTCTAATTCTAGATCAAATTTACTCTGTGTGTTCTCTCCCACTATATTCTCCAATCATTACTTCCCACGGAACAGTTTCAACAATCCGACAATACCGTTCCGTAGAATATTATTATAGCATTTTTAGATTATCATGTATTGCTTTAACTAACACTTTTATTTACTGCTTAAATATACAAGAAGCACGGACACATCTGCCGGTGAAACTCCTGAGATTCTGGATGCCTGGCCGATTGACGACGGACGGATCTGATTCAGTTTCTGCTTTGCCTCAAGACGAAGGCTCTGAATCTCATCATAATTAATATTTTCTGGAATTCTCTTGTTCTCAAGCTTCTTAAACTGCTCTACCTGACGCATCTGACGGCTTATATAACCTTCATACTTAAGATTAATATTAACCTGCTCCTTAACATCCCAAGGAAGCTCTGTACGGTCTTTATCAATTGGTGCAAGCACTTCATAAGAAAGCTCCGGTCTTTTAATTAATTCTGCAAGAGTAACACCTGTTAAAAGCTCAGTGCTTCCATTTTCTCTTAAAAGGTCCTGAACATTACTGCTGGTTCCTATATTAACAGCCTTTACTCTCTCAATTTCCTCGTCTATAAGCTTAATCTTTAACTGAAGCTTGTCATATCTTTCCTTAGATATAAGTCCGACTTCATAACCATATTTGCTAAGTCTTATATCAGCATTGTCCTGTCTTAATATAAGCCTGTATTCTGCTCTTGAAGTCATCATTCTGTATGGCTCAAATGATTCCTTAGTTACAAGGTCATCTATAAGCACACCTATATAACTTTCTGAACGGTCAAGTATAAGAGGTTCTTTTCCCTTAACATATAGTGCTGCATTAATACCCGCTATTATACCCTGTGCTGCAGCTTCCTCATAACCTGAACTTCCATTAAACTGTCCACCTGCAAATAAACCTTTAATCTTCTTGAATTCAAGTGAAGATTTGAGCTGTATTGCACTTATACAATCATATTCAATAGCATAAGCATTACGGACAATTCTTACATTTTCAAGCCCCGGTACGGTTCTATACATTGCATACTGGACGTCCTCTGGCATTGAACTGCTCATTCCGCCAAGATACATTTCATTAGTGTATAAGCCTTCTGGCTCAATGAATACCTGATGTCTGTCCTTATCAGCAAATCTTACTACCTTGTCTTCAATAGATGGACAGTATCTAGGACCTGTTCCCTGTATATCTCCTGAATAAAGAGGTGAACGGTCAATATTATCCTTTATTATCTTATGTGTATCCTCATTAGTGTAAGTAAGCCAGCAGCTTACCTGTTCCTTCTGAACTGACTCAGGGTCTGTTTCAAATGAAAATGGCACAACTCTCTTATCACCGAACTGCTCTGTCATCTTAGAAAAATCCACTGACCTTTTATCAACTCTGGCAGGTGTACCTGTCTTGAATCTTCTCACTTCAATTCCATTATCAATAAGTGACTGTGTAAGATGATTGGCAGCCTGTAATCCGTTAGGACCTGTATGATAACTTACATCACCATATATACATCTTGCCTTAAGATATACTCCTGTACATAAAACAACTGCCTTAGCTATGTATTCTGCACCCGAAACAGTCTTTACACCACCAATTTTTCCATCATTAACAATAATCTCTGAAACCTCTGCCTGTCTTATATGCAGATGCTCAGTATTCTCAAGCACATTTCTCATTCTTCTGCTGTAATCGGACTTGTCAGCCTGTGCACGGAGTGAATGAACCGCAGGGCCTTTTGATGCATTTAACATCTTTGACTGTATAAATGTAGCATCTATATTCTTTCCCATCTCGCCACCAAGAGCATCTATTTCTCTTACAAGATGTCCCTTAGAACTTCCTCCTATATTAGGATTACAAGGCATCATTGCTATACTTTCAACGCTTACTGTAAATATAATTGTTTCAAGTCCCATTCTTGAAGCAGCAAGGGCAGCCTCACAACCTGCGTGACCAGCACCTACTACAACTACATCATATTCTTCTCTAATATTAGGCATATTACTTCTCCTTATCAACCTGCATTACTTACCCATACAGAACTTTGAAAAAATTCTGTTGGCAAGATCATCTTCAATCTCCTCTCCTATTATAAGACCAAGATTCTCATATGCAGCCATTAAATCAATAGTAAGGAAATCTTCACTTACCATGTTATCAATTCCATCAAGTACAAGCTTTAAGCTGTTCTCAGCCTTCTTTAAAAGTTCTTTATGTCTTGTACTTGTAATATATACATCTTCATTGAACTTAACTTCACCATTAAAGAACATATTCTTAACAGTTTCCTCAAGTTCTTCAATTCCTGTCTCCTGCTTTGCAGATATAGTAACTGTCTCACAATTCATTATTTTCTTAATATCTTCTGCTGTTGTAACCTGTGCAAGATCAGCTTTATTAAGTATTACAAGAACCTTCTTATCCTTGATAAGTTCCATAATCTCATAATCATTATCATCAAGTACTCTTGAAGAATCAACTACATATATTACAAGATCAGCGATTTCTGCAAGCTTCTTAGCCTTATTAACACCAATGCTTTCAACAACATCATCAGTTTTTCTGATTCCTGCAGTATCAATAAGATTAAGAGTAATTCCAGACAGATTAATCATTTCTTCAAGAGTATCTCTCGTAGTTCCTTCTATATCAGTAACAATTGCTCTCTCTTCTCTTGCAAGTACATTAAGCAGGCTTGACTTTCCTGCATTAGTTTTCCCCAAAATGACTGTACGCACGCCATCATGCATGATTCTGCCATTATCGCATGTTTTTAACAAGTTATCCACATTATTAAGACAGTTTTCCACATCATTTTTAAGGTTATCTACATTAGCATCTATATCAAAATGTTCTGGATCATCTAATGCAGACTCAATAAATGCTACATTATCAAGTATTACTTCCCTGATAGCTGTGATTTTCTCTGATAATCTTCCGCCTAATTGATTAACTGATGATTTAAGTGCATAATCATTTCTTGCATTAATAATATCTATAACCGCTTCCGCCTGAGATAAATCAATGCGTCCATTAAGAAATGCCCTCTTAGTAAACTCACCAGGCTCAGCAGGTCTTGCACCATTCTTTAACACTGTATCTAATACTTTTCTTGTTACAAGTATTCCTCCGTGACAGTTAATCTCTATCACATCTTCTCTTGTATATGTATTAGGAGCTTTCATTACTGATACAAGCACCTCATCAATCACCTCATCACCATCTTTTATCACACCATAGTGAATTGTGTGGCTGTCTGCTTTTGATAACTTTTTATTATTCTTAGCTTCAAATATTGTATCTGCAACACTTATTGCATTTTCTCCGCTTATTCTTACTATGCTTATTCCGCCACTAGACATTGTGCTTGTCGATATTGCCGCTATTGTCTGCTCCATACTACATATTCCCTTCTAAATTATCGTAATAATTTCCTGCTATTTAAGAACAAAGAGTCACTTTGTGACTCTTTGCGCGCCGAGTGCTGTCGCTTGCGACAAACTACAGCTTCACGCGAGTGCGCATAACTGGCACATAGTGCCTTTTATTTAATAGGAAATTATATTGGAATTTCCTATTAAATAATAAAGATTGCTGTTGTAATAATACCACAGCAATCTTTAAATTAAAACATATTATCTTGAATATCTATTGTTATCTGAGTATCTGTGCTCTGAATATCTGTTATTGCCAGCCTTCTCTCTGTCAAGATATACAACGACGTGTCTGAATGGTTCTTCACCTTCACTCTTTGTAGATACGAACTTATCACCCTGTAATGCTGAGTGAATTATTCTTCTCTCATATGGGTTCATTGGCTCAAGTGCAACTGAGCGTCTGCTTCTCTTAACCTTGTATGCAATATTCTTTGCAAGTGATTCAAGAGTATCTTTTCTTCTCTGTCTGTAATTCTCTGTATCAACCTTAATTCTTACATACTTTTCTTTACCCTTGTTAAGTACAAGACTTGTAAGATACTGGATTGAGTCAAGTGTCTGTCCTCTCTTACCGATAAGAAGTCCCATATTCTCGCCAATAAGTTCAACATTGACACATTCTTCTTCTGTATCGAATGTTATCTTTACTTCAACCGGAATATCCATTGCACTGAACATATCACCAAGAAATGTTCTTATTCTTGATTCGATTTCTTCATTAGATAATACTGGTCTTGGTTCATTGTTGTTAGCTTTTTCTTCTAAATCTTCTTCACTGGCATTAACTGCCTGTGTTGCACTTACCTTTGAATTATCTGCCTTAGGAGCTGTTTCTTTCTTAACAGCCTTTTCTGTCTCTTTAACAACTTCTTTCTTAGATTCGGCCTTAATCTCACTCTTGATTGTGTCATCAATTGACTTCTTTTCTTTAGCTTCTAACTTGCTAAATTCATCATCTACTGAACCTACACCAGCCTTAACTCTTGCCTTAATCTTTGTTGGCTTTGAATTAAAAATACCGAATAAACCGTTGCTTCCTTTTTCAATAACTTCATATTCAATGTTATCGCTTGTTGTTTCAAGCTTAAGACACGCATTAGTAAGTGCGTCATCTATTGTCCTACCTGTAACTTCAATATATTCCATTGTTTTGCCCTCACTATCTAATTATAAAATATTGTCTGTTACTTTTTTAATCTGCTCTGTATACACTAATTCTTCTTGCCGCCATTCTTAGTATTCTTCTCATTATACTTGGCAACCATTCCAGCCTTTTCTGCAAGGCTTCCTGGCTTAGCTGTCTTATAATACTTAGATGATTCTTTTATTTCCTGAACCTTCTTTTCATTCTCAGCCTTAATCTGCTCTAAAGACTTTACAGCCTTTTCTCTGCTGGCAGACATATTCTTAGTGCTTGTTGTAGCATTTTTAGCTATCTTTTCTGGTGGAAGACCCTTCTTCGCACGCTTCTTATTACGCTTTTCTACATTACGTTTTACAATCTCGTCCGCACCAAGCTTGTCATAGTAACGATTGATAAATACAGTAATAATTGTCTGAACAACTGCTGTAGCTATCCAGTAAAGACCAAGACCTGCTGGTACTGAAATTGCGATAAATGCTGACATCAATGGCATAATGTACATTGTCATCTTCATTGATGCTGCCATTGGGTTATCGTCATCAACTTCTGTATTCTGTCCAGACTGAGCAACCTTTACACTTATGAACTGTGTTACACCAGCAAGGATAGGTATAAGGATTGCAAGTGTAAATCCAAATCCTGGTTCCTGTGACATATTAATACCCAAAAATGTATTCATATGTTCAAGACTTGAGTGGCTGTTAGCTATTGTATCGCTAAATGCAGGGAAAGCATTTCTTAAAGCTTCCCACTTATCAGCACTGAACTTATTAATCTCTGTGATTGCTGTATCAACATTAGTCCAGTCTATATTCTCACCGAACTGCTTCATAGTATCTGCATAACCATCAACAGCCATAATACCGCCGTTATCTTTAAGAAATGCTATAAATAAGTTCTTTAACTGTGAAATATAAAGAGGGATAAATCTGAATACCTGGTATAATGCCAAAAGGATAGGCATCTGTATAAGCATCTGTACGCATCCACCCATCTGTGAAACGCCATACTTCTCATATACAGCCTTAGTCTCTTCCTGCATCTTCATCATTGCATTCTGATCATCTCTTTTGTCCTTATATTTGGCATTAATTGCCTTAATTTCCGGACTCATTACTGCATTAAGCTTAGTAAGCTTCTGCTGTTTAATACTAAGTGGAAGCATACAAAGCTTAACAATAATTGTAAATAATACGATTGCAACAGCTACATTTCCAATGTGTAAAAAGCTCAAAGCTTCAAACAAAAGGTTAAATATATAACCTAACACCTTAGCTATTGGCATAATAATTGCATTAAACAAATCGAACCTCCTGGTTATTAATGTAATCTTTTTCTTTTATATTTACCAATAGGTACAGGATCAAATCCTCCCTTATGAAAAGGATTACATCTTAATATTCTTTTAAATGCCAACCATCCACCTAATATAACTCCATACATATCTATAGCTTCTACTGCATACTGGGAACACGAAGGAACATAATTACAGTAACTTCTTCCTTTATATGGCGACAGCACCAGTTGATAAAATCTAATAAGTTTAATAACTATCTTCTTTCCCATTATAATCTACCTATACATATTATGAAGCTTTAAAAGATGAATCATTGATTTACAAGTTTCTGTATAACCCTTGTCTTTAAGACCAGCCTTGACAACAACTACTACATCTATGCCATCAGGTATATGATTAGTGTTAAGCCTGAAGGCTTCTCTTACTAATCTGGCCAGTCTGTGTCGGACAATACTATTCCCGACTTTCTTGCTCACAGATACACCGAGTCTTTTCGTATCCGTTCCGTTCTTGCTGATATACATAATTAACTCTCTGTTTGCGTAAGAGTTTCTTTTGTTGTATACCTTTTTAAAATCTTCATTTTTCTTCAATGTTTCAAAATCTTTGTACTTCATAAACACTCCACCATATAATTATTTGTTTAAATTAAATTCTGGTTAATCTTCAATAAATGAATTATTTCTAATAAATAACTCATTTAAGCAATTCATTTACAATAAATATAATAATAAAGAAAAAAGCAGATGAATACTGACGTACTCATCTGCTGTAAAATCAATTAAGCTGAAAGTCTCTTTCTTCCCTTTGCTCTTCTTGCTGCTAAAACTTTTCTTCCACCTGGAGTACTCATTCTTGATCTAAAACCGTGAACCTTAGATCTCTGTCTTGTCTTAGGCTGAAATGTCATCTTCATAATCTATGCACCTCCTTCACTACCATTATTATATATGGTAAGAATATTCTTCAAGTTTCAATGTGCTTAAGCACTTTTTTTTAAAACATCGTTCTAATTATATTCGCAATATATAGCAAAGTCAAGCAAAACATAACTTTTTTTGACGTTTTTTTAATCATGTGGATTTATACACAGATATCAACAGCTTATACCGAGTTATCAACATATTGTGCAAAACTTGTGCATAACTCTCATGGATATTGTGGTTAACTCTATGATTTTCTTGACAAATTGCGTATTTTCGACATTTTTCAACTGCATAAACTTATACACAGCATGTTTACAATACCTTATTTTTTAAAAGTTATCCACAATTCTGTTGAAAAAAACACTTAAATGCTTTATGATTATAAAGGAATGTTGTAATCATTCTAATACTGCCAGAAAGGCGAATAATATGAACGAAATTATTAATAACTGGGATTTAATTCTTAACACCTTTAAGAACGAATGTGATATACAGAACCTTTCTTTTACAACATTTATTAAGCCGCTTCAGGTTATTTCAGTCAGTGATAATGAAATAACTCTTCTTTCAGACACACAGATGTCTGCTAACTATGTTGAAAAAAGGTATCTTAAATTTCTCGAAGTAACCATTAGTGAGATTATGAAAAAAGATTATAAATTAAGAATTATTTCAGAAGATACTTTAAATGAAGAAACTGCTAAAAAGACAGCACAGGAGAGTTCTCCTAATAAGAATATTTCTCTTAATCTTAATCCTAACTACACATTTGAAACATTCGTAGTAGGTAATAACAATAACCTTGCCCATGCGGCGTCTTTAGCTGTTGCTGAATCACCGGGGGAAGTATATAACCCTCTGTTTATATATGGAGGTGTTGGACTTGGTAAGACTCATCTTATGCAGGCAATAGCACATTTTATAATAGAAAACAATCCTTCCAAGAAGGTGTTGTATGTAACAAGTGAAACATTTACTAACGAACTTATTGATGCAATCCGTAATAAAGAGAATGCAGAAAAAGGCAATGCTGCATTCAGAAACCGTTACCGTAATATAGATGTTCTTCTTATTGATGATATACAGTTCATTATAGGTAAGGAATCTACTCAGGAGGAGTTCTTCCATACTTTTAATTCCCTTTATCAGGACGGCAAGCAGATTGTTATATCTTCTGATAAGCCACCTAAGGAAATGGAAACTCTCTCCGAAAGATTAAGAACACGATTTGAAATGGGACTTCCTGTCGATATACAGATCCCTACATATGAAACTAAGATGGCTATTATTAATAGGAAAGCAGAGATTTCAGGACTTGATATTCCATATGAAGTTTCTGATTATGTAGCTACCCATATCAAGTCAAGTATCAGGGAGCTTGAAGGTGCATTAACTAAACTTTCAGCATTTTCTAAGCTTTCACATACGCCTATAACTGTGGAATTTGCAGAACAGACATTAAAGGATCTTATCTCACCTGATGCGAAAAAAGAGATAACCCCTGAACTTATTATCCAGACGGTTGCAGACCATTTTAATGTCAAATATGATGACCTTTTATCATCTAAGCGTACAGCTGACATTGTTCATCCACGCCAGATTGCTATGTATCTGTGCCGTCAGATGACCACAGCTCCACTTCAGGCAGTTGGTAAGGCTCTCGGTAACCGTGACCATACAACAGTTATCCACGGAGCTGAAAAGATAGCTCAGGAAGTTGTCAAGAATGATTCTATGCGCAATACCATAGATATTATCATTAAAAAGATAAATCCTTCATGAGTTATTAACAGTTGTACACCTGTATTTGCATAGTTATCCACATGGTTATCAACATATTGTGGATTTATCCACATATTATTATTGATATGTTGTTTATAGCCTGTGCTTTTTATGTTGATTAAATTTAATAACTTTTTTTTGAATTTTTCATTTTATTTTTTATCAACATTTTTTTTTTTTTTTTAACA
>ERZ1106952.885-NODE-885-length-10965-cov-7.621448_pt1 | contig 10965 bp, 9 predicted proteins | sample MGYA00403677_ERZ1106952 | MGnify/ENA primary metagenome ERZ1106952 (study PRJEB35170, sample SAMEA104062415) | human gut metagenome | biome: human gut; feature: human-associated habitat; material: faeces | place: Denmark | collected 2012-05-14 ...
CCGCATGACCGTCTGCATGGGATACCCGGCGATGACCCCCAAGTGGGAGAGCCGGAAAACGCCGCCGGAAGGGGGCAGGAAAGCCATGCAGGGAGAACGGCAGGACGTTGATTTCCCAGTTACCAGAAAATAATGTGGTCAAATTGACCACATTGTTTTTCCGTAACGCCAGTGAAAGGACGGAATGCCTATGAGTAATTTTACCCCCGCATGGTTCAAGAAGGGCTTTTTCAACGAATCCCTGTTCTGTGACGATTTCCTGAGCAGCCATCAGCTGCTTTACTCGAATGGCGCGTTTTTCACCCCGGATGGCAGAATGGTGGACCCCATGCCCCTGCGGTGTGAGATCTTCGAGATGATGCGTGAATACGTCGGGGCGAACCTTGCCAAGAAGGTCACCAATGTGGTGGACGTGCTGAAACTGGCGGCACAGGTGGAGGACTTTCCGCCCGTCACCGACCGCATCGCACTGGCAAACGGCACCCTGTATCTGGACGGCACCTTTCAGGAGGGCAAGCCGGAGATCGTCCGCAACCGGCTCCCGGTCAGGTATGACCCGAAAGCCCCACAGCCTGTCCATTGGCTGCGGTTCCTGTCCGACCTGCTCTACCCAGAGGACATCCCCACGGTGCAGGAGTTCATCGGCTACTGCCTGATTCCCAGCAACAAGGGACAGCGCATGATGGTCATCAAGGGTAGCGGCGGCGAGGGCAAGTCGCAGATCGGCGTGGTGTTGTCCCAGCTGTTTGGCTGCAACATGAAGGATGGCAGCATCGGCAAAATCTCGGAGAACCGCTTTGCCCGTGCTGACCTCGAGCACACCCTGCTTTGTGTGGACGATGATATGCGGATGGAAGCCCTGCGCCAGACCAACTATGTCAAGTCCATCGTGACCGCACAGGGGCAGATGGACTTGGAGCGCAAGGGCAAGCAGAGTTATCAGGGTTGGATGTACGCCCGTCTGCTGGCGTTCAGCAATGGCGATTTACAGGCATTGTATGACCGCTCGGACGGTTTCTATCGCCGTCAGCTCATCCTGACCACCAAGGACAAGCCCCTGTCTCGTGTGGATGACCCGGACATTGCCGAGAAGATGGCGGCAGAGGTCGAGGGCATCCTGCTGTGGGCATTTGAGGGCTTGCAGCGGCTGGTGAAGAATGGCTTCCAGTTCACCGAGAGTGACCGTGCCAAGCGCAACCGGGAGCTGGTGAAGCGGGACAACAACAACGTGTTCGATTTCCTCGAATCCGAGGGCTACATCCGCCTGAAGGCGGATGCCTGTACCAGCTCGAAAGAGCTGTATGAGGTCTACAAGATGTGGTGCGAGGAGAACAGCCTGAATGCGATCAAGGCCAGAGGGTTCAGCGATGCGCTGATCGCCAACCAGCGCAGGTATAATCTGGAATCCACCAACAACATCGTCAACTCGTCCGGGCGGCGTGTCCGGGGCTTTGTGGGCATCGAAGCCCTTGTGCAGCCCGACCTCGCCCCCAATGGCTGGCGGGCATGACCCCCCATAAAGGAGAATATGGGCGTTTTGCTGCGTACGTGCGTACGCGGCGGATGCCCTTTCGCTGTACGCACGTACGCAGCGATTGACCGAAAACGCGCCATATAAGGGGCTTTGGTTGGTGGTCAAAACGACCACCAACCAACCCCATAGCGTTAAGTGCCGGAAAGCGGCACTTACCAGCTCCTACCCAATTCCCCAAAATGGGAATCAGGGTGGGATGGCCGTTATCATACCGTCTATCTGCCTGTTACCATTTTGGTAACAGGCAAAATCAGTGGGTCAAAATGACCCACTGAAAAAGCCGGACGAGCTGTCCATTCCAGGACAGCTTGCCCGGAGCAAGAGTGCAGAGAGCGCAGCTCTTTGCCCCAGTGATTTGATGCTGTGCGTCATATCCTACTGGGTATTATCTGGCGCAAAACGGCGGCAGATTCAGCAACTTCGCTGCTGCGTTCTCCCTGCCAAGATGTTGAAACGGAGGAATGCCTATCTGAAATTAACACGACACAACGGACGAGCCGGAGCACACGGCACTTACAACCCCAAGCACAATGACCGCAGTTTCAACCTTGCCAACAGTGAGCACATCGACCCGGAACGAGCCAAGGGCAACATCTACTGGGACTGCTTTCACGGTTTCCGTTCGGCTCTTGACCCACAAGACCCGGACGATCTGGCGGCGACCTTCTCGGATGTAGAACGGCAATTCTACGAGACCCACTACACGGCCTTCATCGAAAGCCAGAACGAGCGCAACGCCAAGATCCGGCACACAGAGCGCAACCGCTCCATTCCCGACCTGCTGTCCAGCCGCAAGACCTGCCCGGAAGAGACCATCTATCAACTTGGAACGCTGGATGAACACGCTTCGGCAGAGGACTTGCTGAGCGTCGTCACAGAGTTCATCGAGGAGTTCAAGGCAAAGTTTGGCGACCACGTTCATGTGCTGGACTGGGCGCTGCATTTGGACGAAAGCACACCCCACATCCACGAGCGTCATGTGTTCGACTGTGAGAACAAATACGGTGAGGTGGCACCCCAGCAGGAAAAGACGTTGGAAGCGTTGGGCTTTGAGTTGCCCGACCCGGATAAGCCCCTCAGCCGCCGAAACAACCGCAAGATCACTTTCGATGCCGCCTGTCGAAAGATGCTATTCGAGATCGCCAAGCGGCATGGGCTGGAATTGGAGGAAGAAGCGGAGTACGGCAACCGCAAGTATTTGGAAAAGCAGGACTTCATCCTTGCAAAGCAGAAGGAGCAGCTTGCCGCCCAGCAGAACAAGCTGGACAAGCTGACCCTGAAAGTTTCGGACATGGAAACACTGATCGACGAGGTATCGGCTGCGGCTTACGACAAGGCGGTGGAGGTCGTGACGGACGTGGTGCGCACCGAGACCCGGAAAGAGGATATGCGGATGATCGAGGACACGAAGAAGTGGTTGCTGTCCCCTGAACGCAATGCTCCGCAGGCCACGAGAGAGTACGCCGCTCACCGTTTGGACACCGTGCTGGACAAGTTCCTCAAGACCATGCAGACCACTGCTACTCGCTTGCAGGAAAAGCTCCCGAGACCGGATGTCCGGCAGAAAGGCAGGGATCAGGTCAAGGAGAAAGCACGGGATTCCGTTCTGCAACTGCTGAACCGCTTGCAGGCAGAACAGGCGCAGCGGAATCCATCTGCACTTTCAACTGCGGAAAAGTCAGAAAATCGTTTTCAATAATAGTACGAGGTGATGTTTATTGAGCAAAGAAGTCAATCAAGAAGAACGTGCTCCCCGAACCGTTGCCGATGTGAAAGAAATGCTGACCAAGCACTCCAACGGCGAGATCCAGCGGACGATCCAGAACTGCATCACGATTTTGCAGAACGACCATGTGCTGGCCGATGCCATCCGGCTGAACCTTTTGAGTGAACGCATTGACATTGTAAAGCCTGTGGGCTGGCCCCGCTCCGGCAAGACGCTGAACGACACTGACATGAAGTATATCCTGCGGAGAATGGAGAAGTACGGCATTTCCAGCGAAAAGAAAATCGAATCTGCTATCCGCATCGTTGCCAACGAGAACCGTTATCATCCCATCCGGGACTATCTGAACGGCCTGTAATGGGATGGAATAGAGCGGATAGCCCACGTCCTGCACCACTTCCTCGGTGCTGCGGAGGACGAATACACTTGCGAAGCCATGAAGATTTTCTTGCTGGGAGCCATCAAACGGGTGTTCCAGCCGGGATGCAAATTTGAAACCATGCTCTGTCTGGTGGGCGGGCAAGGGTGCGGGTCGCCAGTGGCGACCTCAAAATGCTGCAGGCATTTTGAAGCACCGACCGAGCCGACAGGCGAGACCCAGGAAAGTCCACTTTCTTCCGGTTGCTGGCAGTCAAGGATGAATGGTTCTCGGATGACCTGCGGCGGCTGGACGATGACAACGTGTACCGCAAGCTGCAAGGTCACTGGATCATTGAAATGTCGGAGATGATTGCCACCGCCAATGCCAAGAGTATCGAGGAGATCAAGAGTTTTCTCAGCAAACAGAAGGAGACCTATAAAGTCCCCTACGAGACTCATCCTGCCGACCGTCTGCGCCAGTGCGTCTTTGCTGGTACGACCAATCGGCAGGATTTTTTGCCCCGTGACCGCACGGGCAACCGCCGCTTTATCCCTGTCCCGGTGGATGCGGAACTGGCCGAAGTGCACATTCTGGACAATGAGGAGGAATCTCGCACCTATATCGACCAGCTCTGGGCAGAAGCCATGACGATTTACAACAGCGGTAATTACAAGCTGGCATTCAGCCCCGCCATGCAGGAAACGCTGCAAGTCCATCAGCAGGACTTCATGCAGGAGGACGCGCAGGCTGGCATGATCTATGCCTTTCTGGAGGACTACACGGGTGACCGGGTGTGTTCCAAGCAGCTTTATGCGGAAGCGCTGGGCAACACGAACATCCCGGCAGAGTGGGAGACCCGTGCTATCTGCGAGATCATGAACACCGGCATTTCGCGCGGCGATATCCAAGGCTGGCAGGCGCACAAGACCGCCAAGCGTTACCCGAAGTACGGCGTTCAGAAAGGCTGGGAGCGCGTAACCAGCCCCGAAACCGGGGCTGAAGATTTCTCCGAAATAACGGATGCGGAAGCCCAGCAGATGGGCTTTCCCTTCTGACGAGCAGCGGTTACACGTCTGGTTACAGATTCGGTTACGCCCCAGTTACAGCCCAAAAGCCGCACAACGGCTGCGTTTTCCGTTTTCTGTAACCATGTAACCTTAAAAAGAGAAGAAAAAGTATAAAGCCCACTGAATGCCCTGTGTGCAGAAAAGAGAGTTTTCCTGCCCGGTTACAGGCGTTCGGTTACAAGGAATTGGAGGTCTGCCTATGAAGGAAGTTCGCGTTTGCGAAGCAATGAAGTCCCCAGTGGGGACTTTAAGCGACGGAACGGTCTTGCATCAGCAAGATGGAGGGACCAAGTCCCGACAAGTTCCGATTTGGGAAAAGAGCAATTTAACGCTGGAGGAAGCTGCGGCTTACTCTGGCATTGGCATCAACAAACTGCGTGAAATTACGAATGAAGATAAATGCAAATTCGTCCTTTGGGTGGGAAACAAGCGTCTGATCAAACGTCGCCTGTTCGATTGCTTTGTCGAGCAAGCATATTCTATTTGAGAGGCTGCCAAAGGCTGCAAATGTGAAACCGTCCTTTTCTCATTCGCTGCGGGTGGAAATCGCATGGTTGATGTGTTATACTGACACTGACCTTATAGATGCGCTTTTCACAGAAAGGAGTTTCTAAATGTCTGAAAAGCGCAAAGATAGCAAGGGCCGTGTTTTGAAGGATGGCGAAAGCCAGAGAGCAAACGGCACCTACGACTATCGTTATACCGATATCCACAAGAAACGGCGTTGTATTTACGCTAAATCCCTGACAGAGCTGCGGAAAAAAGAGGAAGAACTGTGGCGCGATCTGGCAGACGGCATCGACTACGCCGCCGGAGAGATGACGGTGGCTGATCTGGTTGACCGCTATATGAACCTGAAGCGTGGGTTGAAACCCAATTCACTTCGGTCGTACAACACAGCGGTCAAGCGGATTCATGCTGACCCTTTCGGGCAAAAAGCCATCAAAACGGTAAAATTGTCCGATGCGAAAGGCTGGTTCGTGTTTCTGCATGACAGCGGTTTCAAGCAAAACACCATAGGAATCCTGCAAAGCGTTGTCAGACCGGCGTTTGAGATGGCGGTAGAGGATGACATTATCCGCAAAAATCCATTTAAGTTCAAGCTGTCGGACGTTGTGCCGAAGGACGCTTATGTGCGCAATGCCCTGACCAGAGAACAGCAGGAGAAATATCTGCAATTCGTTCAAGACTATGGCGGCAACTATTATGATGATATCGTCATTCTTATGGGAACCGGCTTGCGTGTGAGTGAGTTGTATGGCCTGACACGAGCAGATATCGACTTTGAACGGCACTGTATCCATGTCCGGCGGCAGCTTTGCCGGACGGCTGAAAAGCCCTACTTTGTCACACCGCCGAAAACAAAAAGCGGTATCCGCAATGTTCCCATGACAGATACTGTTTGTGCAGCGTTGCGGCGTGTAGTAAAAGCCAGAGCATCCACAAAGGTAGAAGCACTGGTGGATGGCTGCAGCGGATTTCTCTTTCTGGACAAGTCCGGAATGCCGAAGGTGGCAATGCACTTGGAAAACTATATGCGTGGCGTGCAGGGAAAGTTTGAGAAGGCGTACGGCAAACCTGTTCCGCGCATTACACCTCATGTGCTGCGACACACCTTCTGCACCAATGTTCAGCAGGCCGGGCTGGATGTAAAAAGCCTGCAATACCTGATGGGACACTCCAATGCCAGTGTGACGTTGGATGTCTACACGCACAGCAGCTTTGAATCGGTTGAAAGAGCCTTTGAACAGATCGCCGGCAACCTGTGATTTTCGACGCATGAAGCGGAATTGCTTACGCCGAAACTTACGCCAAAACTTACGCCAATCACCCGGTAAGTGGCGTAGATTTGCGTAGAAAAGCGTGGATCGTGCAAAAACGGAGAATCTGGAAAAATCGGCTTGTGGCCTTGATAATTCTACAAAAGTCTACGTTTCTCGATATTCGTGATACGGCTCCAAAAGTGTGGTTTGGAAGGGCGGCATGTACTAAGCCGTACCAGTCTTTCTTAAAAAGAAACGCCAAAGAGGCGGAACTTTTCTTCGGAGAGGTTCCGCCTCTTTTTGTGTATACCCCGCGCCCCGGCTGCCCACCCTAACCACAGGGAAAGGGGGCGCGGGGATGTCTGGCAAACGGGTATTGGCGGTGTATGCCGCCTTGCTGCTGGGATTTGCGGTGGTGCTGTGCCGGTTGTATCTGCTGGCGCTGCACCCCGCCTATGCTGCGCGGGCTGCGGCGCAGAGCACGGTCACCCTGCAGTTGCCCGCCCGACGGGGCAACTTTTACGATGCGCAGGGGCGGCTGCTCACCGGCCTTGAGGAGCGCTGGCAGGTGGTATGCTTTCCCGGGCAGGGAAACTACGACCGCCTGTATGCCTGCACCGATGCCGCCGGGCAGGCGCTTTTGTACCGCAGCCGCAGCCGTGCTGCGCCGTTTTTACTGGAGGTAAGCTGCGACCCCGCCCGCCTTGGGCTGACCGGTTATCCTACCGCCCGGCGGTATGCGGCGGTGCCGCTGTGTCAGCATTTGCTGGGCTATCTGGATAGCACGGGTCATGGCGCTGCCGGGCTGGAAAAGGCGCTGGACGCCGTGCTTTCCGGCACAGGGGAGAACAGTAGTCTTGTCTGCGCCGTGACGGCGCAGGGTACGCTGCGCACCGGAGAAACGGCTAGGCTTTTGCAAGCCGACAGCGGGGCGCTGGGCGTGCAGCTGACCATCTCCCGCCCGGTGCAGCGGGCAGTGGAAGCAGTGGCGGCAAGTACCATGACGAGCGGCTGCATTCTGGTGCTGGATACCGCCACAGCGGCGGTGCGCGCCAGCGTCAGTGTGCCGTGCTACGACCCGGAGCACCTTGCCGACAGCCTGCAGGCAGAGAATAGTCCCTTTCTGAACCGGGCACTGCAAAGCTACGCGGTGGGCTCGGTGTTCAAGCCGGTGCTGGCGGCGACTGCACTGGAAGCGGGCTTGCAGCCGGTTTTCGAGTGCACCGGCGCGGTGGTAGTGGATGGGCAGATCTTCCGCTGCGCGGGCGGGGTGCCGCATGGACAGGTGGACCTTGCCGCCGCGCTGGAAAAAAGCTGTAACGGCTATTTTATCCGTCTGGGACAGCAGCTGGGTGCGGAAAGCTTGCTGGACGCCGCTAAAGCCTTTGGCTTTGGGCAGAGCCTGCTGCTGGCAGAGGGGTTTGCCGCCGAGGCCGGGCAGCTGCCCACCCCGCAGGAGCTGGCGCAAAGCGGGCAGCTGGCTAATTTCAGCTTTGGGCAGGGCAGCCTGCTGGCGACACCCATGCAGGTGGCGGCACTGTTCAACACCCTTGCGGCGGACGGCGTATACCGCGCCCCCTATGTGCTGCAAGCCACGCTGGACGAGGCCACCGGCCAACCGGTGGAGACCCTCAGCCACCCCCGGGGACGGCGGGTGATCTCAGCACAGAACGCAGCGCTTTTGCGCGCTATGCTGGTACAGGTGGTGCAGCAGGGCACCGCGCAGGATGCCGCCGGGCTTTCCGGCGGGGCGGGCGGCAAGACCGGCACTGCTCAGACCGGGCAGTTCACCCCGGAGGGCACCGAGCGCTGCAACCTGTGGTTTGCGGGGTTCTGGCCGGCAGAAAAGCCCCGCTACACCATTGTGGTATTGCAGGACGGTGCGGTGCACACGGCGTACTCCGGTGCAGCCATCTTTGCGCAGGTCTGCACCGCGCTGGAAGCAGCGGGTTAAATGCGCGGATTCTACTTGCAATTTTGGCTTTGTTATGCTACTATATAGTTGTATTTTTGCGTAGTTTTCCGTATTTACAAATAAAAGGAGCGTTACGATTCATGTCTGTTATCGAAATTGTTGGCGGTGCCATTCTGCTGGTGGCTTCGCTGGTCATCGTTTTCCTCACCCTCATGCAGCACACCCACGGTCAGGGCCTGTCCGGTGCCATCAACGGCAGTGTGGGCGGTGCCAACAATGCACGTCTGACCCCGGCAGATCAGATGCTGGCTAAGGTCACCCGCATTGCAGGCGTGGTGTTCTTTGTGGTTGCTATTCTGGCCTGCCTGTTTGCAGGCCGTCTGGCAGGCTGAGAAGGCGTTGCAGCCCCGTGAACGGACGGGGCTGTTTTTCTGTGCAGAAAAAGTGTGGGCAGCCGGTTCTGCGGGCTGCCGCAAAGAGGGGACAGGGGAAAGTGCCCGTCCCAAGGCAGGGCTGTGCTCCGCAGGAGATGCACGGCCACGGAAGTGAAGGAGAAAATATTTTATGGCAATGCGCGATAAAATTGAGCACGCGATCCAGAATCAGCCGTGCACCGTAAAAGATCTGAAGAATAAGTTCGGCGGGGATCGCGGCGCAGACCGCAAGGTGATGGAGGCTGTGGATCAGCTGGTGCACGAGGCTGTCATCTGCCAGCGCCAAGGCGTGTTCTTCACCGTGCGCAGCGGCCGTGCCGATAAGGCACTGCTGTGTAAGGTGGTAAAGCTGGGCAAAAACTTTGCCTTTGTCATGCTGGAGGACGGCACCAGCGATATCTTTATCCCCGGCCGGTTCACCCGCGGCGCAATGCCCGGCGACAAGGTGCTGGTGGAAAAGTTTGCACACCCCCGGGTAGAGGGCAGCGATGAGGGCGAGATCCTTGCTGTTCTGGAAGAGAAAAATTCTCTGGTGGGCACCATGCACCGCGTGGAGGGCCGCCTGAAGTTCGTGCCGGACGATTGCCCCGCCATCTCCATGCAGGTCATGCGGGACTGCGAAGGCAGCGCCAAGGACGGCGACAAGGTGGCAGTGGAGATCCTGCTGCGCGGCAACCGTCAGGAGGATCACCGTGTAGGCGTTGCCATGCGCTTTGGCAGCTGCGATGAGGCCAAGCGCTGCGCAAAGGCACTGCTCTACGCGCAGGATATCCGCAACCGCTTCCCGGACAAGGTGCGGGACGAGGCCAAAAAGCTGGACAACGCCGAGGTGTCTGCTGCGGACTGCGAGGGCCGCATGGATCTGCGCGCCCTGCCCATCTTTACCATCGACAGCGCCGAGACCAAGGATATCGACGATGCCATCAGCCTGACCAAGACTCCGGACGGAGGCTTTGAGCTGGGCGTGCACATTGCGGATGTTTCTAACTACGTCAAGCCCGGCTCCGAGCTGGACAACGAGGCCTTTAACCGCGCTACCAGCGTCTACTACGCCGATCAGGTGGTGCCCATGCTGCCCAAGCAGCTGTCCAACGGCATCTGCAGCCTGAACGAGGGCGTGCTGCGCCTGGCGTTCTCCTGCCTGATGCGTCTGGACAAGGACGGCAACCTGGTCGGGTCTTATGACAGTATCGACAAGGCCATTCAGGAGGCTGCCGATGGTGCCACCGTCCAGGTCATCAAGGCCGAGGCCACCACCAAGGGCATCAACCTCGACAAAAACCTGACCATTGAGGGCGTTGCAAGCACCACCAAAAAGCAGGACGCTGAGGGCAATGTGGTGGAGACCACCGAGAAGCCCAAGCTGATCTTTGAGGACAAGGGCATCGCCCTGTGGAGCAAATCTCTGGCCTTCAAGAATATGCAAGTGGTGCTGAATAACATCGGCACCACCCCCTACACCGCAGAATGGAACTGGTCGACCGTTTGCGCCAGCAAGGATTCCACTCTGACCCTGGATAACACTGACATGACCCTGGACGGCACCGGCACAGCCAGCAACGTCCACGCCATCTACTTCACCGGCAACGACAAGCTGAACATCCAGAACGGCTCCAACCTGACCATCCAGAACTATAAGCAGGACGCCTTGGAGTGGGACGGCGGTGACGGCGGCTACAATGTCAACATCACCAATGGCTCCAGCTACACCTCCGACCACAACCGCTCCGGCTTTACCGGCACCTTCTATGTGACGGTGGACGACAGCACCGTAAAGGTCCTCAACAGCACCGGCAACGGCTCCAACGGCTCCCACTTTGACATCAAGAACGGCTCTGACGTGGAGTTCAGCAACAACGGCAGCCACGGCCTGTCTGCCGGAAACCTGAACATTGAGGATTCCACCGTTACTGCCAGCAACAATGGCCTCACCGGTATCACCTTCACCGGCAAAGGCAGCATCACCGATTCCACGGTGACGGTCACCGGTACAAAGGGTTTGACGAATTCCCATAGATACGGCTACAATGCAGGTCTGCGGCTGGGAAGTTCTTCGGCCACACTGGACATCAAAAACAGTACTGTGACCGTCGCCGACAATTATACAAGTGGCATCCTCTGACGGAAGGGTAGCAAGCTGACCATTGACGATGCTTCCACCGTCA
>ERZ1106952.891-NODE-891-length-10928-cov-21.571415_pt1 | contig 10928 bp, 7 predicted proteins | sample MGYA00403677_ERZ1106952 | MGnify/ENA primary metagenome ERZ1106952 (study PRJEB35170, sample SAMEA104062415) | human gut metagenome | biome: human gut; feature: human-associated habitat; material: faeces | place: Denmark | collected 2012-05-14 ...
CGCGATTTTGTAATATGCGTGCCTTTAAATATCGCGCAACGAGGGCAGAGCCCTCCATTCGCAGAAAATCGCAGGCGTCAGCTCGCCGAGATTTTCGCGAGCCATTTTACTCATTATCATACTGCCGGTACGACACCGCCTCGAGTATATGCTCGGGGCGGATATCCGCCTCTCCCGCGAGGTCGGCGATCGTGCGAGCCACCTTGATGATGCGCGAACGGGCGCGGGCGGACAGGTGCAGGCTCTCGAACGACGCGCGCAAAATCTTTTCGCACTCGCGCGAAAGGGCACAGTATTTGCGCAGCTCACGCTCCCCCATATCCGCGTTTGTCCGCAGTTCTTTTTCCCCCGCAAAGCGTTCCCGCTGCACCGCGCGCGCTTTCTCCACGCGCCTGCGCACGGCGGAGGAAGACTCCTCCTCTTTCGGCGCGGCGAGGTCGTCATACTTGACCGAATCTACTTCGACTTGAATGTCGATTCGATCCAAGAGCGGCCCGCTGATGCGCGAACGGTACTTGCGGATCGCGGCGGGCGTGCAGGTGCAGACCTTGTCGGCACTGCCGTAGTTGCCGCACGGACAGGGATTCATGCTCGCGCAGAGCATAAAATTGGCGGGGAACGTAACGGCGCCGCTGCTTCTTGTGACGGTAATGAACCCGTCCTCGAGCGGCTGGCGGAGCGCCTCGAGGGTGGAGCGGCTGTACTCGGGCATCTCGTCCAGAAACAGCACGCCGTTGTGCGCGAGGCTGATTTCGCCCGGCTTGACGGTGCGCGAGCCGCCCCCGCACATCGAAACGGTGGTCGCCGTGTGGTGCGGCGTGCGGAAAGGGCGTGTGCAAACCATCCCCTCCTCGTTCAGAATGCCCGCCACCGAATGGATCTTTGTGACTTCCAGCGCCTCCTCGAAGGTCATATCGGGCATGATGGTGGGGATACAGCGCGCCAGCATGGTCTTGCCGGTGCCGGGCGGGCCGTACAGCAAAATGTTGTGCCCGCCGCTCACTGCCACTTCCAAAGCGCGCTTCGCCACAGGCTGACCCTTGACGAAAGCGAGGTCGGAGCGGTACTTCTTTTCCGCCGCGAGCGACTCGTAGCTGCGCACGGAAAGCGGCGCAAGGGGCGCCAGCCCGCTCAGATGGTCGATCGCCTGCGAGAGCGTTTCCGCCGCATATGTGCGCACGCCGCCGATGAACGCAGCTTCCTTGGCGTTCGCCGCGGGCACGATAAATTCGGAAAATCCCTTCGCCTTTGCGGAGATGAGCAATGGCAGAATGCCCGCAACGGGGCGCAGCTCCCCTCCCAAAGACAGTTCGCCGAGCAAAACGGTACTGCCGCAGTCGGCGGCGAGCTGGCCCGTCGCCTTGAGGATTCCGACGGCGATCGCGAGGTCGAAATACGAGCCCTCCTTTTTGAGATCGGCAGGCGCGAGATTGACGGTGATTTTGTTGGTCGGGAACTTTCTGCCGCTGTTTTTGAGCGCGGAACGCACCCGCTCGCGGCTCTCCTTGACGGCGGCGTCGGGCAGCCCAACGAGTTCGTACGAGGGCAACCCGTTGTTGATATCCGTTTCCACCTCGACGGGTACGCCGTCCAAACCGTTGAGCGCAAAGCTCATCACTTTCGATAACATAGGAACTCCTTTATTGGCTCGCGAAAATTGTTTTGAGCTGACAAAACAATTTTCTGCGATTTTAGGGGGAACCCGAACGGCTTTCCCCTCGCGACGGCATCTTATAATGCACACATATTATCAAATGCCGCCGCTTCACCCCTTCTGTAAGCCGAAGTATCGGCAAATTAGGTCGCTTTTCCAAAATAGCGATTTTGGAACGCGCATTTCGTTAGTTTATATTTCGCAAAATCCCGGTAAACTGACGCGGCAACCCAATAAGTCGTTCGTTTTAAGAAAAAAATTCCGCGCGCCGAAACCGGAACGCGGAATTACATGTTCACTCAGATGCGGTAAAACCCGTTGTTCAGGAAGCTCGTCCAACCGAAGCACGCCGCCGCTGCCGCCGAAGGGAAAGGTATACAGAATACCATCGGCACCGTGAGCAGGAAGATGACGGCATATACGGCGACAAGACCCGCCATAACCTTCGCCGTGGCGTTCATGGGCATACCCAGCACTTTTGTCACCTTGCTGCCGTCGTGCAGGTACACCGTGCAGAACATCAGAGGGATAAAAGCCACATAAAACAGATCAAACAGGTATCCGTACGCCGCATTTACATTGCCGAGGAAGGCGTATTGCAAAAGCGAGGTGACAAGCCCGAGCATGAGCGCGATATACGCGCGCAGGATTTGGGGCGAACGTTCGGACGCGTACTGACCGTTTTTGCCGCCCGTGGCGATATATACGATCGCATAGACGGTCATGAACAGCACCGCGACGAGCGCCGTAAGAGCCATGCCGATATTCAGCTGCGCATTGAGCGCAATATATGTGCCTTCGCCGTGCGCGGAAAAGAGCGTTGCGCCCTTCAGGGCAATGAGCCAGCCGAAGGCGGTCGAGGCGTTCGACGCCGTGTACGAAGTGAGATTGTTCAGCGCAAACGAATCGCGGATTGCATTGCCTACGAGCGAGAAGATGCCAACCGACGCATTCGCGGGATTCGGGTCATACAAATTGACATATGTATAATAAGACGGAAGCGCCGTGAGCATGACGACCGCAAGCGCCGCCGCCACAAACCCGACGATAAACAGCAGGTATGTAAGCCTGTTCACATAGGAATGCCCGACGCGAAGCGCAGCTTCCTGCCGTTCGCAGGCTTCGACGTTGGCGCGCATGGCGTCTTCCGATTTTTCCAATGCGTTTTTCGAAAGCATTTCCAAACGGACAGCGCGCGACGCGGCGGAATGCATACGCGCCTGCTTCACCGCGCCCAGCACGAATAAAACCACTACGCCGACGGCGGCAATGACCGTTTTCGGATCCGTTGCAAAAGCGAACGCAAAAAGGATGCCGGACGCCAGGATACTGCCGCACGCACTCTTTGCCGGGTTCTCCGAAGAGATACCGTCTGCAAAGAACTTGAACATAAAATAATAGGACGCGAGGACGAAAAATGCGGCAGGAGCCATCGAAAGCCCGAGTCTGCCGACGGTAAGAGCCAGACCGCCGCCGGCAAACAGCGCCGCCGCAAGGAGCGCGAAGCCCTCTTTGCCGAACAGCCGCCGCGCGAAGAAATACACGAGCGCAACGGTCGCCGCCGCAAACAGGACGGAGAAGATGCGAAGCCCGAAAACGCTCTTGCCGAAAATCAGCGTTCCGAGCAGCGGGAACAGCGCAGCGAGAGGCCCGTTATCGGTATCGGCATTGAACGTGCCCTCGGGCAGATGCGAACCGAGCAGAATATTGTCGATCTGCATGAGGGTGTACATCTCGTCCTGCGTGAAATTCGAATATGCCGAATCCCCCTGCGTGAAGTTGTTCTGCGCGTCGACGAGGTTTGACGGATCGCCCAGAGCGCCGAACTCATCCGTCTTGTCATTCGCATGGAAAAAGTCGCGGAAATGGGTTTGCCAGGTCGTGTTGCCGATCAGCTCTCCCGCTTCCTTTTCGGTAACGACGGCGGGGATTACGTCGCCGCCGCGGTCGACGAATACGACTTCGTTGATGAGCATATCGCAGGGTATGGTAAGGCGGATTATGCGGTAGGTGGTCGAAATCGGGCCGCTCTCCTCGGCGGTGTAATCGAACACCTTTACCCAGTTATAGTTGGTACCGACCGCCTCGCTGCCGTCCGGCGAAAAAATATTCCCGAGCGAAACATTGTTCATGTTTGAGGAAAGCCAGCTCGTGGAGCTGACGCTTGCCCTGCGGAAACGCAGCGAAAAGTCGGTGCCGACTTCGCCGAAAACGGCGCCGACGTTGACGTACACCGCGCCGAGCCTCTGCAAGTCGCTCTCCTTTACCGTATCGTATTCGAGGTAAAACACGATGTCGGAATCCTTCTGCGCATAGTACGCCTTGCCGGGCGCGTTGAACCCGCCGATGGTGCATGCGCTCAAAACAAAAAACACGAGTACAAGGATCAACGCCCGCATCGTTCTGGAATTGCGCGCAAAAAAATCTTTCATTTTCTCCGCTTTCGTTTGATAAATAACAGCCATATCGCTCCGTGCGCGGCGGATGTTCCGCCCCGCGGTTGTAAAATCTCTATATTGTATTATACAGCAAATTGCCGCGCATGTAAACCTTTTTTCCCTGCATTTTCCCAAAGTTTGCGCCGCGGCACGAAGTTTCCTGTTTTCGCAGGGCGTTTGCCGCAAGCGCGCCGCTTTCCTGCATTCTGCCCTTTCGCCCGCCGCTGGTTTACCGCAAAAGGACTATACGTTTGCCGTTTTCGGCGACATATCTCCCCTGCTGCAAACCGGCGGCGGACGGCATGCGGAATTATTTTGCCGCGGCGAACCGGCTGCGGAGAACGGAGGCAAATTCTTCGAGATAGTAGTTCGACCGCTTTTTCTGCCAGAATGCACAGTAGGTGCGCATGATCCGCCCTCCGTCGGCGCGGCGCACTTCCAGCCGCACAAGGGGCGGTTCGGCAAGCGGATTGGCGCTTTCCACGATCAATGCACCGCGCCCGCTCATTGCCAGAAGGCGAGCCTCGTCCAGACTCGCGGCAAAGAGGAATTGTTTGCCGATGCCGAGATATTCGCCGTAGTAGCGCCCCTCCGTTTCCTCTTCCTCCCTGTCGGAAACGACGATACAGGGATATTTTTCCAATTCGCCTGCCGCGACGATCCTTTTCCCCGCAAGCGGGTGCGACGCAGCGACGTCGATATAGGCGGGGCTTTGGTTGAGGATATAGTTTTCGCACTCGTCGGAGAAAGCGCGCCGCTGGTCGCTCAACAAAAAATTCGCCTTCCCGTTCAGGATCGCGCGGTACAGTTCCTCGTGCGTGCCCTTGAACACGCTTACCACCACTTCGGGATAGGTTTCCGAAAACGCCGCAACGGCGCGCGGCAGTTCCTGCCCGTCGTAACCGGAAAGGTAGCCGATGTTCAGGAACAGCTCGCTGTCCGAGCCGATCCTGACCGTTTCCCTGCGCAACTCTGCCGCTTCCGCGAGAATAGTGCGGCTGCGGCGGGCGAAATACTCGCCCGCGGGGGTAAGGCGGCACCGCCTGCCCTCCCGCTCGATCAGCCGGACGCCCAGCTCCGCTTCGAGCGAGGCGATCTGTTGGGAAATTGCCGATTGGGAAATAAAGCACCGATCCGCAGCCTCGGTGAAACTGCCGCAGTCGGCGATCGCTACAAAATATTTCATCTGCCGCAGCAGCATACGCGCCCCCCTTATTACCAGATGCTTCGTTCAGCTTCCGTTTTTTTGTTTATTATATCATTTTCAGCTGAACCCGTCAACGCATTGCAAACGGGCGGCTGCATATTATTGCAGCCGCCCGGTTTGTGCAGCAGCGACATACCGCGCCGCAGCCGGATTTCCCGACCGCGGGTTTTGGAATGGTTTTCGCAATTATATATGCGAACCGCCGTGAAAAACTTGACGTTATCTGTTTCTGCGTTGTTTTGAAGGAGCTACCGCGAAAAATACTCCCGCACAAGTTCTTTGCCGCCGCTCTTTTTTACGGCACCGTCTGCAATGAGATATGCCCTGTCGCACAGCGCTTCGGCGCAGCGCACGTCGTGGGTGATAGTTATCATCGTGTTGCCCGTCTGTTCGTGGAGCTTGTTGAGTATCTCCACCATCTGGCAGAGCCCGTCATAGTCCTGCCCCACCGTCGGTTCATCCAATAAAAGCACTTCGGGAGCGCACGCGACGACTGCGGCAATGGATACGCGCCGTTTCTGTCCTTCGGAGAGCGACTGCGGATGGCGATGCCACAGGTGCTTTATCCCGAAAAGTTCCGCGATATGCTCGGCGTATTCGGGCGAGGGCGCGCCGAAGTTTATCTCCTTTTCCACCGTCGGCATAAAGAGTTGGTAGTCGGGATTCTGATAGACGACGCCCACCTTTTTGAACCATGCGCGGCTGCCGCGCGGTTTTTGTTTGAACTTTTCGTCGATATACTGCGTTATGCACCCGCCCGTCGGCTTATACAATCTTGCAATCAGGCGCATGAGTGTGGTCTTGCCGCAGCCGTTTTCACCGAGGAAAACCGTTCTGCCGCCTTTCGGGATTTCAAGCGTTATATCTTTGAGGATTTCGCGCTCTTTTTTGACTGAAAAGGTAACCCTATCAAGTTTGAACAGCGGCGGTTGCTCCGCATATATGTGGCAGCAATCTTCTATTTTCGCCGTCTGCTGAAGGAGATATTCCTGCCTGTTTTCGACCTTTCTGACCGTTTTATCGCCGATGTGCCAGACCGTATCGACGAACGGCAGAACTATGTCGAGGCGGTGCTCGATGACGATGATGCAGTACCCCGCCTTTGCCAGCGAACGCAGCGTTCCCATGAGCATTGCCGCACCGTCCTTATCGAGATTGGCGAGCGGTTCGTCCAAAAGGACGATCTTCTGCCCCATTGCCAGCGTGCTTGCGGTTATCAGCCGCTGTTTCTGCCCGCCGGACAGTGTGCGGCAAGTCCACTTCGTGTCCAGCTTCATAAGGCGACAGACGATTTCGATCTGCTTTTGTATCTTTTCGGGCGGGAACGCGAGATTTTCGCAGCCGAAGGCGATTTCGTCCTCTACGATCTTCTGAATAATCTGCTCGTCGGCGTTCTGCAATACGACGCCCACGTTGCGACAGATATCGCCCATCTTCCTGCCCTTGATGCTTTCCCCACCGACAAGCACCTCACCCGTAAGCTCGCCGTAATTGACGTTGGGGATGATGCCGCTGACAATATACATCAAGGTGCTCTTCCCCTCGCCCGAATGCCCGGAAAGCAAGGTCACCTCGCCATATTCCGCGGTAAAGTCGGTGTTTTCGAGTATCTTGGTCTTTCCGTCGTAGGAAAAATTGACTTGTTTTAATTCTATCGCGTTCATAATACGACCACCAACACCGCGCCCGCGATAAGACCGAGAACATAGACTATATCGGAGATCGCGAGGCTTTCTTTTTTGTATATAGTATAGCGCACTTTTCCGAGCGCGAACCCGCGCGTTTCCACCGACAGCGCGAGCGTATCCGAAATGTTCACGAGCCGCATGACGAACGGCACGAGAAAAGCTCTGTATAATATCTTCGGATTAAGTATGCTGCCCGCGCCGCGCGTTTTCATCGCCTCGCGCACGCGCCGTATTTCGCCCCTGAGCATGGGCACAAAGGACATAGAGATGAGCATGCCGAGCGTAATTGCCCGCGGCGTATGTATCTGCGAAAGGCTGCGCGTCATCCTTACGGGCGCCACCGACATACCGGGAACGATGGCGAGGAACACCGCGCCGAAGCGATTTGCCATTGCCCAGCCCGAATTTACCGTTCCCGTCGCCGCGTAAAATATCCCGAAGAAGATACCTGCAACAACGATGAATGCGGGCAGCGCGTGCAAGCAGGATTTCCGGCACCCAAAAAGCCAAAGCCACACGAACACCGCGGCGAGAAAAATTGAACAGACGAGCATATCCTTCGCCATAATGAGACCGAACACGATGATGAACAGCCCCGCGAGGATGGCGACGAGCGGATAAAGTTTTTTATTCCACAGAGCCATTATTTTTTCATAACTCCCGATTTTCTCAATTCGCGCGAGATGATATACCCGATCGCCGCACCGATGGCGCACACCGCAACGACGGCAACGCTCATGCCGATCGCAACGCCCGGATTTGCCCCGATAAACGCGCTTACCGCAATCCCTGTTTCATCTGTAACGGTATAGAGGAAATTGTAGTAAATATACAGGAACGGCAGCGTGAGAGGGAAAAAAATGATACCCGCAAACACGCTTGCTCCGTCTTTTTTATACCCTCTGAAAATAAGCGCCGTAAGCACTTCGGTAATAACCGCACAGATGAGAATGCATACGAACATGACCGTGCTCATAAACACGAGCACCACGCCGCAGCATACCGACATAAACAGGAGCGAGCCGGTCTTTCTCACCTTCATCATGCCGATGACGGGGAAGATAGAAAATTGCAGTCCGAGGCAAACCTGTACGATGCCGAACACGGGAATATTGCCGACGAGCGGCATGATCGCGCCCGTAACCAGCATGCACGCCGCCATGATGGCGAGGAATACGATGTCCTTGATCTTGAATCTGCGGAACATCTTACTCTCGTCTTTATCGCGCGCCTCACGCTTTTTGAGTTTTTCTTCAAACGCCGCCTGCCGGGGCGCAACTGCCGCCTGCATTGCAAGCGTATTTTCAATCAGCGCGGCGACGTCGGCGTTTTGTGTTGTGGTTGTACTCGTATTTTCCATATATCACTTTACTTCCTGCACAATTCCGCTGTCCACCCGGTAAATCCTGTCCGCAATCGCCATAGTGGATTCCCTGTGCGATACGAGGATAATGCTCTTTTTGCTCTTCTGTTCAGCGAGTGATTTCAAAATCATTCCCTCGTTGATGGAATCGACGTTGCTCGTCGGTTCGTCCAACAAAATGAGCTGGCTGCCTTTCAGGAACGCGCGGGCAAGTCCGATGCGCTGTTTTTCGCCCGCGGAGAGATTGTCGCCCATCGCGCCGACCTGCGTCTTGTAGCCGTCCGGCAAAGTCATGATAAAATCATGCACCGAAGCCATTTTGCAGGCTTTTTCAAGTTCTTCCTGCGTGGCGTCCGGCTTGGCGATGCGAAGGTTTTCCTCGATACTCTCGTCAAAGAGATAGGTCGTCTGCGAGACCATCGTTACGTTGTCCAATAGATTATCCGAGGCGATTTTATCGACGTCTGTGCCGTTGTAATTGATTTCACCCTTATCCTTTTCCCAGAAACGGAGCAGGAGTTTTAAGAACGTGGACTTACCGCAGCCGCTCTCCCCGACAATGCCTATAATTTCGCCCTTTTGTGCGTTCATGCACACGTCTTTGAGAACGGGCGCGTTCCTTTCATAGGCAAAAGACAAATCTTTGACCGAAAGGTTTTCGTAATCGAAAGTCTTGCCGTTTTCAACGGGCGTGACGGCTGGTTTTTCTGCCAAAAGGTTCAAAACCCTGTCGCCGCTCGCAAAGGTTTGGGTGAGATTCCCGGGCAGAGCCGACACCGCGAGCACGGGACCGAAACTGCCGAAGATGGTCACCACGCCGATGAGCATTGCACCGAGGTCGAGCATATCCGCTGAAACCAAGGCTATGCCAACGATGAGCGAGATCGCAATGAACAGCGTGACGCAAAGTTCGGTTGCGGCACCTGCCTTTGTGATGCCGTGCTTCATCTTCTTCGTTTCTTTCAAAAGGATATCCGAGCGGCGGTTGACTTCTCCCTCCCTGTCCTTTTCGGCGTTGTTGAGGACAATGTCCTTGATACCCTTGATGCTGTCGAGGAAATAGGAATTAAAGCCCGCAAATTCGCGGCGGTAGTTGACGCCCGACTCTTTGAGCGCCCTTGACGAGATGAGCGGCACGACGATGCCGATGGCGGCAAACCCCACAAGTGCCACGAGCGCGAGATACCACGAGGACACAAAGCCCACGAACAGGAACACGGCAAGTGACACCAAAACGGCAATGCAGATGGGGCTTATCGTGTGCGCGTAGAACACTTCCAGCGTTTCGATATCCGAAGTGATCATGGCGATGATGCTGCCCTTTTGCTTGCTTTCGAGCTTGGCGGGGCAAAGCACGCGGAGCGCCCCGAAGATCTTGTCGCGGAGAACCGCCAGCAATTTGAACGCGATATAGTGGTTGCTGTATTGTTCGAGATATCTGAGGCCGCCGCGCACGACGCCGCAGCCGACGGCAATGCCGATGATCCAGCCCCACGCGAGCGGGATTTCCGCACAGAAACCGAGGACACCCAAAGCCTTTGCAACGCCCGTTGCGCCCGCGACCGTAACGCCCATTGCCGCAATAAACCCGACCGAGCCGTTGATGACGGCGAGGATCATGATATAAGAGAGTGAGCCGAGTAGCACAATAAGGCTTGCCATGATTTTTGCGCCGCTTCTGCGAAGTTTCTCTTTCATGCTTTCACCTCCGCGGCAATGCCCGTAATTTCTTTGTAGCCCTCTTCGAGCTGTTTCTGTGCATTGAACAGTTTTGCATAGCCGCCCTGCGCGCTCATAAGCTGCGCGTGGCTGCCGTGCTCCTTGACTTCCCCTTCTTCCATGTAATAGATGTTATCCGCGGGGACGACGTTTGCAAGGCGGTGGGAAATGACGATGACCGACTTTTCACGGCTCATAGCCTTAATGTTATCCATTATGATTGCCTCGCTCTCGATGTCGATATTGCTCGTTGCCTCGTCAAAGACATAAATATCTTTGTCTGCAACAAGGTTGACGGCGAGTGCAAGGCGCTGTTTCTGCCCGCCCGATACGTTGCTTGCATCCTCCGTAATTACCTTATCCAACCCGCCGTTTTCCCTGATAAAATCGGCAAGGTTTACCTTTTCGAGCGCACTCCATATCTCCTCATCAGTCACATTCTTTTTCGCGAGTTCAAAGTTGGCGCGCACGCTGTCGTTGAAAATATAGGTATTGTAGGAAACGGACGCGATATGCGAGTAGTACGCCTCCCTCGTCACGCTTTCAAGCGGCTTGCCGCCCACAGTCACTTCGCCCGCTTTCGGGCGGTATGCCCCGATGAGCATATTGACTACGGTGCTCTTTCCGCAGCCGCTCTCGCCGACAATGGCGGTCATTCCCTTTTCGGGGAAGGTCATGCTTACGTTTTTCAGCACGTCGCGCTTGCCGTCGTAGGAGAAAGTGACATTTTCCAATTTTAATTGCGTTCCCGTCACTTCATTCTTCCCCCACACGGGATCGGGAAGATTGAGAAGCGATATGATTTTTCTGCCCGCGCTCGCGCCGTTCATGGCGACATGGAAGGCAGAGCCGAGCGAAC
>ERZ1106952.894-NODE-894-length-10890-cov-51.404707_pt1 | contig 10890 bp, 18 predicted proteins | sample MGYA00403677_ERZ1106952 | MGnify/ENA primary metagenome ERZ1106952 (study PRJEB35170, sample SAMEA104062415) | human gut metagenome | biome: human gut; feature: human-associated habitat; material: faeces | place: Denmark | collected 2012-05-14 ...
CGAAATTTTTGCCTGTTCGTTGTGGCGATTGTAGCATAATCCTCGCCGTTGTCAACGCAAAAAATTATTGCTGAAAATTATTACATATTCTAAATTTGAAAACCGAGCTGATGAACAGCTCGGCTTTTTTCTTTGTTTCACTTTTTTTATTCTAACGCAATAATTTTTTTGTGATCGTTGACAACGGGCATCCCCTATTTCCAATGAATTTCATTTCATTCGTCTTATGCTCCTGCCGCCTCTGCCGAAAGGCAAAAAATAAAATTTCGGAGGTTACAAAATGCAAAAAGTAGTTTACAGCGTATCAAAGGTAAACAGGAACGAGAAGTTAAAGGGTATCGGCTATTTATCGGAGGGCAACCTACTGATCCCCGCCGTTTCCAAAACCGGCAAGCCCTATATTCGTGTGTTCGAGGACATAACGGACAAATGCCGTCCGTCGGTAAATTCGAGCGGCGAGTATAAAGGCTATATCACCATGGCTTATCAAAACGACAACAACGATTATATCGAGATCGATTATTCGGTATGGTTCAAGTATGTGAATTGAGGTAACTAAAAATGGGCTGGACATATTATCAAGCTACATATTACAAAAATAATAAAATAGACCGTTTGGCAGAATGCCGAGCAGAATTTGGCAGACAGCCGTCCTGGGCAATAATCTTAAAAGACAGCATCACGGACAACGTTTACTACGCTGCCATGAAATCGACGGACAGCAACGAAATCTGGGCTTTGGTTGTATTGACTGCCACGGATGGCCGCGAGTTCGGCTATAAAGATATGGACGAAACCATGGGACCGGGATATTATGATTGTCCCGTCGGGATTTTGAAACTTCTTTCCCCTACCGACAACGCATACGCGAAAGAATGGCGGAAAAACTGTTATGCAGCCATAGAGCAAAAACGTAAAGGACAGAAACTTGCTCGCTTGCTGGACACGGCAAAAACAATCCGCGTTACGCTCCCCGATACCTTTCAAGGGAAATATTATCAGCCGGGGGAAACGGTCGAGCTTTCCAAATATACCAATGGTCGCTGGGTGGACTGGACAAAACGGGTTGCGTTTCACAAAAAGTCAGTAATTGAATACGGCTTTACCGTAATCGAATAATCAGGAGTCAAAATCATTATGGAACATATCTATTTAGTACAATTCGATTGGTCCACGACAGACGCGGACGGAATCGAAACCGAGCTTTACGAACACTACAACGACGCTTTTAATCGTTTTCAGGAACTGATCGCCAACGAACTCAACCCTGAATTATCCTGGGTAGGCGAACAAGTATTCAGTGAAACGGGCGAAGTCAACGAAAATTATGACCTGGATACCGACGGGGATTTTACCTTAAAGCAGGATTTAAGCTGGCACGTGGTCGATAAAAACGATTATTACCGTCATTCCTTTATCGACCTTATCAAAAAGGAAGTATATTGATCTACTTATGAAAACAATCGATAAATATAACCCTTACGGATACAGAATCGGCTATCGTGAAAACGGCAGCCGATTTTTTGAAGATTATTTTTTAACCTACACGTATCCGGACGCCGTAAAAATGCGGCAACACTATCTTACCTATCCGCCGATTTATTCCCATGACGACGGGCATCTGTTGATTAATCCTTCCTGGGAAATTCGTCTTATCACCTTACAGCAGCTGCTTGCAGGCATCTGGCAACAAAACCCTTTTTGATTTTCTGATATATTTTCCCTTTCGCTTCGGACGAGCGTAGCACAGTTCTCGCAAAGCTCAACGGGATAAATTTTTGCTTAAAACTATTAAAAATCCTTTTTTCAAAGCAAAATTTTCTCCTTTCTCGTTGACCTTTGCCTGCCTTCCTTTGAGTTACCCCGAAAGTTACCGAACTATGCTCCTTGTCCTTTGCCGAAAGGCAAAATAAAATATATCAGGAGGTTTTCAGCTATGAAAATCGATTTCGTATCTAACAATTTCACCGGTAATTTAATCGTTACCGTATTTAACCTCGAAGATATCTTCGAGGTTGAAAAAGCCTTGGAGTTTATCGCAAAATTCCTTTGCAAAGTGCTCGACTATGATGTGGATTACGAGTACAAAGAAATCAGCGTTACGGTTGACGACTATTACGAATACTTGTCTTTGAGAAGGCTGGTACTCGATCACTGCTCGGTAGCGGCATAAGGAAGTTTCAAAATGAGTTTTATTTGTAAACGTGACAGTAAAAAATATTGCATGGCTTGTCAGCATTATGAGGATTGCGACAGAGCAAACCGCTGTAACGGCGATTGTAAAAATTGCGACGACAGCTCTTGCGAGAACAACAAGTTTTTTCACAAAACAATAAACAATCAGGAGATAAATTCATGAAAAATCTGAAAGAATTACAACCCATTTTAACCGCCGTTTACTGCATCAACCGCACGAACGGACAAGAAGATGAAGACATACGCAACCTTATCGCCTATGTATTCAGACAAATTTTAGACTGTAACACCAATTTACTTTTACTCTGCTGTATCAGTAAAACAAAAGAAACCATTATGCCCGAAATCACTCAAATCCTCAAAGAAGATACGAACTATTACAAAGATATGGAATATCGGGAGGCAATCAGACAATGAAACCGTTTACCACGCAAGCAAACATTAACTCTTTGCAAGGAAAAAAGGACGAAATCACCGTCCTTGAAAAGATAGACACTCCAAACCAGCCCTACTATATCGTAGAATATCGCGGCGTCAAATGCACCGCGATTTTTAATTGGTTTACCTTTGAATACTATGCCGACGACGTTTACGGTACAATAAAGGACTAATTTCAAGGAGGATTTACAAATGTCGGAATTACAAATCAAAATCTGGAATCAACTTATCCGATTAGACGGCGAAACCGTCGCAAGACTTTTTACAAACTATTACGGCAACAGGCTTTTGACAGAGGAATTTTTAGAATTCCTCAACGAAGAACTTTGATTTCAAGGAGAAAAAGACATGAATAAGTACGAAGAACTTAAAACCCGCCAGGAAAAAGAAATGAATGCCTTTCCCTTAGGCGCGTGTTTCAGCAAACAACAATTCGAAGAAATGATGACAAAATGGGGCTTGACAACCACAGACACGGATAAGATTTATTCCCTCGGCGGAGGCTGTTATATCCGTAAAAGCGACTATACCGCCTTTCATGAAATGCTCAAGCGTTTTGAAAAAGAGCGCTTTGAGGCAATCGCGGCGGATACAACGGGCGACGGGTTTATTTACGATATGTTCCTTTCCGAACTCGCCAACCACGAATATTGTATTACATACGATTTAGAAGAAACGCTCGACGCGCTCCATTTAACCATCGAACAGATAAACGCGGATAAACGTTTATTGCACGGCTTACAAAAAGCCCGAAAAGAATATCTCAAACACACGGAGGATTATTGATATGCCTGTATTGAATCTCAAAGCCAACACGCCCGCACAACAGCTCGTGAAAGAATACCTGGAAAAGTCCGCAAGCGAAACGCTTGCGGATAAAATCAACCACGGCGTAAAAATCCAAAAAGATGGTAAAACGGTTCTCAATAAAAAAGACATGGACGGGTTTATGCGTTTTGCCTTTGAGCAAGCCAAAAAACAAGCAAATAAAAGCAAAGATAACGCGTTCGTAGAAGATCCCGTCGTTTACGGCTGGGCAATCCATTATTTCGAAGAAGAAACTATCGAAGGTACGCTGTATAACGAGGACGGCACGGTATATAAACCCGCACAAACCGGCGTTACGCGCAGCCCTGCCCCCGCCGTTTCTCCTATTCCGTCCGAGAAGAAGCCTAAACCGCAAATGTCATTATTTGAGCTTATAGAACAGAAAGCCGAAGTTTCCGAAACGGATATTGATACGGATATCGAGGACGAGTCCGAAGAAACGGAAGACGAGGACGAGCCTTTACCCGAAACAGAGGAAACTTTATCCGAGGCTCCCCAGGAGCCTCCCGCACCTTTACCCGAAAAAGAAATACCTGCCCCCGCTCCCGCCATACAGCCGCAAAGCTCGCCGTTGTATCAACGGTATATGAAAATACAAACTCAATACCCCGACGCGGTAATTGTCCGGCGGCACGGCGATTTTTATGAAATTTTAGGCGAAAACGCCGTCAAAATTGCCGAGAAGCTGGATTTGACTTTAACGGGACGGGACTGCGGACTGGAAAATCGCGTGCCTATGGTCGGCTTTCCCTTTCATTCTTCCGACGTGTATATTTCGAAACTGATCGCAAAGGGTTATAAGCTCGCCATCGTCGAAAAATCCGACGAGATACGTATTCAACAGCCCGAACTTAAAATCGATAAGGAAACGGGCGAACTGCTCCCGCCTGTTTCAAACGGGGATATGCCCCATGAGCCTTCCGGTCCGCCCGATGACGAACCCGACGACGAATTACAAACCGAAATAGACGCCATGAAAGCTTTTGAGCCGGTCGCGCTCGCTAAACTTTACGAGATTTTAGGCGACGAATTAGATTTACAATGAGGTGATACCTATGACGGAAAAAGACATCAAACCTATTCCCAAATATATCCTTGAAAAGATACGGCGTAAGGATAAACAATGCTGCCCCCAGCAAAAGGGACATTTTCGGTTCTATGCCTATCTTGCCGTTTGGCACAAAGAACTCGTGAAAATAACCGTAGCCGTGAAAAACTACCGAAAACAATGGTATTGCAAACAGGTCGCCGTTCACGGCGTTCATACAGAAAAATGTTACGTCAAAGATATGGAGTATTGCTATTACACCGGTATGGGCTTTCAGGCAGGGTGGTATGAACAGGGCTTGCAGACTTACCGTAAATGGTATGAAGACTCCGAGTGGGGCTGGGCGGACAATAAATACTTCGATCCTTACGCGTCCGTTATCAACATGGAAATCATCTCAAAGCTTCCCAAGTACCGTTACAGCGCCTATCAGTTCTATACGGGCAAAGATATTATCCGTTATTTACGGGTTTACGAGAAGTACCCGCAGGCGGAGTACCTATTAAAATTCGGGTTAAACCAATACGCCGAACGGGTGACGATCTTACGAAAAGTCGGCAAGGATAAAGCGTTTTGTAAATGGCTTCTTAAAAACAGGCAGGAACTAAACGACCGCTCTTTCTATATCTCCGCGATCCTGCGCGCTTATAACAGGCATACTTCCCTTATCCACGAACAGCTTTGTCAGGAACATTCTATCAAGGACAAACGCGGGGATTTTTATAAATTCAAAATTATGGTCGGGAACGGCTATGACGAAATTTATCGATATGTCATCAATCAGCAGACTAACATGAACAGTTATATAGACTATTTCAAAGCCTGTCAATACCTCCATCTCGACATGACACTGCCGAAAAACCGATTCCCGCACGATTTCAAACGCTGGCACGATATCCGTATCGACGAATACACCACCGAAAAAGCGATGCAAGACGAAAAGCAGCGCAAGGAACTGTATGAGAAGTTTTCTATCGTCGCGGGAAAATATCTGCCATTACAATACCAAAAGAAAAGCGCGTTCGTCGTCCTTATCCCCCGCTCGCCTGCCGAGTTGATCCGCGAAGGTATGATTTTACACCACTGCGTCGGAACGATGAATTACGATCAAAAAATGATCCGCGAAGAATCGCTTATCTTCTTTGTCCGAGATAGAAACAAACCCGATATACCACTCGTCACGCTCGAATACTCGCCCGCCAAACATAAAATCCTCCAATGCTACGGCGATAAAGACCTGCCACCGAACGGCAAAATTATCGAGTTCGTCAATCACAAATGGCTGCCTTACGCCAATTCCACCATTCAACAAATTATTGCTTAAAAAGGAGAATCGTTATGAATAACTATTTCAGAATCACCGCTTACCACCCCGCCGAGAATATCTCCGCCATTCTCGACAGCTTCGGCAAATTCGATAAGCTTTGGAAATTCAGCTCGTTTCTGATTACAAAGGGTTTTAAGATAATCGAAGTCAGCGCCGACGACAAGTTTCTCGACGGCGACCTGCCCCGCATACAGGCGGACGCCGAACATATTATTTTACGTGCCTGTGCCAACGGTCACCCGCAAGCTCTTTCTTACGAGATTAACGGGAAAACCTACCGCGCCGTTCAGGTCAGAAACAAAATTTACATTCCCGATAAAACCGAGGCGACAAAATGACCAAAAAACAAATCTGTCTTTCTAATCCCTCTTTCGCGTATTACAGCGGCTTTGGCGGCTTAGAAGCAAAGCGTATCAAATACGGCATCGACGATTATCTCTACTGCGTTTCAGGTGCCTGGTCTGCCCCGAAACGTTACCACAAATTAAAAATCCATTATTCTTATGACGGCACCTATATCCGGTTACACGGATATAGGTGCTTTTTACATGACTTTATCCGTATAGGAGGCTGATTATGCTGCCCGATAATCATTTTTTCTTTTTCGATTTCACTCTGGACCATACCCAAATCAAAGCCGGAACTGCCTTCGAGCCCATACCGGACGAATGCAAAAAATCCGTCGTTTCCGATACAACAAATCTCTGTCCCTATAAAATTCCCGATGTCAAAGAAATTATTAAGCTTGTCAACCAAGCCTCTCATCGGGTAAACCCGAATAAGTTTTTGAGCGATACATTCGAATGCGGCGCGATTGCCGTTTCCAATCAATTCGATTTTCCCAAAGCCGAACAACGCGAGGAACGCTACAAACAGATTATGCACTCCTACGAGCCAAAGGAGCGAGAATTAATGGCTGAGGCATTCGCTAAAATTTACGCGCTTCTTTCCTCCGTCGTCTATGACAACGGTACTTTTAACGACTGGCTCGGTGAATTGTTTATGCAAACGGGTATAGGCAACAAATACAACGGACAGTTTTTTACGCCTTATCACATTTCCAGCTTTTGCGCCAAAGTAAGCATAGATGAGTCTATCGTTCGTCAGAAACAACGGGACAACGAAATCATAACCATCAACGATCCGGCTTGCGGCGCGGGCGGAATGCTTGTCGCGGCTTTGGAAACTCTCGACAGGGACTATCATTTCAACTATGCCCACAACTGTTTCATATTCGCAGAGGATATCGATATCCGCTGCGTACACATGACCTATCTTCAATTATCCCTCGCAGGCGTTCCCGCTATCGTCAAACACGAAAATTCTCTCACCCGCGAAACCTGGGACGTTTGGAAAACGCCCGCGTTTCTCATGCAGTATATGCGATTCAGACAGTTCGAACATTACGCTTAAAGGAGCTTTTTCATGAAAATAGGATTTACTTTTACCAATCAGGATATGCAACTTACCTGCCTGTGCTTTGCGGAAAGCAAACGCGGCAATATCGCGCTGCTCGTCAATCATGAAAACGGATTATTCATCACCGTCCGCGACGTTTCACGGGAAAACAACGGCGATTTTTCCTGGGCGTGGGGACATTATTTTTTCGATATCAGAAACGCAATCAGCGATTACGAAGAATGTAAAAAACACCTTTAATTTTTAGTTATGTTTTCTGACTTTCGATAGGCGTTTTTAATACGTTTGTGTGTAGAAAAAACACAAATGTCTCTTAGGCATATAGTTGTCTTAATATAAGGATTTAGTTTTGGCTATAATATTGGAATGCGGGTGGTAGAACATACTCTTACTTCGGGGTTAAAGTTACTTTATCCCTTTTGCCATTAAGACCTCAATTTATTTTCTACGATTATTGTTAAATCTATAGACCTACAAATAAGGCTTTTATACAGCATATAATTATATCAAGCCAATTACAAAAAATAAATTAGTAAGAGTAAAGAAAACTACTAAAAAAAAGTAAAATGAAATAATGACACCTATCCCAAATTGTGAACGCGAACGTACATACCCAGTTGAAAAACTATTTGTCTTTTGAAAAATATTGTTTTTTCTTGCAACGCGACTAAAATATTCGCCCAATAAAACTCCCCCTATTCCCGTTCCTATTAATAGTAATAACACGGGTATAAAAAAAACAAATCCAGGATTTTCAAACTTTTTCGGTGTCCTTCCCAAAAAAAAAGCAAGTAGGGCAATAAAAAAGGCAATTAAAACCTTTAATATCAGTATTATTTCTAATCGTAGAAAAGAATTTTCCATATATCGTTCCAACGGCTTATTCTTTCTATTTCTTTGAAGATCGATTTTTTCTACCCTTACAGGAAATCGAATTAATTCTTTAATCAGCAAAAGAAACAACACTAAACAATCAATATATAGCAATACATCAAAAAATAGTTTCATAGTATATTATCATTAAATACTTTTAATCGATATTCCCCATTTATCTTTCCAAGTTGGAATCCAACATCCTTTCACCTCAACACCTTTATCATATTTACAAGCATTATACAATACTAATACGCCATCCACTATTGAAGGCAAAGCAATCGAAATTGCCAACGTTATAACTTTTATAAATATACTGGAATTTCCTGCAATAGTCAATAAAATAGATAATCCATTCGCCAAAATACTTATAACAGGATCTGTAAAGAGTCCTGCAACACCCGACGCTATATCAGAAGGAATAACTAAAAGAGTTTCTTGTAAAACCGAAACTAATACTGCATCGTCCTGCATAGACATCATTGTATTACGCATATCCCAACCATGAAAAACAGTTCTTAACCCTAACGTAACAAGCGCAACAACAATAGCGGCATCGCTATCCATATTCATAGTTACCTTGTTCCATTTCACTTTAACTCCCCATAATGCCCACTGTTGTACATATTCATCTTCACTATAGAAAATCAACTCATATTCATCATTGATGTATCCAAATTCTTCATCTACCAGCTCATTCATAATAGAAATATTTCGATTAATCATTCGCAAGGCAGCAATCTCGAATGCCGCTTCTTCCGAATAATCAGTGATATCAAAATCCCAACTTAAAAAATCCGGTCCGTATAATTCTTCAAAATACCCTATATCCAACGTCAAATATTCATAATAGTCTTCGTCAAAATGGATATACTCTTTATATGTTTCCTCAACATAATTATCAATGCAGTCAATATATTCATCAGACACATCACTATTAGATAAATATTCGTCAATTTCTCCATCTTGAAATCCTGACTCATCAAGCTCCAAGTTGTAAATCGATTCGTATATTTCCCCTTCGGCTTTCGCTCGCATTATAGAATTTGAAAATGGATTTAAAATACAAATAGATGTACACACTACAAACAAAAAAAATGCTATTATCTTTGTCTTCTTGCCTAATAATTTTTTTAACATACCTTTTCTCCTAATATAATATATTTAAACACGAAAGTGCATAGGGTTAAATTTACACTTTCTTTGTTTCCGTACCAAGCAATAATATAAAAGAGCAGACATTCGGGAACTTATGATTTTCTCCCGAAACAATTTATATTCAATAAATTATATCTAATAAATCAATTGAACCTATTTTTCTAAATTTTGTATATACATCAATAACATCATATTCATTTAAAGAATCTAAATATAGTGCGAGAATTCCAGAAAATACTGCAGTAGCTATACTTGAACCGCTTTTTTTTGTTTCTATCCTCTCCTTAAAAATATTATATTTTATAATTCTAACATCAACTCCAGGAGCCAAAACATCTACACTTTCATTAAAATTACTTTTATTGTATAACAAACCATTACAATCAATTGCTGCAACACTTAACGTATTATCTAATAGAGCGGGAAATAAAATAGAATTTTTTCCTTGATCCCCGACTGCGCTTGTTACAACAATGTTATTATTTACAGCTCTCATTATCGCTGTAGTCACATTATCATTTATATTTTTACTTCCTAATGAAAGATTAATTATGTTCGCTTTATTTTCTATCGCAAAATCTATAGCACGAATCAATGTTTCCGAATTCGTTGCCCCTACTTCATTAATAGCTTTTATTATTATAAACTTGCAGGCAGGAGCCACTCCGTAAAAGCCATTTTCCCCGCTTGCGCCAATAATACTTACCATAGAAGTACCATGTGAAGTATAATCCGTTAAATCATTATTACAATCAAAGGCATTATATGTTGCAATAATACGCGTCGTATCAAATTCTTGTCCAAGAAAATCGTAATCGATTCCTGAATCAATAATGGCTATTGTAATACTTTCTCCTTTTGTTTTAGCCCACATCATAGGCGCATGAATGTATTCTAAATGCCAATCACAATCCTGATGTTTTATCTCTTCTTGTTTATTATTAAAAGTACAGCCATTGCAAAAAGCGGTAATCAGTAATATAATTAATGTTATACATTTCTCAACACTTTTCATATAAAACACCATTTAGCGTTTAATTACCCATTTTTTTAATAAACATTTACAAACAATTAATAATCGTTGTCTAATAACGATATACTTTATTTGCATATATATTATCACATCTTTTTAACTTTGTCAACACTTAAATCATTTTTTTTAATATTAAATTAAAAATGAAAAGTATATATTTTCTCTTAATTAACAAGGCAAAACACCCGATTACAATCCTTTATAATGTTTTTATATTCAGAAAATTTTCTAAAACATAGGTATAATCCTATATTTCATCTTTCAAATCACTTGAAAATTTCGACAAAAAACTTTTTAGTTTTCGAATAGTTAAAATCAACATTTTCTGCTGTAGCCTCTTTCTAATATGAACATTGCTTTCTCTCGGTCTTTATTCATCCACATTCATCCACATTCTTCAACACACCTTAATTCAAAAATTTCTCGATTCATAAACTTTTCTTAGAGAAGGTCTATTTCCGACTGTTTTTCCTCTTAAAAATACCCTTTTCAAAATGCACAAAATATTCTAACTATACAAATGAGCTAACTATAACAGTCAAGTAAAATAAAGCGGTTTTCAAAAAAATT
>ERZ1106952.897-NODE-897-length-10872-cov-2.514191_pt1 | contig 10872 bp, 14 predicted proteins | sample MGYA00403677_ERZ1106952 | MGnify/ENA primary metagenome ERZ1106952 (study PRJEB35170, sample SAMEA104062415) | human gut metagenome | biome: human gut; feature: human-associated habitat; material: faeces | place: Denmark | collected 2012-05-14 ...
GACAAGGTGCGCGAAAATATCCGGAAAAAATTTCAGGATAAAAAACTTCCGCTTGTGGATGAAGTGCTTGCACTGGACGAAAAGCGTCGCGAGTTGCAGCGGGAGGGGGACGAGCGCCGCGCGAAGCGAAACGCGCTGAGCGCGCAGATCGGCAAGCTCATGAAGGAGAAAAAGACGGAGGAGGCCAACGCGGTGAAGTCGGAGGTCGTCTCCAACAACGAGCGCATTGCGGAGATCGAGAAGCAGACGGACGAGATCGCCGCCGCGCTGAAAAAGGACATGATGTCGATCCCGAACATCATTGCGGACGATGTACCCATCGGCAGAGACGATTCCGAAAACGTGGAGCGCAAGCGCTTTCTCGAACCCAAAGAGAAGCCGTTCGAAGTCCCGTACCATCTCGATATTCTGGAAAAGCTCGGCGGCATCGACATAGACAGCGCCCGCCGTACCAGCGGACAGGGTTTCTATTATCTGCTCGGCGACATTGCCCGCCTGCATTCCGCCGTGCTCACCTATGCGCGCGATTTTATGATCGACAAGGGGTTCACCTACGTCATCCCGCCGTACATGATCCGTTCGGACGTCGTATCCGGCGTCATGTCTTTTGAGGAAATGGACGGCATGATGTACAAGATCGAAGGGGAAGACCTGTATCTGATCGGCACCAGCGAGCATTCGATGATCGGCCGCTTCATGAACACCGTGATCCCCGAGGCAGATCTTCCGCTCACGCTCACCAGCTACTCTCCCTGCTTCCGCAAGGAAAAGGGCGCGCACGGCATCGAGGAGCGTGGCATCTACCGCATTCACCAGTTTGAAAAGCAGGAAATGATCGTCGTATGCAAGCCGGAAGAGAGTTCCGCTTGGTTTGAAAAGCTCTATTCCTATACGGTTGAGCTCTTCGTATCCATGCAGATCCCCGTTCGCACGCTGGAATGCTGCTCGGGTGATCTGGCCGACCTCAAATACAAGAGCATCGACGTCGAGGCGTGGAGCCCCCGCCAGAAGAAATATTTCGAGGTGGGCAGCTGCTCCAACCTGACCGATGCGCAGGCCCGCAGGCTGGGCATCCGCTACAAGACGGAAAAGGGAAATGCCTTCGCGCACACTCTCAACAATACCGTCGTGGCGCCGCCGCGCATGCTCATCGCCCTCATCGAGAATCACCTCAACGAGGACGGCAGCGTGAATATCCCGGAAGTTCTCCGCAAATATATGGGCGGCAAGGATAAAATTCTTCCCAAAACCAAATAAAAATATTCTCTTTCTTTTTTAAGAGGGAAGAAGGCCCGGCGTCTGCCGGGCTTTTTTTCTGCCCGGCGTTTGCCGTGCCTTTTTTCTGCCCGGCGTTTGCCGTGCCTTTTTTCTGCCCGGCATTTGCCGGGCCTTTTTTCTGCCCTTTTTCGGTCTGTCAGTCCGCAACATGGAACAGAAGTGGCGGGCTCAGTTTGCGGAGGTGCATTTTTTCGCAATGAAAAGAAAAATTGCTTGTCCGTCATAACGAAGGACTTGGGAAAATATATATAATTATGCCTCTGCGGAGGGGGAGACAATGCTGGATTTTCTGACCGAAAACCTGCGCGCCGCATTGCGCAACGTGAACGGCAAGCTGGTGTATGAAATGCGCATCCGTGCCAACAAACCCGTCGTGCTCTGTTATGGCGGAAGGTATGTCTATCTCGGACCGTTCGGCATAGCCGCGGGGCGGGAGGGGGCGATCACGGCCACGGTCGCGGACATCGAAAACATCATTTACCGCGCGAGCGAATTTTCGGTGTATTCGGTCACCGAGCAGCTTCGGCAGGGATTTCTGACGGGAAGCGGCGGAGAGCGCATCGGCCTTGCGGGCGTATTTGTATATGAAAACGGCAGTACGTTTACGGTAAAGGATGTCACGTCGCTGAATATTCGCGTCCCGCACGAAGTTTTCGGCTGCGCGGCGAAGATCTGCAAGGCCTGCTTTGCGGAGGGGCTTGCGAGCGTGCTTTTGCTTTCGCCGCCCGGGAAAGGGAAGACGACCATGCTCCGCGACATCGCGCGCACAATCAGCGCGGACAGGCCGATCAATCTTCTCATCAACGATGAGCGGAACGAGATCAGCGCCGCGCAGCGGGATTTCACCTTGGACGTGGGCCCGTTTGCGGACGTCATCCGATACTCGTATAAGAAAGACGCCTTGCTTGCGGCGGTGCGCGCGATGCGGCCGGACGTCGTCATCACGGACGAGATCGTATCGGCGGAGGAGCTGGAGGCGGTGGCGGCCTGTGTGCGCGGCGGGGTGGAGGTAGTGGCCTCCGCGCATCTGCGCGATCTGTCCGCGCTCTGCGCCTCTCCCATCTTTGCACGGGCGCACGAACAGAAGATTTTCCGCTATTATGTCGTATTGTCGGGGCGGGAGATCGGAAAGGTCGCGGGGATCTATGCGGAAGATCTGACACCCCTGTACGAGGAAACGGAATGAAAATCTTGCTGCTTGTATGTCTTCCCGCGGCGGGCGTGGCGCTTGCCTATCTGCTCACGCGCAAATTCCGCCAGCGGAAGGAGTTTTTTTACAATCTGAGTATGTTCAACGAGCGGCTGGTGAACGAAGTGAGTTACACGAAAGTGCCGCTGCCCGCCTTTATGGATAAATACGGATTTTCGGGCGATTTCAGAAAGATGTTCGAACAGCGCAACAGCGGCGCGGCGGGAACGCAGCCGGGCTATCTGACGGCGGACGAGCGAAAATTTCTGACCGACTATTTCGGAATGATCGGGCGGAGCGACGCGGCTTCGCAGAAGACCTATCTCTCTTCGCTGCGGCAGGAGATCGAGGAAAAGCGCAGGCAGTCGGAGGAAGGGTACAAAAAGTATTTTTCGCTCTATCTGAAACTTGGTTTTCTGGCGGGGCTGATGCTGAGTATACTCATTGCTTAAGAGGGGTGCTATGGATATTGAGATCATCTTCAAGATCGCGGCGATCGGGATCATCGTGACCATCGTCTGCCAGGTCTTAAAAAAATCGGAGAGAGAGGACGTCGCGACGATCGTGAGTCTGGCGGGTCTGATCATCGTCCTCATGCTCGTTCTGAACATGGTGGCGGAACTCTTCGATTCCATACGCAACATATTCGGGCTGTTCTGATGGCGGAACTTGCAAAGATCTTAGGGGTCGGGATCGTGACGGCGATCACCGCGGTCCTTCTGCGCACTTCGCGGCCGGAGCTCTCGTTTGCCGTCACGATCGCGGGGAGCGTGATCCTTCTGCTGTTTTCCATCGATCTCATCGGCCAGACGTTCGGTGTCCTCAACGAGATCGGGGAAAAGACGGGGATCGACAACCAGCTCATCAAGCTGATCGTAAAGATCGTGGCGATCGGGTATCTTGTGGAATTTGCGGCTGGGATCGTGGAGGATTTCGGTTCAAAGAGCATAGCGGACAAGCTGGTTTTGGCGGGGAAGGTGGTCATATTCACCGTATCCGTGCCCATCGTTCGCGCATTGATCGCGCTCATCGGCGATTTTCTGGAGCTGATATGAAAGCAAGACTAGCTATTTTTATCGCGGCGGCGGCCGCCTGTCTGATCGCCTGCGTCTTTTTTTCTTCCGTACCCGTTTCGGCAGCGGCCGAAGAGAGCGCGGGGCTCGCGGAAAACATCGATAAACTTTTAGGCTCCCTCGATACCGAGGCACTGGAAGAATATCTCCGCACACTCTCTCCCGAGCAGCAGGAGATCTTCGGCGGCGGGATCGGGGAGACGCTGCGCGCGATGCTTGCGGGCGATCTGTCCCTCGACTACGGAAACGTATTGCAGGCGATCCTGCATCTCGTTTTCGGTGATCTGAGCGGGCTGATCCCGTCCTTTTGCGTCATCTGTTCGATCGCCGTGCTCTGCGGCATCCTCAACCGCTTCAAGAGCTCCTTTGCCGAAGACGGCACTTCCAAGCTGATCTTTTTTATCTGCTATTCGGCGGTCCTTGTCGTCATCCTCTCCTCGCTGGCGGGGATCATCGCAGACAGTATCGACACGTCCGAATCCCTTCGCCGCCAGATGCAGGCGATCTTTCCCGTGCTGCTCACGCTCATCGCAACCAGCGGCGGAACGGTATCGGTCGCGGTCTATCAGCCGGCCGTGCTGTTTCTGAGCGAGATCGTCGTGAACGTGATCGCGGGGATCGTCTTCCCGCTCGCCTCCCTGATCTGCGTGCTGAACATGGTGGGAGGCATGAGCGGGGAGATCCGTCTGAAAAAGTTTTCCGCCTTTTTTGCGGGCGTCATCAAATGGGTGCTGGGCATCACGCTGACGGCTTTCACCGTATTTCTGACCGTGCAGGGAATCACCTCCGCGACCTACGACGGGCTTTCGTTCAAGGCGGCAAAGTATGCGGTGAGCAACTCTGTTCCCATCGTGGGCGGCTTTCTGGGGAGCGGTTTTGACCTTTTGGCGGCGGGCAGCGTGCTGATCAAAAATTCGCTCGGCTCCTGCGGACTCGTGCTTCTGGCCGCCGTGATCGGCGTGCCGCTCGTCCAGCTGATCGCCTATAATTTGTTTCTCAAGCTTTCGGCGGCGGTCGTCGAACCGGTCGGAGACGCCGCCATCGCCGATTTTCTCTCCTCTCTTTCGGGCACGGTGAACTATTTTACTGCAGGACTGCTCGCGATCGGGTTCATGTACTTTGTCACCGTGCTGCTGCTCATCTGTTCGTCGAACGCGCTTTTCTGACCATGAAGGAATACATTCTCGCCGTCTGCGGCGCCGTGGTGATCGCGGCCCTCATATCCCTGTTGCTTCCGTCCGGCAAGACGGGCCGCTTCATCGGCGGCATCCTGAAACTGTTCTGCCTGCTCGTCATGCTCGTGCCGCTCTTTCGTATGTTCGGGAATTTCGTCCTGCCGGATGCGGAAAAACCCGCGGCGGCATACGGACCGGACGAAGAATTCATCCGCTATGTCTGCGAGCAGCAGGCACAGGCGCGGGCGGAGGAGGTCGAAAAGGCGGTGGAAGAAAAATTTTCGGTGGATGTGAGCGTGGAAGTGGAGTGGGAGTATGCGGAATATTCCTGCAATGTGACAGAAATTTCGGTCAAGATCGAAGATTTCGGAATATACGGAAACGAAGGGCATATATATGTTATACAGCAGATCGATTCCTATGTCTCCTCGTTTTCCAAAGAGGCGGAGGTAAATGTCTATGAATGAACAGGCGACGGGAAAACTGCGCGGGCGGCTTTCGGGCGCGAAGCTTGCGGAGATTCTGGCGGTGATCGCGCTTGTGGCGGCGGTGATACTTGTTGTATTCACCACATTTTCCGAAAGGAAAGACGCGGCGTCGGCGAGCGAAGCGGGAACTTACGCCGAGGGGCTGGAAAGCCGGCTTTCGCAAGTTCTTTCGCAGATGAGCGGCGCGGGGTCGGTGGCGGTCTTTATCACCGTCTCGTCGGAAGGGGAGAAAGTGGTGGCGACGGAAAGCACGGTCGACGCGGACGGGACGGTGACGGAAGTCCCCGTATTTTCCGGCGGGGAAGTGGTTGTGCTGGAAGAGAAGAACCCGGAAATAACGGGAGTGCTGATCGTGGCGGAGGGGGCGGACGATTTGAACGTGCGCTTCAATCTGCTGGAAGCGACGGCGTCCGTTTTAGATATTGACCAAAGCATAGTCAAAGTATATACAAAAGCGGCGCAATAAAAATTCATTGAAAGTAAAAAGGAGTAAAGAGATGTCAAAGACGAAGAAGATCATCATCATGTCCGGATTGGTGCTGTTGCTGGCGGTGACGGCCGTGTTCAATTTCGTATTGGCGGACACCGTGTCCGGCAGTGCGGCGGGCGGAGAAGTGACGGCGGCCAACTATTTTTCGACGTACAGGACGGAGCGTACGACCACCCGCAACGAAGAGATCCTGCAGTTGGATTCCATTCTCGAAACGACCGAGGCGGGCAGCAGCGCGTACGAAGAGGCGATGTCGCTGAAACTGCAGATCGTGGAGATGATGGAGCGCGAGCTTCTGCTCGAAACGTACATCAAGTCGCTCGGCTACAACGACGCCGTCGTCAGCATCGGCATGGATTCTGACAATGTGAACGTCTTTGTAAACGCGGACGAACTGGCATACGAAGATTTTCTTTCCATCTACAATATTCTTACGGAAGAGGCGGGCAGTGATCCCGCGAACGTAAATATTATGCCGATAAATTCGGAAAGTTGAGTAAAATACTGTTCAATTCCGAAAAATTGTGGTATAATAGCATCGAGAACATCTTCGGGAGTTTTTTCGATGGCTGTATTCAGAAAAGTTCCGCCCGACGGGCAGAAGGGAAAAGTTTCGTACAATGCGGGGATCGTGAGCGGGATCGTCAATCTCGCTGTCTCCGAAGTCGAAGGCGTCCACATGCATTCGGGCAAGAAAAAGGGGCTTCGGCTGTATTTTGAAAAGGACGGTGTCTATGCGGAGATCTCCGTGGTCGTCGATTACGGATACAATGTTCCGGAAGTGGCGTTCAAGATCCAGCAGACCGTCAAGCACAACGTGGAGGCGATGACCGAGTATAAGGTCGCCAAAGTGGACGTGTACGTCGTCGGGGTCGATTTTTCGCAGGAACACCTGGCAGAACAGGGTCAATAACATTGCATGGATATTTCCCCTCGGAGGATTTCGGGGGGAAATATTTGAGTTTGCGGCGGAGTGATCTGTCCGCAGGGTGCCGTTTCTCCGCAGGGGCGGAGCGGCGAAGGAATACCATATGAGAAGCGCAGCACGCGAATGTGCGTTCAAGATCATTTTTGCCTCCCAGTTCAATGACAGGGAAGATACGTCGCTGGCCCGCCGACTCTACGAGGGCGCGGAGCTGGACGAAGAGGACCGCGCCTATGCGGAGCGGCTTGTCAAGGCGGTGCGCGAGCATCGGGAAGAGCTGAAAGAGGAGCTCAACCGGTATGCGCTCGGCTTTTCGGAGCAGCGCATGTTCCCGGCAGACAGGAGCTTGCTTTTGATGGCTCTGGCCGAAATACGATATTTTGACGACGTGCCCGACGTGGTTTCGATCGACGAAGCGGTGGGGCTTGCAAAGAAATATTCTACGGAGAAGAGCGCCGGGTTTGTCAACGGCGTGCTGGCGGCGCTCATCGGGGGAGAAGGCAAATGACGCTGATAGACGGAAAGGCGCTCGCCGCGCAGCTTCGCGGCGAGATCCGTGCGCGTGCGGAAGAGTTTCGCCGCGAACGCGGAAAGGAGATCGGGCTGGCGGTCGTGCTCGTGGGAGAGGATCCCGCTTCGCAGGTGTATGTGCGCAACAAGATCAAGGCGTGCGAAGAGGTGGGCATCCGCTCTTTTTCCTATCATCTGCCCGCAGAGGCTTCGCAGGAACAGCTGGAAGATCTGATCGACGGACTGGTGGAGGATGAGGGCGTGCACGGCATACTCGTGCAGCTGCCCCTTCCCAAGCATCTCGACGAAAGGCGGGTGCTCGGCCGTATTCCTCCCGCGAAAGACGTGGACGGATTCTGCGCGGAGAACCTCGGGAATCTGGCGATGAACCGTGAAACGATCGTGGCATGCACGCCTTTCGGCGTCATGAAGATGCTGGAAAAGTACGGCATCGACCCTGCGGGGAAAAACGCGGTGGTACTCGGCCGCTCGAACATTGTCGGCAAGCCGATGGCGATGCTCCTTCTGAACGCGAACGCGACGGTCACCGTCTGCCACAGCAAGACGTGCGGCCTGCGGGAGATCTGCGCGGCGGCGGACATACTCGTCGTGGCGATCGGCAGGGCAAAATTTGTGACGGCGGACATGGTCAAAGAAGGCGCCGTGGTCATCGATGTGGGTATGGACCGCGATGAGAACGGCAAACTTTGTAGATTTTGCTTCCGTCAGCGAAAAGGCCTCCTATCTCACGCCCGTGCCGGGCGGTGTCGGGCCGATGACGATCACGATGCTTCTTTACAATACGGTGATCGCGGCGTTCAGGAGTTAAACGGTGCTGAATTTTTCACAGAAGTACGAGGAGTTTCGTCTGGCGTTTGAGCGCTCGCTGGAAGAGTATCTGGCTGGGGTGAAGCTCGCGCCCGAAGTGCTCGACGAAAGTTTCCGCTACACCCTCACCAACGGCGGCAAGCGTATCCGCCCCGTTCTGATGTACGCGTGTGCGCAGATGTTCGGCGGAAAACTTTCCGACGTGGCGGGGTTGGCGCTAGCGCTGGAAATGATCCATTCCTATTCGCTCATCCACGACGATCTTCCGGCGATGGACAACGACGATTTCCGCCGCGGGAAGCCTTCCTGTCACAAGGCGTTCGGGGAAGGACAGGCTATTCTGGCGGGCGACGCCCTTTTGAACGAGGCGTATGCCCTGTGTCTGGAAGAGAGCAGGAAGGGCAGGAGCTATCTTGCAGCATCGGCGCTTCTCTGCAAAAATGCGGGCGCGCGCGGCATGGTCGCGGGGCAGGCGGCGGATCTTTTGTACCAGGGTACGGAGAACGCGGGGCGCGAACTCTTTGAATTTATCGTGACGAACAAGACGGCGAAGATGCTGATGACGGCGGCTGCGGTTCCCTCCGTTGTATATGCAGGAGACGAGAACATCGAGCAGATCATGCTGGAATTCGGCAAAAACTTCGGATTTCTCTTTCAGATCACCGACGACATCCTCGACGTGCGCGGGAGTCTGGAAACGCTCGGGAAGACGGCGGGGAAGGACGCCGCCGAAAGCAAACTTTCGGCCGTCAATCTTTTCGGAATGGAAGAGAGCCTGCGCCTTGCCGACGTGTATTGCGAGAGCTGTTTGAAAATTCTGGACAGTCTCCCGTACGAAAGTGAATTTCTGGCAGAGCTCGTGCGGCACGTGCGCGAGCGGGAAAGCTGACGATGCGGCTGGACAAATACCTGACCGAAAAGGGATTTACTTCGCGTACCAAGGCGGCGCGCGCGATCGAAAAGGGGCTTGTCACGGTCAACGGCAAGGCGGCGAAAGCCTCTTTAGAAGTGACGGAAAGCGACTGCGTCTGCGTGCGAAATGAAGAGGTAAATTTTGTTTCGGAAGGCGGATACAAACTTTTCAAGGCGCTCGGCGATTTCGGGGACGAGGTCGCAGGGATGGTCTTTGCGGACATAGGCGCCAGCACGGGCGGTTTTACCGATTGTCTTTTGCAGGCGGGTGCGGCGCGCGTGTTTGCGGTGGACGTGGGGGAGAGCCAGCTGGATGCCCGGCTCGCCTCAGACAGCCGCGTGACGATCATGGACCGCACGAACGCGCGCTATCTGACGGACGGCGATTTTTCGCCGCAGCCGGACGGGCTGACGGCGGACGTAAGTTTTATTTCCCTGTGTCTGATCCTTCCGGCGGCGTCGAAGATCGTGCGGCCGGGCGGACGAGCGTATGTGCTCATCAAACCGCAGTTCGAATGCGGGGCGGCGCATCTCGACAAACACGGTATCGTGAAGGATGCGTTTGCGCGGCTGGCTGCCGTGCAAAAAGTGTGCGAATGTGCCGAGCGCGAAGGGTTTTCGCTGGAGGCGATCACGAATGCGCCCCTGCACAAGGAAAAAAACGTCGAGTATATCCTGAAACTCGGCAAGGGCGGCGGTTCCTTGCCGATCGATCGGATCCTGCAACGGGCGGAACAGCTCACCTGACGGAAAAAACCATGGAAAAGAAAGAGAAGTACACCGAAGGCCAGAAGGTTTTCCTGAAGCTGAAGACTTCCGCGCTGACCGAAGAGGAGAAGGATATGCTGCGGGTGCTCATGCTGCCGCGCAACCATTATTTCCCCGATACCGATGAGGAGCGCGAAGCGCTCGCGCGGGAAATTCTCCGCGGCGAGAGCTATATTCATCTGGCGGATTTCCGCGCGGCGATGCGCGAAATGTACGGCGACTTCGGAGAATGGTGCCGCGGCCAGAAAGACGTGATCCTGTACTGCCGCTTCCGCAAAGGCGGGAAGATGATCTGTACGGTGGCGCTCCGCCCGGACAGCGCGGAGCTCATCATCCGTTACGGCAAGCGGGAGTGCGAACTCTTTGCGCAGGAGCGCGATCGCTTTCCGCGGGAGGGGATCCTCTGGCCGTACGATTATTTCAGCGGAAAAGAGCCGAACAAAGTCCTGCGGTACGACCTTTCGGAAAGATCGCTCTGGCCCAGTTATTTCCGCCTGATTTCCATACGTGCCGAGTAAAAACGCTGTAAACAGAAGATTTTTGCGGAAATTTTCCGGCAGGTATTGAATTATTTACATTTTTGTATTATAATGGAAAGAAAGATACAAGCAGGCTTCAGCCGACGTTTCAGCGCCGGTTAAAGCAAAGGGACGGGGCTTGAAAAAGCCTTAAAAAACGGAGTATGCCATGATCCTCACAGTCTGTCTGAATCCAAGCACCGATGTTACGATCGAGCTCGATGCGCTGAACATCGGCAAAGTCAACCATGTCAAGAGCAAAACGCTGAGTTTTACGGGCGCGGCCCTCAATGTGGCGATCGGTGTGGCGCGCCTGCACGGCAAGAGCTACGCCACCGGTTTCATGTACAATGAAAACGGCAGCCTCTTCGAACAGGCGCTGGACAGGGAGGGCGTGCCGAGCGTATTTGTCTGGAACAAGGGCAGGGTGCGCGAAAACTATAAATTCATCGACAACAAGTCCATGCTCACCGAAGTGAACGACGTGGGCGAGAACATCAGCGAAAACAAGCAGGGAGAGCTTCTGGAACTGGTGTCGCGCCTGGCAAAGACGAGCGGCGTCATGGTCGTTTCGGGCAGCCTCCCGCAGGGTGTGGAGAGCGACTATTATGCCAAGCTGTTTTCCTGCGCGGGCGAAGGGACGCTTAAGATCGCCGACACGGAGGGTCCCAGGCTTCTGGCGGCACTGGGCACGGGGCTGGACCTCGTCAAGCCGAAC
>ERZ1106952.900-NODE-900-length-10853-cov-5.431469_pt1 | contig 10853 bp, 9 predicted proteins | sample MGYA00403677_ERZ1106952 | MGnify/ENA primary metagenome ERZ1106952 (study PRJEB35170, sample SAMEA104062415) | human gut metagenome | biome: human gut; feature: human-associated habitat; material: faeces | place: Denmark | collected 2012-05-14 ...
GCTGGTTCAGGCTGTTGGGGGCGGCAGCAGCGATCATGTCAATGTTCACGCTGCCTGCCAGCACACGGCCATGCTGGTGGTCGGTGTGGTTGCCACCGATCTCGGTGCGGCCGGGGGCACTATACAGACCGGCCTCGGTGTGTGCGCCAAAGGTGGTCTCTAACCCGTCCAGAACAGCCGCATAGCGGGCTGCCTGTGCAGGGGTCTCGTCGGGGGTGCAGCAGTACAGCGCAGCCAGACGCGCAGCGTGTGCGCCCTCGGTCAGCTCCTGCTTCCAGGTGGAAATGGACTTCATCATGGAAATTTCCTCCTACTATTATGATCGGAAAAGTCGATGCAGCCGTTCGCAGCTGCCGTAGCTGCTTCTATAATAGTCAAATGCAACGCAAAAAACCATGTGTTATTGTTGCATCTCGATGAAAAGTTGCAAAAAGCGCCTGTGCAGCTCAATCGACTGCTGTCGAACAAATAAAATAAAAGTTTTTCGGGCGAATCGAAATGCTTGGCATAAATGCACACAAATCCCGGAATTTTGAGCGCAGCGCCCAAAAAAGATGGGATGGAAAATTGCACTTTGCACAAAAAAATACCCCCGCACCGATGCAGCCATCGGGTGCGGGGGTGGGGCTTAGCGGGTAAATTCGCTGCCGGTCAGGCCGTCAAGGTTCAGCATTCCTTCCAGTGCGGCAATGTCGGCGTTCACGTCCAGCGCATCGGCTTGGAACAGCTTGTCCAGCTGGTTTTCAAAGGCGGTCACCAGCAGATCCATGCTGCGCTCGATGCTGTGCTTGGCCTCGGTGATGTTCGTGCCCTCCACTGCCTGCCCGGAAAGGCTGGCGTAGGTGTTCAACAGCTTGAGGGCGGTGGGCAGATAGTAGTTCATAAATTTTTGCAGCTGCGCTTTTTTGTCCGGGTCCTTCTGCGCCAGTGCAAAGATGCGCCCGCTGACCTCTTCCAGCCGGGAGATCTTCTGGCTCATCACCGGGTCGGGGATGGCATCGTTCACCTCCCGCAGTTGGCGCAGCAGGGCGGCATACTCGTCCTCTGCGGCAGGATGAGCTTTAGGTACCGGAGCGGGCGCGGGCTTTTTCGGCTGCGGGGCTGCGCCGCGCACCACCAGCGTATCGGTGCGGTTGTCGATGTAAGCATCCGCGCCAAAGTATCCGTGCTCGATGGCACTTTTCACGGCAGCACGTCCCCGGGCAGCATCCACCCCGGCAGCGGCAAACAGTTCCGGCAGGGGGATGTTATCCCGCTCGCCCACTACTTTATCCAGCAGCCGTTCCAGCTTGCGGGTGCTCTTCATCCGCAGGCCGGTCAGCAGCGCACCGCCGCCGCCAATGGCCATGGCAATATTGGAAAACAGCTCCCCGGGGTCGGGCCAAAACTTCCACACACTGATGACATCCACCGCGTCCGTCACGCCGGCAAGCAGAAAGACCGCACCCATGATGGTGCAGAGGGTGGCAATATTCTTGTGCCATTGCTTGGCGCTTTTCTGCGCCTCGGTAGGCACATCGTGTCCGTAAACAGGCTCACTCTTCCGGTCGGGCTCCGGCCCAAGGTCGGGGCGGTAGTCGCCCTGGGCACGGGCAGCTTCCTGTTCTTCCTTCTGCACCTTCTGGTCGATGCCCTTCAGGATGAACAACAGCACCCCCAACGGCCCGGACATCGCCATCACGATAAAGATGGCAATGGTGGGGATCTTTGCAAAATAATGTTTTCTCGGCTCCATGAAACAGAATTCCTTTCACAGAAAGATAAAAATAAGACCGCGTTCCACTCTATTATAGCGGAGCGCGGCCTTTTTGTTAAGGGGGTATTTATGTTCTCGTGAAAATGCGCCTAGAGCGGTCCACAGACCGCGACAAGCGCAAAATTAAAATATCTCTTCCGCAAAGAGGCCGCTGCGCAAATGCACAGCGGCCTCTCCATAAAAGTTTACTTCATCAGGCTGCAAACGGCCTCGGCATAAGCGGCGGGGTCATCCACGGGCAGACCCTCGATCAGCTGTGCCTGTGCGTACAGCAGGGCACTGTACTTGTTCAGCTTCTCGGTGTCGCCAGCCTCCTGTGCGGCCTTCAGGGCGGCAAACACGGGGTGGTTCACGTTCAGCTCCAGCACCTTGTCGCTCTTCACGCCCTCGCTGCCGGGCTGCTTGGACAGCACCTTCTCCATCTCAATGGACAGCGGGCCGTCAGCGCTCAGGCAGACGGGGTGATCCTTCAGGCGAGTGGAGACCTTGACCTCCTTCACCTTGCCGTTCAGTGCGTCCTTCATGGCATCGAACAGAGCCTTGTTCTCGGCAGTGGCATCCTCGGCGGCTTTCTTCTCCTCCTCGGACTCCAGACCCAGATCACCGCTGTTCACGTTCTTGAACTCCACGGTGCCGTCCTTGCCCTCGGCATCCTTGCGGGGGTAGCTGTGCAGGATCTGCAGGCAGAACTCGTCCACATCCTCGGTCAGCAGCAGCACGTCAAAGCCCTTGTCCAGCACCAGCTCTGCGGAGGGCAGCTTTGCCAGACGGTCGGTGGAATCGCCTGCGGCAAAGTAGATGTACTTCTGCTCTGCGGGCATCTTGTCGATGTACTCCTGCAGGGTGACCATCTTCTGCTCCTTGGCAGACCAGAACAGCAGCAGGTCGCGCAGCAGTTCGGCGTGCATGCCGTAGTCAGAGTAAGCACCAAACTTGATCTGACGGCCGAACTCCTTCCAGAACTCCTCGTACTTCGCGCGGTCATTGTTCAGCATGGCGTGCAGCTCGTTCTTGATCTTCTTTTCCAGTGCGTTGTGGATCAGTTTGAGCTGGCTGTCCTTCTGCAGCATCTCACGGCTGATATTTAAGCTCAGATCCTGACTGTCCACGATGCCCTTTACAAAGCTGAAGTAATCCGGCAGCAGGTCGGCGCACTTTTCCATAATGAGCACACCGGAAGCGTACAGCGCCAGACCCTTCTCGTAGTCCTTGGTGTAGAAGTCGTAGGGACGGTGGCTGGGCACGAACAGCAGGGCGTTGTAGTTGGCAGTGCCCTCGGTGCGGCTCACGATGACCCGGGCGGGGTCGGCGTAATCACCGAACTTATCCTTGTAGAAGCTGTTGTACTCCTCATCGGTCACTTCGCTCTTCTGCTTCTTCCAGATGGGGATCATGCTGTTCAGGGTCTCCAGCTCGGTGTAGGTCTCCCACTCGGGCTTGTAATCCTCAGGCTTGGGGTCCGGTTCGGGCTTCTGACGGCTCTTTTCGCGCTCCATCTGGATGGGGTAGCGCACATAGTCGCTGTACTTCTTCACGATGGCCACAATGCCGTATTCATCCAGGAAGTTGTCGTATTTCTCGGTGTCGGTATCCGGCTTGATGTGCAGAATGATCTGGGTGCCCACGGTATCCTTCTGGGCGGGGGTCATCTCGTAGCCGTCCACACCGGAGGACTCCCACTGCCAAGCCTCGTCCGAGCCGTAGGCCTTGGAGATAACGGTCAGCTTATCGGCCACCATAAAGGCGGAGTAGAAGCCCACGCCGAACTGACCGATGATATCAATGTTCTCGTCCTTGTTGTCCTTCTTGAAATCCAGAGAACCGGAGTGTGCAATGGTGCCCAGATTCTGCTCCAGCTCTTCCTTGGTCATACCAATGCCGTTATCCTCCACGGTCAGGATGCGGTTTTCCTTATCGCGGGTGATGAGAATACGGAAATCGCCCTTGTTCATGCCCACGGAGGTGTCGGTCAGGCTCTTATAATACAGCTTATCAATGGCGTCCGAAGCATTGGAGATCAGTTCCCGCAGGAAGATCTCTTTATTGGTATAGATGGAGTTGATCATCATGTCCATCAGTTTTTTGCTCTCTGCCTGAAATTCTTTCTTGGCCATAATACAAAACCTCTTTTATCACATATTTGGTGCACCGTACCCGGTAAACTGCCGGAATACTTAGCACTCATAACTTCTGAGTGCTAATATACAACGACTTGCAGGGAAAATCAAGGCTTTTCATAAAAAGTTAAAATTTGTTCTCCTGTGCGCGAAGCGGCGCTCCGGATTCGTTTCTTATATGGAAAATAAAATTTCTTGCAAAGTCTTTCCCACTTTTGCGCAGACTGTGCTATAATGGAACGAGTATGCCGGAAGGATGTGAGAAAATGTCAAAACAGGGCGATGCCGCCTACGCATGGTTCTTAAAGGGCTATAATTGCAGTCAGAGCGTGGTGGCGGCGTTTGCACCCCAGCTTGGCCTGACCGAGGAGATGGCCCTGCGCCTTTCCGCAGGGTTTGGCGCAGGCATTGGCCGGATGCGGGAGGTGTGCGGGGCGTTCTGCGGCGTGGTGACCGTGCTGAGCATGGTCTATGCCGACCCCACAGACCCCAAGGATAAATCCCGGATGTATGCACTGGTGCAACAGGCGGCAGAGCAGTACCGCACCCGCAACGGCGGCGGCAGTATCATCTGCCGGGAGCTGCTGGCAAAGGCAGGCGCTGCCCCTGCTGGGGGTACGGCGGCAGAGGACCGCACCGCAGATTACTATAAAAAGAGCCCCTGCCGCCCGAACCGCGCACGGAGGGCTACTACAAAAAGCGCCCCTGCCCGGAGCTGTGCCGCATCTGCGCCGACCTGTGTGCAGAATTTATTGCGGCGCACCCGGAGGGACGGCACGGACTATATAAGGAGGATGCGTAAATGCAGCTTGAACAACTGGAATTGACCGGCGGCGGTACGCTGACGCTCTACCTGCGGGAGAGCGTGGAGGCCATGCCGCATTTCCGGCAGCGTCCGCTGGTGCTGGTGGTGCCCGGCGGCGGCTATACCCACGTCAGCCCCCGGGAGAGCGACCCCGTAGCGCTGCAATTTGCGGCAGCTGGCTACCACACGGCGGTACTGCACTACGCAGTAGGGGAGAGCGCCCGGGATGCGCTGCCCATGCGGCAGCTGGCACAGGCCATCGGCCTTGTGCGGCAGCACGCAGAACAGTGGAATATTTTGCCGGATAAGATCGCTTTGTGCGGCTTTTCTGCCGGCGGGCATCTGGCACTGTCCGGTGCGGTGTGGGAGATCCCCGGCATGGCAGACCAGCCGCGGCCCAATGCCTTGCTGCTGGCATACCCGGTGGTCACCGCCGGAGAATACGCCCACAGGGACAGCTTTGTGCAGCTGACAGGCACGCAGGATGTTGCCGCCCACCAGCGCTTTACGCTGGAGGATAAGATCACCCCGGTCACACCGCCGGTGTTTGTCTGGCATACCATGGAGGACGAGACCGTCCCGGTGGAAAACACCCTGCTGTTACTGAACGCTCTGCACAAGGCAGGCGTTCCGTGCGAAGCACACTTGTTTGAAAAAGGCTGCCACGGCACCAGCATCTCCACCCCGGAGGTGGACGCCGACAGCGCCCACCGCAACCGCTGGGTTAAACTTGCGGTGGAGTGGCTGGACGATACCTTTTCTTTCCATGCCTGAGATAATCGACTGAAACAGAAAAAGCGTTTGTGAATTTTGGCCGTACCTACAAAAAATTCACAAATAAACCGTTGACTTGCACAGGCGTATGCCGTATACTGTCCAACGGGGATAAAACCACGAAAGAAGGAAACAAAAATGGTTATGGATCCCACACTGCCGCGCATCAAGGTGCGCGATCTGCTTATGCAGGCATTCCTCACCGGCTGGGAGCGCTCCGATAAGAGCACCTCGCAGGACGAATACCTGCAAAGCTCTATTCAGGTCATTGAGATGCTTCAGGTAGAGCCGGAAAACCTCTACGCAGAGGAAGGTCTTGGCCTGCCGGACGGCGAAGAGGTGGATCATCTGGATGATCTGCTGCGCGCGGACGGCTTCTGGCTGTACTACGGGGTGGAAGCAGAAAACTTCTTCCTGATCCAGTGGTACCCGGACGAGGCTTCTGCCAATGCAAAGCTTGCCCAGCTGGAAGAACTGGGCGACGGCAAGCAGTATCTGGTAGACCTGACCCTCAAGCGGGCAAACCCTTCCGAGGCTGAAAACTTCGGCAATTCTAACCCGGTGCAGCTCCGCTCCTGAAACAAACGTTAACGTATTGAGTTGAAAGGAAATTTTGCTCATGCAGCTTTCTGTTACGGAACGCGAACGGCTTTATGCCATTTTGGAAAAATACGATCAAAACCCCAAGGTGCAGCAGATGCGGGAGTTCATCCAGCACGGGGACGTTACCACCTATCAGCACTGCAAGAATGTGGTGCTGGTCAGCTGTTGGCTGAACCATCGGCTGCATTTGGGTGCAGACGAGACTTCGCTGGCTGTCGGTGCTTTCCTGCACGATTTTTATCTGTATGACTGGCACAAAAAGGGTACCTTCCATGGCATCCGCCGCCTGTTCGAGATGCACGGCTTCTCCCACCCGGGCTGCGCCTGCGTCAATGCAGAACAGGTGTTCCATATCACCAAAAAGGAACAGAGCATCATTTCCAGCCACATGTGGCCGCTGACCTTCCGTCATGTGCCCAGCTGCCGCGAGGCCATCATCGTCTGCCTTGCCGATAAGTACTGCGCTGTGGTGGAAAGTATGTTCAAGCACAGCCGCGTGGCTGCCGCCAAAAACGCCAACGGCGAATACAACGAGTGGTAAAACCGAAGCATCACAAATAACAGGAGCCGCTGCACCCAAAAAGTGCAGCGGCTCCTTCTGCCTTATACGTCGTGAAAAGACAGAGCGGGAAAAACTGCGGATTTTTCCGCTCTGCAAATAAAAATAATTCTGTGCCCGGTGGGGCTGGTTACAGCTTTTTGAACCCCTCCGGTTCGTCTGCGGCGGCGCGGCGCTCCATCAGATAGGTGTCCAGCCAGTGGCCGTGGCAGTCCCGCGCAATGCGCTCCCGGCGCCCCACCAGCCGGAAGCCGCACTTGGCGTGCAGGGCGCGGCTGGCGGTGTTGTCCTGTAAAACAGTGGATTGCAGCGTCCAGTACCCGGCCTTTTCAGCGGCGGCGCACAGCGCGCTCAACAGCTGAAAGCCCAGCCCGTGCCCACGGAACTGCTCGCCTACATAGATGCTTACCTCGGCCACGCCCCGGTAACACCACCGGGGGTCTACCCGGTGCAAAGCACACCACCCTGCCAGCACCCCGCCGGAAAGAATGACCAGACGGCACTCCTTTGTGTGGGAAGCGTCCCACGCGGTATAGGGAGGGCATTCGGTCTGGAAGGTGGCGTATTCCGTGGCAATGCCCTCAACATAAATTCTGGAGACCGCGCCCCAGTCCTCCGGCGTCATAGGCCGGATGATGATCTTATCCATACTTTCATCCTCGGCGGGCCGAAAATTGCCCGCATTCTCTTTCCACTCCCGGATAAATTTCAGTATAGCAGAATTTGCCGCGCGGTACAAGAAGCGGACTGCACAGAAATTGTTTTGACATCTCACCTGTTTGTGATACAATAAGGGAACAAGAATGCGGCGCGGGGGGTGCGCCGTATCCCATGGAGGATGTATGAGAAAAACTGTCCGGGTACTGCTGTGTATGGTTTGGCTTATGCTTTGCGCGGCGCTGCCTGCCTTTGGCGCAGAGAGCGCACCCCATGTCACGGCAGAAACTACAATGGCTCAGCTGCGCGCAAACCCGGCGATCCAGGGAAGCGGCTATTATACATATTGCCGTGAGATGACGCCGCTGATGGTGGAACGCTGGAAAAACAAGACCTTGCACGATTATTTTGGCGACACCGACCGGGAATCCGGCATTGCTGCGCTGAACCTTATCATTGATAACTATAATAAGGGCGTCAAGGTCACCTATCAGGTCTACACTCCTGAGGAGATCGAACACAATTCCAGTCTGGGCTGTGTGCAGCTGTTTTATTATCCGGCCGAGACCCCCAACGCCAAAACCGCTATCGTAGTGCCCGGCAACGCCTTGACCGCAACCTCGGAGATGGGTGAGGGCGGCTCCACGGCCTACGAGCTGCATAACCGGGGCTATGCCGTGTTCGTGTTGCGCTACCGCACCTTTTTGGATCTGGGCAATAACGCCCCGCTGGAGGATCTGGCAAGGGCGGTGCAGCTGGTGACAAGCCTTGACGAGGAGCTTTCCATCCATACACAGGGCTATGCGCTGGTGGGCTACTCCTCTGGCGGCCAGCTTGTGGGCGTGTTCGCAAATAAGGAGCGCGGCTACGGCTATTACGGCGCTGCAAAACCCGGTGCACTGCTGTTGGCTTATCCGGTAGTGAACTTTTCAGAGGTAAAGATCGCGTATCAGGCGCTTATGGATACCGGCAACTATGGGTGGCACTATTACTGCTCCAGTGTGGCAGATCTTATCACGGACGATTATCCGCCGGTATTTTTCTGGTACGGGAAGGACGACAAGGTGCTGCCCTGGATGATCAATCAGGTGCAGGGCCCGGCGCTGCAAGCGGCGCTGGAAGCCCACAAGGTGCCTTATGTTATGAAGGTGTTTGAGTCTGCGCCGCATAGCATCGGGGTGGGCTATACCACCGACGCCGAGGGCTGGCTGACAGATGCCGTGGCTTTCTGGGAGCAGCAGACCGCTGCCTGACCATAAATAGAAAAGGAGTAGAACATGATGGATCAGAATACTTGTTTTGCATACCTGAATATGGAGCTGCCGGATGATATCCGCCGCCTGAAGGAGGCAGGCTACTATGATGCCGCCATTGCGCGCATCGATGCCTGTCTGGCCGAGGACTGGACTGCCAGCCAGAACCAGCCCCTGCACCCGCAGGGCGCGCTGCCGGTAAACCCCACCCCCCACGGCGTGGACGCATGGCGGCAGGGTCTGTTGGCGCACCGGGAGATTTTGCGCCGTCTGCCGCGGGACTACACCCTGACCGCCGACCAGCTGTTGAACAAGCTGCAGGCCACCCTGCGGGACTTTACCGCAGAGGAGTTCGCCGCACTGGACGCTGCCGGGCAGATGGACTGGCGCTTTGTGGAAGGACAGAAGCGCTATATCTACCGCGCTGCCGAAACGCTGGTGGCTACCCATCCCGACCTTGCTGCCCGTCAGCTGGACCCGCCCGTTCCGGAGCGCAGCTGGGATCGTTTTGAGCCTCAGCACGACCAGATGGTGCGCACCGGCGCAGTCAGCGCAGACATCACCCTGCGCACCAGCATCGGCATGACCGATGAGACCTTTGCCCGCGCCCTTGCCGCCGCAAAGGCTGAGGGCAGAAACACCGTGCACGTCAAGGTGTGGCTGCCGCTGCCTGCTGCCTGCCCGGCACAGAGCAATATCACGCTGGACAGCTTTACCGCGCAGCCCACTTATATTGCGCCGGAAACCGCACCCCAGCGCACCGCGTACTGGGAGGCAGACCTTGCCGAGAACTGCCGCTTTGGGGCACAGTACAGCTACCGCAGCACTGCGCACTACGCTGCCCCGCTGGAAATGCAGGCCGACCCGGTGCAGCCGGATTTTGACACCGCCGAGCAGCTGCCCCACATCGCCTTTACCCCCTATATGAAGGCACTGGCTGCGCAGCTGACCGAGGGTATCACCGACCCGGTGCAGAAGGCAAAGCGCATTTACGATTTTGTCACCCTGAATGTGCACTACCACTTCCAGCCTATGTATTTTGTACACGAGAACATCACCGATAATTGCGCCCGCAGCCGCCGGGGCGATTGCGGCGTGATGGCCGCTACCTTTATCACCCTTTGCCGCATTGCAGGCATCCCGGCAAAGTGGCAGAGCGGCATGGTGGCACGGCCGGAGACAGCCGGCTGCCACGACTGGGCAATGTTCTATATTGCCCCCAAGGGCTGGATGTACGCCGATTGCTCTGCCGGTGCCTCCATGGCGCGTGCGGGCAACGAGAAGATGCGTCTGCACTACTTCGGCAATCTGGACACCGACCGCATGGTGGCCAACAGCGACATCTGCGCGCCTTTCGACCCGCCCATGTGCTCCTTCCGCGCCGACCCCTGTGATAATCAGGTAGGCGAGATGGAGGTAGACGGCGTGGGTCTGTACGGCCAGCAGGTGGAGACCACGCAGGAGATCGTAAAGCATCAGGAAGTATAAGCACATCCGGGTCTGCCATTACCGCAAGACCCGGATTTTTGAGTTAAAAGGAGAATGTCTATGGAATTTTTGGCAGGACTGTACACGCTTCTGCTGGTGGCTATCTGCCTGCTGCAGGCGCTTTTGCTGCACCGCACCGGCAAGCCCGCAGCTCAGCAGGACGATGAAGCCCTGAAGGAGTGGCTGCGCCAGCAGCTGGAAGCGCAGGCGCGGGTGCTGGAAGAAAAGCAGGCGCAGCAGGCACAGCAGAATCTGGCCGCGATGGCGCACATCAGCGATACCCTGCAAACCGCAGTGCAGGGCATGAGCAGCACCCTGACGGCAGGGCAGAACACCCAGCAGCAGACCATGGAGCAGCGCTTGCAGGGGCTGGAAGCCTCCAACGCCCGCAAGCTGGAAGAGATGCGCAAAGCGCTGGCAGACGGCCTTGCCGCCATGCAGGCACAGAACGCCCAGAAGCTGGACGAGATCCGCCACACTGTGGACGAGCAATTGCAGGACGCGCTGCAAAAGCGGGTGACCGAAAGCTTTAAGGCGGTCAACGACCAGCTGGAACAAGTGTACAAGGGCTTGGGCGAGATGCAGAGCCTTGCCGCCGATGTGGGCGGGCTGAAGCAGGTACTCTCCGGCGTTAAGACCCGCGGCATTCTGGGCGAGATCCAGCTGGGTGCGATTCTGGAAGAGATCCTTGCGCCGGAGCAGTACGACACCAACGTAGCCACCATCCCCGGCAGCACCCAGCGGGTGGAGTACGCCATCCGTATGCCCGGTGTGGACGGCAACAGTGTCTGGCTGCCCATCGACTCCAAATTCCCCGGCGATACCTACGCACACTTGCAGG
>ERZ1106952.902-NODE-902-length-10837-cov-2.601002_pt1 | contig 10837 bp, 8 predicted proteins | sample MGYA00403677_ERZ1106952 | MGnify/ENA primary metagenome ERZ1106952 (study PRJEB35170, sample SAMEA104062415) | human gut metagenome | biome: human gut; feature: human-associated habitat; material: faeces | place: Denmark | collected 2012-05-14 ...
TCCATTTCGCGTGATCAAAGGCTTCAACGAAGCGAAAAAACTGATGAAGGAGTTAAAGCCGGATGTTGTATTTTCCAAAGGCGGCTTTGTCTCTGTCCCTGTTGTTCTCGCCGCAAGTGCGAAGAAGATTCCATGTATTATCCATGAATCTGATATGACGCCGGGACTTGCAAACAAGATCAGTATTCCAAAGGCATCCAAGGTGTGCTGCAACTTCGCAGAAACAATGGAGAATCTTCCTGCAGGAAAAGCAGTTGTAACTGGTACACCGATCCGTCAGGAATTATTTGCCGGTGACGCTGTAAAAGCGATGACCTTCTGTGGCTTTACAGAGGTTCGTCCAACTCTTCTGGTAATCGGCGGAAGCTCTGGCAGCGTACGTGTCAATGAAGCGATCCGTTCATGTCTCCCGGAACTGACGAAGAAATATAACGTCATTCACCTCTGCGGAAAAGGAAATATCGACGAAAGCTATAACGGAACTGCGCATTATGTCCAGTTCGACTACATCAAGCAGGAGCTTGCTGACTTGCTCGCATTAGCAGATATCGTTGTCTCCCGTGCCGGTGCCAATGCAATATGCGAACTTCTGGCACTCCGCAAACCAAGCGTTCTGATTCCATTATCGCTTGCAGCGAGCCGGGGCGACCAGATCTTAAATGCACAGTCCTTCGACAAGCGCGGCTACGCCAAGCTGTTGTTAGAGGAAGACCTGACAAACGAGTCACTGCTTGCCGCAGTCAATGAAGTGTACGAAAATCACGATCATTACATCAAGGCAATGGAACTTTCCACGAAGTCCGACGCCATCACGATGATCTGTGATATGATTGATGAGTTAGCAAACAAATAAAAACAAAAGTCCCCTGAATGGCGCTCTGATCTGTTACAGTCAGACCCCGACTCAGGGGATTTATTTTTCTCACTCTTTTATACCGGCGTTCTTGAAAAACGCTCTTTTATCTTCTCAATTCCATCTATCACCAGACGATTTCGGAACAATATCATAATCGCGAAATATCCAATTGCACCAATTGAAACGGTCAACGCAATCGTCAGAAGATCCGAATACTGACTATGTGCACACCAGTTATAGCAACACACAATCGGAATACATGCAATCAAGCTTTGACCGAGCTGCCAGCCAAGCTTTGTGATCGGATACATATGCCGGGCTTTGATACTTGCATAAATGAAGATTGCCAGTTCCGCTGCAACCGTACTGGCTGCGGCACCGAATTTCCCATATACCGGAATGGTCAACGCATTTAAACAGACATTTGTGACTGCACCAATCACAACACCCATGGACGCCCACCGGTCTTTCCGGTGTATGATAAACAACTGATTGATCAGGAAGCTGTTAAAGGTTGCAACGATAACATTCAACATCAACACCTGCATCGTAGATGTTACACCCAGATATTTGCTGCCCGCAAACAAATGCAGCACCTGCCGACTCAGACAGAACATGCCAATCGCCATCGGAATATTAAAGAGCAATATAAGCCGCGCGGTCAGATCATTCAGATTCTCCGCCTGTTCCTCATCCCGCTCCATCATGTACGCGACGCGTGGACGAATTACCGCATATAACGCACTGAAGAATGACGTTAACACAGATGCAATCTTAATCGCTGCCGCGTAAAGTCCGACCTCGGTATCATCCCCGGTAATATAACCAAGCATAGAACGATCCATAACCAGATACACCGCCGACGCAACATCCAACAGGAAAATATACGACATCGGCTTCAAATGAATCCGCAGCTTCTTACTGATCCGCAACTTGAACTTCACGTATTTTCTTGCCCGGATAAAATTCATAATATTGGAGCCGACGCTGGAGATTACCATCGTCAACGCATATATCATGTAATCATCCTCTGATTTGACACATGTAAACAACATAACCACAGATATAATCTGAAAGATAAATGAACGAATCGTGATATACTGATATTCTTCGTATATATTATACAGCCACTCGACTCCGATGGTAGAAAGTATAATCGTCGTCGAAAAAAGCAGCATCAACGTCCGATATCCCGCAAGTTTGGGAATCGCAAGTGCAGCAAAAAAAAGCACATATGCAAGTGCAGAAGTCATCAGATTGATGGACAGCATATCACTTGCAAATTCATCCATTTTCTTTCGGTCATCCCGAATACGGGCACCCTCCCGGATTGCATAGCCGCCAATGCCAAACGCCTGCAACAACGTGAAGTATGTCATGTTCGCCTGCGCATAATCGACCTTACCGAGTGCTTCCGGTCCCAAGACTCTGGAAGAATATGGGAATGTAATGAGCGGTATGATCACACCCATCATCGTCCGCATCATATTAAATATGAAATTAACACCTAAGGATCGCTTCTTTTCCAACTTAATATTTCCCCTATCATCAATCTCTATAAAAAAGAAAAGCTGTCACATAAAACGTAACAGCTTTTTTAAAATAATTCCTTTTCCAACTGGAAGATGAAACTGTCAAGCAGTTGCATACGCTTCGTATATTCTGCTCTGGCTGCATCTGTCTTGCATCTTCGAATCTTCGGTTTGTTGTTTCTATAATAATTCTTGATTCGATAATAGGCTTTCTTGTAGCTCGCCTCATCCTCACATGCTGTCGCCATCGAATCCCACAGCACACTGATTGCTCCAACTTCATCGAGCAGATCGGCATCCATCACAATCTTACATTCCAGCGACAGATCAACATCCGAATCCTTGTCCTCGTGAATCATAATAATCTCTCCCACGCGTCGGATCGTCTCCGGATCAATTCCAATGCTATCCATGTATTCTACAGCAAGCTCTGCACCAACTTCTCCATGTGGACGTTCATCATCCCATCCAATATCATGAAGCAAAGCTGCAAGTACGATCACATCCAGATCTCCGCCAAGCTTTGACTGCAGCTTGATCGCCCATCGATACACACGCATCGTGTGCTCAAACCGGCTACGGAATGGATAGTTCGAAGGCCTGCCGTTCTCAGAAGTCATCTTCTTCACATATTCAATTACTTCTGCATAATTTACACTCATGCCGTTGTTTTTGCCACCCGATTCTTTTGTTCTTCCCAAAGTTAGGTATCATTTACCTATCTCTAAAATGATACCATTTTTTTACCAAAAATACCACATGTATTTTATATTTTTTTAACCGTGCGGCTGGTGTTGTGAAGCTCTCATGAGCGTTACCACGGCAGTTAACTCAGTCCCGGCTGCCTCGCGGCGCACAGAAGGTTCTACTTAGTGCTGCTTCGTTCCCGACCTGACACGGTTCATAGATTCCTGTCGCGCAAGACCAAAACATCAACGCCACTTACCGTGGGCAGCCTCACAAGAAGACAACCCGAAACCAGCCATCACCCCCTCTGTAGCGGATTGAGGGTACAGGGCACCGCTATCTCCCCGGCTGCACGGAAATTTTATAACAAGTCCACGCATATCCATCGAAAAGTCTGTTTCTTATAAACCCCATATCGACAGATACTTCTTTAGTATATAAAAATAATTATGTAAAGTCAAGACATCCCATTATTTTCTTTTAACGCGGCTGCCTTCTTTTTTGCACGCAACTCCGCGAAAAAACCGGACATCATCGCTGAACATTCTGTTTCCATGATTCCCCGTGTTACTTCCACCTGATGATTAAACTGCTTCATATCAAGCAGATTTAAAATGGAACCGGCACATCCTGCCTTCGGATTCATACATCCGATCACGACCTTCGGAATCCGAGCCTGCACGATCGCCCCGGCACACATCTGGCAAGGCTCCAACGTCACATACATTGTGCAATCCTCCAGCCGCCAGTCACCCAGCACCTTGGACGCCTTTTTAATCGCCATGATCTCTGCATGCGCAAGTGTCGTCTTGTCCACGTTCCGCCGGTTGTAACCACGCGCGATCACCTTTCCTTCATAGACGATCACACATCCGATCGGCACATCACCATTCGCCGCCGCCTTCTTCGCAAGCGTGATCGCCTGCCGCATATATCGTTCATCCTCACTCAATTTCCTCATATTGTACCTCATTTCCGTATCATTTTATTGTCTGTTCCCATAAAATGTACTATACTGACCTCATGGCTGCATGATACAAGAATCGTTCCTGTATTCCACAGTCACAAACGTCAGAAAGGAGACGCTCATGGGACCACTGATAAAATATACAAATCGCTTAATCCTGCGCGTAGAAAATGAATCAAAAGCCAAACAAGTCTTAGATCTCTATCTGCGCAATCGTCTCCCATTCGAGCAGTACGAACCAACGCGTCCGGCATCCTTTTACACGCAGGACTACCACTGGTCTTCCCTGCACCGCGAATACATCGCTTACACGATGGGAACCTTCCTGCGTTATTACATCTATTTAAAAGACCGCCCGGATAAGATCATCGGCGCTATCAATTTCAATATTTTTCGCACCTCCCGCGAACCATACGCGGAGATCGGCTACAAAATTGACGCCCTCTATCAGAACCGCGGCATCGCATATGAAGCCTGCGAAGCGGCGCTCTATGTACTTGAACATGACTACCAGATTCACCGCGTCGATGCCCGCATCCACCCGGAAAATATTGCGTCCATCACACTCGCTACGAAGCTTGGCTTCCGTCCATTACAGTTTGAGCCGCAAAGTGCAAACATCTTAGGACACTACGTTGACCTGATGCGGTACACGAAGCTTCTCTGATTCTACAATTTCAGATACCCAATAACCAAAATTCCCGGTCAGAATCTTCGTTTTCCGCACCGGAATAAACACACGGAATCCAAACATATTCGCCAGATACCGTTCTTTGTTCGTGAAGATTCCCGGAACTCCGATCACATGCAATTCTGCCTTATTCATCTTCACCTTTCCAAGCATCAGATACTGATATTTGTAATACCCATGTGCAAGAAAACTGTTCACGCCCAGCTTCCAGTTCGCCATATCCAGCTTCCCGATATCCTGCGGTGCAATCTTCACGCCATCAACAATCTGACTTCCTGCAAAAAGCGGTAACTTTGGATATGTCGTAAGCATTTCCTCATACCCATTTGCCATGTCCGAAGGAAGTGGAATCTGTGGGATTTCCTCGACAGGTTCCTCCTGCGGCTTTGTCCCGGCACCTGCATATTCCAGCACCGGTTCGTCCTCTTCCGCAAGCTCGTCCTGCCTGTCCGCCACCTGCACCTGCCGCAGATCATACCGCTCCGTCGACCAGATACCGGCTAAAATCTCACCGTCGTCACACACGAAATACACACCATCGTATTCAGGAAATGCTACACCATCTCCTAGCGGGTTGCTCCACGGAAGCTCCACACTTGTCAGGATCGTATCGCGTTCTCCCGCCGCGAACTGCACCGCTGTAAATGGCTTCGCCTGTCCATGCCACAGCAGATACGCATAACACGTACACGCATATTCCTTGTACATTTTCATCCCCATTCGTATTCTCGTCACATCCGTATCTTTGTTGCTGATTCTCTGTACCTTGATGAATCCGGCAATCTCGCATCGCACATACTCGCGATACCGGTAAATATAAGACACCCATCTCCTCTGCTGCATCACAGACCACGCTCCCCCTTCATGCATTAATACGTACTATATATGTATGCAGAGGGTTGTCTGTTTATCACAAAAATATTATGACATAATATACAATTATCCGACATCACACGCCCGCATCATGCCATCTCAGATATCTCTATCGCTGCAATCCGCCTTACTCACACAACAGATCGGAAAGCTCTGCGAACTGCGCAAGTGTCAGTGCCTCGCCGCGGATGCTCTCAGAAAGTCCCATCTTCCGAAGTGCTTCTACAACCGCATCCTTGCTGATTGATAATTCAGCGGAGTTATTGATCCCGTTTTGCAATGTTTTCCGGCGCTGATTGAACGACGCACGGATCAGCTTGAACATGAATTTCTCATCCTTCACGACGATCTTCGGCTCTGTATGTCTCATCAACCGGATTACCGCAGAACCGACATTCGGACGCGGCATAAAACAGTTCGGTGGTACATTTGCCACGATATACGGCTCCGCATAATACTGCACCGCAAGCGACAATGCACCATAGTCCTTGCCGCCCGGACCTGCCTGCATCCGCTCGGCAACCTCCTTTTGCACCATGACGACGGCACGCTTGAGCGCCGGCATCGTCTGGAAGAACTGCAGGATGATCGTCGCCGCCACGTTATAGGGCAGGTTCGCGACAAACACCGTCGGCTCACCGCCCGCAGCCTGCTCAATCTGCTCCGGGCCCACCCTGAGCGCGTCGCCCATGATAAAGCGGAAGTTGGCATAGTCGGCGGCATAGGCGTCGAGCACCGGCTCGAGCTCGGGGTCGGCCTCGATCGACATGACGCACGCCGCCTCCTGCAGCAGCGCAAGCGTGAGCGTACCAACGCCCGGGCCAACCTCGAGCACGCGCTCATCGCCCGTGAGCTCGGAAAGCTCGCAGATGCGCTCAATCACATGGTTGTCGATCAGAAAGTTCTGGCCCAGGCGATGCTTGGTCGCAAGGCCAAACTCCTCCAGCAGCTCCCTTGTTGCCGTGGGGTTTGCCAAAGGCGAAGTTGTCATAGTTGCCTCCTTAGCATGATGGCGGCGTCTTGAAACAAAAGGGCATGGACCGTTGCGGCCATGCCCTTACATCTAAACAGCAAATTGCCGATATGGCGCGGCGTCTTAGCCCAGACGCGGGAACAGCGGCTCACCCTTCTCAACGGGCTGACCACCGGCAAGCAGGCCCCAAGCGCAAATGCCCTTGAGGTCGTCGCTCGCGGCCTCGTTCTCACAGGACAGGCGGCGCAGGGCCTCGACGGAAGTCTGAGGCATGAGCGGCATCAGCAGGTGAGCGGCAATGCGGATGGCCTCGAGCAGGTTGTAGATCACAAACGCCAGCTCGTCAGCCTTGGCCTCGTCCTTGGCAAGCGCCCAGGGCTCAGAGTCCTCGATGTAGTGGTTGGCAGCATGGATGAGCTCCATGACCTCATCCTTGGCTCCGCCGTAATCGAGCACGTCCATCTTGGCCATGTAGCGCTCAACCAGACCGTCGGCGATCTTTGCCAGCGGGTTGTCGAACGCATCGAACGATGCGGGCTTGGCGGGCGCGCAACCGTCAAAGTACTTGCCGCTCATGTTGAGCGAACGCGAGATAAGGTTGCCCCAGCTGTTGGCCAGGTCGGCGTTGTAGACCTGCTCCATGCGATCGAAGCTGATGGCACCGTCGGTACCGGGGACGACGTCGGTCATGAAGTAGTAGCGATAGCCCTCGACGCCCAACATGTCGATAACGTCCTGCGGAGCGATGGCGTTGCCGCGGCTCTTGGACATCTTCTCAGCCTTGCCGGTCTCGGCATTGCGCACGGTCAGGAAGCCGTGGGCAAAGACGTGCTCGGGCAGGGCCTCGCCGATGGCCATGAGCATGGCGGGCCAAATGACGCAGTGGAAGCGGATGATGTCCTTGCCCACGATGTGGAACTGCGCGGGCCAGCGATAGGCCAGCTCGGCACGCGCCTCGTCGGTGTCGACACCGTAGCCGACGGCCGTCATATAGTTGAGCAGCGCGTCGAACCACACGTAGGTCACGTGGCCCTCGTCAAACGGGACCTGAATGCCCCAGTCAAAGCTCGTGCGGCTCACGGAAAGGTCGTTGAGGCCGCCTTCGACAAAGCTGCGCACCTCGTTCATGCGGAACGCGGGCTCGACAAAGTCGGGGTGCTCGTCATAGAGCTTGAGCAGCTTGTCCTGGAACGCAGAGAGCTTAAAGAAGTAGGACTCCTCCTGCACGCGCTCGAGCGGACGGTGGCAGTCGGGGCACAGGTGCTGGCCGACGCTGCCGTACTCTTCGTCACCCTTCTGGACCTGCGTGTCGGTAAAGTAGGTCTCGTCGGGCACGCAGTACCAGCCGTCGTAGCTGCCCTTATACAGGTAGCCGGACTCCTTCATGCGCTCCCACAGATACTGCACCGCATGATGCTGGCGCGGCTCGGTGGTACGAATGAAGTCGTCGTTGGAGATCTCGAGCTTGCTCCAAAGTTCCTTGAAATGCGGGGCCTGGCTGTCGGTCCACTCCTGCGGCGTCATGTTGTGCTTGGCTGCGGCCTCGGCGACCTTCTCGCCGTGCTCGTCCATGCCAGTCAGGAACTTGACGTTATAGCCGGCGGAGCGACGATAGCGAGCCTGGACGTCGGCGATGATGGTGGAATAAGCCGTGCCCAGATGCGGATCGGCGTTGACGTAGTAGATGGGCGTCGTGATAAAGAACGAAGGCTTGGTTTGATCCATGGGGTTTGTCCTCCAGAAAAACGTTGCATACAGGGGATGATTCTAGCGCAAGGGCTGGATATCCTCCATCTATTGCATATCGAGCACCATGGCATAGACATCGCGCTTGCGGCGCGAGTACTTCTGTGACAGGCGCTTTGCCACCGCAGAGGCGGGCTCCCCCTCCTCGAGCGCGGTGCGAATGTCCTCGCGCAGGGCCTCGTCGGGGTCGGCCGCCGCGGCGCCAACCGGCACGATGCCGGCCTCCTCGTCCTCACTCGGCGGCGCGATGACCAGCGCGATCTCGCCCTTTACCTCGCCACGGGCACGCAGCTCCTCGGTTAGCTGGGCGGCGGATCCACGCAAGACTTCCTCGTGCAGTTTGGTGAGCTCGCGGCAGACGGCAACATCGCGCTGGGGAAAGACCTCGGCCACGGCCTCGAGCGTCGCGACGATGCGATGTGGAGACTCGTAGAAGATGAGCGCGCCGGGGACGACGGCAAGGCGCTGCAGTCGGCGCACACGGTCGCCGTGCTTGCGGCCCAAAAAGCCTTCGAAGAAGAAATGCTCGCAGGGAATACCGGACGATACGAGCGCCGTGACGCAAGCAGAGGGGCCGGGAATAACCTCGACAGGCACATCCGCCTCGCGCGCCGCCTCAACCAAAGCCTGGCCGGGATCAGACACGCTCGGCATACCGGCATCCGAGGCAAAGGCGAGGGTCTCCCCCGCCAGCAGACGGTCGACCAGGCCGGCTGCGCGACTTGCGATCACATTCTCGTCGCAACGAACAAGCGGCTTGGAGATGCCTAGGTGCATCAGCAGCTTTGAGGTCACACGCGTGTCTTCGCAGCAAATGGCATCGGCGGCGGCAAAGGCCTCGCCGGCGCGCGGAGACAGGTCGCCCAGGTTACCGATGGGCGTACCGACCACATAAAGTTTGCCCGTGTGGGCGCTGTTTTGCGTCATATCAACCTATTCAATCATGCCGCGCTCGAGCGTGCCGAGTGCCGCGCGGGCGTCCCATGCTGCAATACGCTTCTCGGTCTTCCACGTTTGGAAGAACCAGCCAGCCGCCGGCGCAAACGATGCCAGCTGGTTGGCGATAAACACGCGCTCGTAGGCATTACGACCCTCGGGCGTAACCGACGAGTTGGCAAAAATCGCCGCACCCGACCATTCACCAACCAAAACGGGGAATCCGGTCGAGATTGCCTCCTTGAGCTCGCGCTTGTTGCGCGAAATCGCCGTCGTCAGACCGCGCGGGCTCGTGATGTCGAGCGCATACTCGTCGCGGTAATGGTACAGGTGAAGGTCCATGTAGACGTTCTTGTACTTGGCACCGCGCATAAAGTGCTTCCACTCGCCAGGGTGTCCCGAAGAGGAAAAGACGACAATCTTATCCTCGGGCATATACGAACGAACGAGCTCGTACGCATCACGATAGAAGTTGCGCAGGTAGTGCGCCGGAATGCCATCCGTCATGGTAAAGAGGCTCTTGCGTACGCTCATCTGCGGCGTATCCAACAGCTCGATGCCCAGCAGGCTCTCGGCCTCACCATAGCGATCGGCCAGGCGCTCGAGCACATCGAGCGCAACGTGACGGCCATTGGTGGACGAATGCCACTCAGCGACGACTTCCGGCGTCGTGGGCGAATCGTTGGAATCGCCCTGACCGCCGGGTACAGTCGCCAGATCGAGCAGCACGCGGATGTTGTACTTGGCGGCCCACTCAATAGCACGGTCGATATAATCGACGACCGAGATGTAGGAAGCGTCGGACTCCTGCGAGCCAAAGGCATACCACGGCACCGGCAGGCGCACGGCGTTGAGACCGATCTGCGCCATACGACGAAAATCGTCCTCGCTCACAAACGTCTCGTAATGGCGACGCATGCGCTCGTTATAGGCAGCGGTGCCCATGGCCTCCTGCAGCTCGGCTGCATTGGATGCTCCGGTCGCTGCATAGAGCGACGGGGTCACCCAGGGCTCGGGAATAAACCAGCCAGAGAGATTAACGCCGAGAATCCTCTCCATCACGGCCCCCTTCGAATCGCGCAGGTCGAACCTGCATCGTATTGCATAGGAAAAGTATTGTTTTGAGTATACCCGCGCGTGCGGACAGGCGACCGAACGGTCTACAAAGTGGCGCAAAAGTGGGAGGAATGTCCGGGCAGACGGGCCCGAGATGGCGCGCCGAAATGCACACGCGCGCCGGAAGTAGGCGGCCGAAAAGCGTGCCCCGTTTTTTCGCAAGAGACTGGGATGCGTTTTCCGTTCGAGGCCTCAACCGGAAAAGGAAAGCGCGTCCCATTCTGACGCCGGATTCCGGTCCACACTTTCCCAAGCGGCCTCAAAGCGGAAAACGCATCCCGCTCTGAGGCCAAATTCCGGGATGCAGTTTCCGCAGGAGCCCTCGGTAAAAGAAAAGGACCCCTTTGCAGAGGTCCTAGTCAATTCAAGGTGGCGGGGAAGGGAATCGAACCCCTGACACGAGGATTTTCAGTCCTCTGCTCTACCAACTGAGCTACCCAGCCATTTGAGGTGTACCTTG
>ERZ1106952.905-NODE-905-length-10797-cov-2.905139_pt1 | contig 10797 bp, 9 predicted proteins | sample MGYA00403677_ERZ1106952 | MGnify/ENA primary metagenome ERZ1106952 (study PRJEB35170, sample SAMEA104062415) | human gut metagenome | biome: human gut; feature: human-associated habitat; material: faeces | place: Denmark | collected 2012-05-14 ...
GGCGGCGTAGGCTTTATTTTGCAGGAAAATTACGGCATCGACCTGCCGCCCAAGTTCAAAGAGGCGATGGGGTATGCCGCCAAGGGCGTTTCCGACCGCACGCACAAAGAACTCAAACCCGCCGAGGTGTACGAAGTGTTTTTGCAGCGCTTTGTGGAAAACCGCGGCACGTTCTCCGTTCCCGAAAGCCACTTTAAACAACTCGGAAACGGCATCGAGGCGACGGTAACGGTCGTGCGCGGCAAGGATACGGCAGTCGTCACGGCAGTCGGCAACGGGCGGCTCGACGCCGTTACCGAGGCGCTCAAAGCGCACTTCGGCATCGAATTTGAACTGACAACCTACGAACAGCGCGCACTCAGCGAAAAGTCCGATTCGCAGGCGCTCTCCTTCGTCGGCGTGGAAAAGGACGGCAAAACGTACTGGGGAGCGGGTGTCGACGAAGATATTATCCAGTCGTCCATCAACGCGCTCGTTTCCGCGCTCAACAATTACTTTGCCGGTTGAAAAAAGCGTGGAAACTTGCTTTGGCGGGTTAAAATGCAAAGTAAAAGCAATTTCAATGGTTTTATACGCAAAAGCGGCCCGTGCCTGAAAAGGTGCGGGCCGCTTTCTCTGCTTGACGCGCGGCACAATTATATGCGGGCAATACATTGACTATACCGCATAAGTATGCTATACTATAAGTACCTGTTAAGGAGGATTTTTTATAATGAAAAAAACCTTACTTTTGTTACTTTCTGTATGCTTTTTATTTGCGGCCGTGGGGTGTTCTTCCGGAACCGATTACAGTTCCGACATCGATCGTTTGAACGCTCAAATTGAGCAGTTACAGAGCGAATTAAACGCCCTGAAAGGGGAAAATAGTGATACCGATGCTCTGAAAGAGCAAATTGAACAATTGCAGGAACAAATTACCGCTTTGCAACAAGAAAACGCTGCATTAGAAGAATCATCTTCCCAAAACGCCGATAAAATTACCGATTTACAAAATGAAACGACTGCCTTAAAAGAAGAGCTCACAGCCGCTACCGCTCGCTTAACCGCTTTGGAGGCGGTTGTAAATACGGAGCCTGTTGTCTGCGATTTCGGCGATACCTATACCCTCTCTAACAACGGAATTGATTTGTTCTCAATTAAGTTTTTAGAGTTTGTAGGAAGTTATACGACCCCTGCGGGTGAAAACGCTTATAGAACACTTACTTGTACAATCACCAATCACTCAATGCCTTCAACGAGCGTCTCTAACTATGTAAGTGCCTTTGCTGTATCCGATTCTTCAGAATTTAAGCATGTAGATAAAAGCAATACAATAATTGAAAGAGGTAAATCCAGCGATGTTGCTTTCTGGTTTCAACTAAACGATGGAACCAGAAACCCTGAACCTGCAGAATTGACTGTAATATATTTCGGCATATCTACCGGCACATCAGCAGATAGTACAGTCGTACCATTTGTTACCTTAAACATGAATAAATCACAAACTTAAATTTTCCGCAACTTACTTTTTACTCGCAAACCACTGTTTATTGTAAATTCGTTGGAATAACTCTCATAGGCGTATTGATTTGTATCCGTTTCCGCCGAACTTGTTTCAGCGCCGTTTTTGATGTCTTGCAGGCTGTAACAGTTTATAACATCGCTGATAGCAAGTTCGGGTGTGTGGCCCGCTTCTTTTCGGAGGCGGGTTTTTCACTGCTTGACGCGCGGCCCGATTTGCGCTATACTTGTAAGAAAAAGCCGGAGGTTTTGCCATGGATACGCAGTTTTATATGCCCGTGCGGGTGATCGAAGGGGAGGAGTGCGTGCGCAGGAACGCGGCGCTGTTCGCGCCGTTCGGCCGCCGTGCCCTCATCGTAACGGGAAAAAGTTCGGCGTCAAACGGCTCGCTTGCAGACGCGGCGGCCGTTTTGGATGCAAACGGGCAGGCGTATGAGATATTCGACCGCATTCCGCAAAACCCCACGGTGGAGTGCGTGCGCGAGGGTGCGGAGGCCGCCAAGCGCTGCGGCGCGGAGTTTGTGGTGGCCGTCGGCGGCGGTTCGCCGATGGATGCCGCCAAGGCGATCGCCTTGCTCGCGCGGCAGAATATCGGCGATCTGTTCGCGGAGCCGATCGGAAACGACGCTCTGCCGATGATCCATATTCCCACCACGGCGGGCACGGGCAGCGAAGTCACGCCGTATGCCATCCTCACCCGCAGCGACAAAGAGACCAAACAGAGCATTTCCGCGCCGTCGCTCTTTCCGAAAATCGCGTTTCTGGACGGAAAATACACCGAATCCCTGCCGCAAAATATCACCGTGAACACGGCGATCGATGCGGTGTCGCACGCGGTAGAGGGGATGCTCTCGTCAAAGGCGGGCGCGGCGTCCGATGCCTTGGCGCGCGAATCGCTCCGCATCCTGCTGGGCGAATACGAGAGCCTGCGCGCGGGGGAATACAGCCCCGCCGTCCGGCAGAACCTGCTGCGCGGTGCGGCGCTGGCGGGCATGGTCATCGCCAATACTGGCACAAGTCCCGTGCACTCGATGGGGTATTCCCTGACTTATCACTGCGGAATCCCGCACGGCAGGGCAAACGGCTTGCTCCTGCCCGCCTTTTTGAAACGCTGCCTGCAAAAGGATGAGCGTCGCACGCGGCGGGTGTTTGACGCTCTCGGAATGGATGCGGACGCCTTTTCGCAGAAAATGGAGCTGCTTCTCGGCGAGCGGGAACGCTTCCCGCAGGAAACGCTGCGCGCCTGGGCTGAAAAGGCGGCGAAGAACAAAAAGAATTGCGCCATCCTCTTTACCGAACAGGAGCTCTTTGAAATTCTTTCTGCCTCTGTCGGAAAGTAGTAAATAAGTTATTTTATAAAATGCAGGCCTGAATGAAGTGGTATAATATGTCGCAATCTTAACGTGAAAAAGTGTCAGACATTTTTGTGAAAAATGTCGATTGACGGGGACATTGTAAAATTTTTTCGGACAAAGAGTTGATTCCTTTGGTCATAAATGTTATAATACGTCTATAAAAAATCCTGACATGGAGGTGATAGTTTTGTTGAATGGATTTGTGTGGCAGCTCTCCGCCGGGACTTTATCGACGGGTGCTTACATAGGGATCGCCGCGGCCGCTCTCGTGGTCGTTCTCGTCCTCTTGCTGGTCTTTCTTTTGCCGCATTCGCTCGTGCTTCTCTGCGGGGGCGGAAAATATTCGCGCGAAAAAGTTTCTTTTCGTAGAGAAGTGAAACTTCCGCAGCCCGAAAGGGAAGGTTTTGTGTTCGGCGGATGGTACAAGGATTCTCTTTTTACCAAACCGGTCGGGGAGCATTTCCGCATGCCCGCTCGCGGCGTTACCCTCTATTCCAAATGGGTTGCGAAAAAACAGGAACCAAAGTCTGCGCAGGTTCCCGAAAAGATTCCCGCGCATACGGCCGGGACTTTAACGGCGGAGAGCGCTAACGCACAGGCTGCCTTGAAAGAATCGGAGAAAGTGCAGGAGGCTCCTTTGCCGGAAGAGGCGGCGCTTCCCGTTTCGGATACAAAATTGATGGAAGACGCGGAGATTCGGGAGATCTCGGCGACAGAGAGCGATGGCAGGGAGGAGTCTTTTGAGGAGCCGAGCGAGCCGCAGGAAGAAATTTCCACGCAGTCGGCTGAAGAGGAGGAGCAGGAAGACGAAAATGAAGTGGGCGAGGGCGACGAGGTGGACAACGCGCTCGTCACACTCGTCAGCGGTGCAAAGGTGTTCGTGCAGTATCGCCGCAGTTTTCGCGCGAGGCTGATTCAGGCGGATGACAGCACCAAAGCCATGTATAATACTTTTCGCAATGAAGTCCTGTCTTATATCGGCGTAAAAGAGCGCGTAAGCTGGAATTACGACAGTTTCAATGTCGGGAGAAAACAGTTTGTCAAGATCAACGCCAATGCGAAAAGTCTGATCGTCTATTTTGCTCTGGCGCCGTCGGAGATCGACGAAAAATACAATTTCCGCGACGTTTCTGAGAAGAAGAGATATGCTGCCGTGCCCGTGCGCTTTAAGATCACCGGTTCGCGCAGTTTGCAGTATGCGATCGAACTGCTCGAAAAGACAGCCGGGAAATTTGGCCTGGATTTCAAGAGGGTAGCTGACGATCTCCTCATTCCATACGAGTCGCGCGAGCAGCTTATTCGCGAGAGGCTGATCAAGGTTTATGCCAAGCGCGAGACGGGCGAAACGGTGTCCGAAGAGCAGCTGGAGGAGTATATCGCCGAAGGGGCGGAGGTCAAGTCTTTGTCTGCCTATACCGTCACGGACGAAGTGGCGGCAGGAGAAGCGGAGGGGCTGATCAGCGACGCCACTGCAAAACAGCTCATGTTGCTTGCGGATACCAAATCGGTGAAGACGGCTTCAGGGAAACGCACGTATATCAATCTCGATACTGTCTCCGCGAACTTTCATGAAGGGGACAGGGTAGATCTTGAAGCGCTGAAAACGCGCGGGCTTATTGATAAAAAAGCCGCTTCGTGCAAGGTGCTTGCCCGCGGCAAATTGGATAAAGCTCTCACGATCGAAGCCGCGGATTTTTCGCTCGCGGCCGTCAAAATGATCGTTCTCACCGGCGGTAAAGTCGTTAGACTGAAAAAAGAATAAAATTTGTTCGGCGTTCCTTATTCCTTGCAGACAGAATTTCTTGCCGTCAGAACTTCTTACAGCCAAAATGCATCGGCGGTAAGGTCGCAATGCTTAAAAAGTAGATTTTTATTCGGGAAAATCCCCGCTCCGACATTGATCGGCGCGGGGATTTTTGCGTAGCGGAGTCTTTTGTGTGGCGGAGACTTTTGCGCAGCGGGGACTTCAGTATCAGTAAGGCCATGCTTTGAACAGAAAAACGAACATAAAGAAAGGGAAATATATATACGCCCGCCAGCTTTCAGGCGAAAATTCTGCCGATCATATCCATCAATGTATAGATGGCTTTTGTGCTTTTATTTCTGAGTCCCGATAAAGTTAATTTCCTATGTTTTTATTTTGATCCGCTCAAACACTTGACAAATTGTATATAGTGTATATAATATATATATACAGTTTACGGAGAGGAAAAATGAATGTAATCGTCAGCAACGCGAGTGAACGGCCTATCTACGAGCAGATCTATGAACAGATCAAAGGTGCGATCCTGCGCGGAGAGTGTGCGGAAGGGGAGGCGTTGCCGTCCATCCGCGCGTTGGCAAAGGAACTGCGCGTGAGTGTAATCACAACAAAACGGGCTTTTGACGATCTCGAGCGGGACGGCTTTATCTTTTCCGTGCAAGGGAAGGGGAGCTTTGTCGCGACAAAAAATCGCGAGCTTGTGCGTGAGGAGTACTTGAAATCCATCGAAAAAAAGTTTTCGGAGGCGGCAGATTTGGCAAGGCTTGCGGGGGTCGGCAGAGATGAGATGTTTGAAATGTTGTCTTTGATTATCGGAGAGGAGAAATGAAGGACCTGATAAAGATTGAAAATCTTTGCAAGAGTTTCAAAGATTTTTCACTGAAAAATGTAAGTTTTTGCGTCCCGCAGGGAGTTGTGGTCGGATTTATTGGCGAAAACGGTGCGGGAAAGAGTACCGTGATCAAGAGTATTCTCGGGCTCGTGAACGCGGACAGCGGTAAGGTCAAAGTTTTCGAAAAAGATTCCGATTCTCTTACCAGGGAGGACAAAAATCGGGTCGGTGCCGTTCTCGGAGAGACTGCCTTGCCGGAAAACCTTGACCTGAGAGATGTTAGCGAGGTAATGAAAAGTGTTTTTCTGCATTGGGAGGAGGGGAAATTCTTTCAGTTTGCAGATCGCTTTTCGTTGCCGCGGAATAAAAAGATCAAAGATTTTTCGCGCGGAATGCGGCAGAAGACGGCTTTGGCAGTGGCGCTGTCGCATGGGGCGGAACTTCTCGTGCTCGACGAGCCCACTTCAGGGCTCGATCCGGTCGCGCGCGACGAGATACTCGATATCCTGTATGATTTTATGCAAAATGAGAGGCATTCCGTTCTGATTTCCTCACATATCGTTTCTGACTTGGAGAAGCTATGCGATTACATCGTCTTTATCCACGGCGGGCAGATTGTCTTTGCGGAGGAAAAGGACGCGCTTTCCGAAAAATACGCGCTCTGGCGCGGGCCATATGAAGATCTCAAAGAGTTGCCCGAGGGAGCGGTGATTTCCTTTATACGAGGTGATTTCGGCACGAGCGCGTTAGTGCGCCGTAGTAGGATGCCGGGTGGATCCTCTTTGGAGCACGCAGGCATCGAAGATATCATGCTCTACCATGCGCGCGGTGAAAAGCCCGCAAAAAAGTGAGGTAATTTTATGCTCGGTTTGTTGTGGAAAGATCTGAAAAACGTGCGAGGCCAGATGACCTATTATCTTATCATGTTCTTGCTGTTTGCGGCAGTCAGTGTGATCGCAAAGAATATCTATTTTTATGCGGGACTTCTTGTCTTCTCGCTCATTGTGATCCCTGTTTCAGCGATTGCCTATGATGAAAAAGATAACTGGGATAAGTTTGCGCTTGCCGCAGGTATCAGCCGTCGGCAGCTCGTGTGGGTGCGGTATCTGTTCAGTCTTTTATTTTTTGTTCCGCTGTGGGGTCTCGGTTTTCTGTTCTTGTTGGTCCCTGCGTTGGATCGCGCGGAGACCATCACGGTCTTGTTTTTGTTCGGCGGGATTGCTCTTTGGACGGCGGATATCATTTTCCCCCTTGTATTCCGCATGGGGACGGAGAAAGCGCGTGCCGCATACCTTATTGCAATTGTTTGCGTCGTGGTCGTCTGCGGCGGATTAGTGAGTCTGCTTAAAATAGGGACGGTCGAGAGGGCAGTGTGGGCCTCCGTTGCGCTGTTTCTGATTGGAGCCGTCGGAATGATGGTTTCCTTTATTATCTCGAATAAAATCTACAAAAACAAAGATTTTTAAGATTCAAATAGTACTATGCCTGACATACTATGATAAAATGGGCCTTTTAGACTCGCCTTGCGGGAATAGCTTTACTTTTCAAAGAGTGTATGATAAAATAAGACGGAAAGGAAGTGGTGTTCGGGAGGCCTATGGTGGAAGAAGTAAATGAAGTGGATGCGGTTTTGAAGGCTGTGTTTGGGGCGGAGCCTACGGCGGAACAGTTTCTGAAATTTCAGGAGCTATTGATGCGATACGAATCGGCCATCCGCGAAGTGCGTACGAAGTTTGAAGTGCTCAATGCGGAGCTATCGCTGCGGACCAGCCGAAACCCGATCGAGAGCATCCAGTCCCGTGTGAAAAAACCGATGAGTATCATCGGAAAACTTCGCCGTTTAGGGGTGCCGGTGACCATCGATTCCATTTCGGAAAACCTGAACGATGTGGCAGGGGTTCGCGTGATCTGCTCGTTCATTGACGATATTTACAGCGTTGCCGAGATGCTCTCCCGCCAGGATGACGTGACGGTGATCACGGTCAAAGACTATATACGCCGGCCGAAACCGAACGGCTATCGCAGTTATCATATGATCGTGGAGATTCCTGTATTTTTTTCGCAGGAAAAGAAAATGATGCGCGTCGAGATACAGCTTCGTACAGTAGCGATGGATTTTTGGGCCAGCCTTGAACACCAGATGAAATACAAAAAAGAGAACGCTGACCGTCCCGAAATCGCGGCAGAGCTAAAAAGTTGTGCTGAAACGATCGCGGCGACCGATGCGCGGATGATGGGTATTCGCAAGCGGATCGAGGGGCTCGGTGCGGCGGAGGAGAACCAGGAAAAGAAGTTTGTTCTCTGACGCTAAAATTAACGCAGATAGCAGCGAAAGGAATGCGCTGAACAAATTGCAAATAGGACTCAACTTTTTGTTGAGCCCTATTTTCGTTTTATAAGAATTTATTTAATATTGTCAGGAGGTTCCGTCGAAGAGGAAAGGAGGGTGATGAATTTGTTGCAGACGCTAAGGAAGAGAAGAGCTGATCAATTGGCGAATTTCGAAAAAACGTGAAAGGGATACAAGTGCGGTGGCCGTGTAGCCATGTCGGTGTTTTGCGGCCAAATAGTATCGCAAGAAGAATTGTCGTGTCTCCATGAAGGAATGTTTTGGAAAGTCTGTAAAAAGTAGGATTTGTCAATACGGAAGCGGCCAGTATTTCAGCAAATTGCGAAAGAGTTTGCGGGGAGTCGTGTATAAAGGGCGGACCAGACCGTTTATTATGAATGACCGTTTACTATGAGTGTCTCGCTTGCAAAAGTGCAGGAGAGCAGTCAAGGCTAAAAGCTTTGTTGAATGTTTGGAAAGTGCTTGTGGGACGTATTTTTTTCGTAAGGACATAGTGATAGATGATATGTGACTGTTTTGATTCACGGAAGAGTATTGTGAAATGCTTGCAGGACGTGATTTTTGTCGAATAAGTTTTATAATATGAACTTTTTGTAAAAAAAGCATTATTTTTTTTCGCGTCCTGCGGGCTTTTATTAGCGAAATACTTGCTTTTGCACCGAGAAATGTTATATAATATATTTGCAATGGAAAATCGTTGCAAGTAAATTGTGAGGTGCACGGTAGAAGTATGTCGAAAGATCTTTCCGGGATCTCGCCGCAGGAGTTTCGCCAGTTGCAGGCGCAGATCGATGTGGAAAAATGGTTGGCGAGTGAACGTGCCGGACGTGATTTATGTGGCTGCATGACCTGGTGCGTCTATTGTATTAAAGGAGAAGAATATCCCTGTGCCAAGGCGCAGTTGCGTGAAAAAATGGATCAGGCTTTGGCAGAGACAGTGAAAGAGGAGGCTGCCGACGAGACTGCGGCGGCAAGAGAGGAAGAGGCGATTTCTGGTTCTGCGAGTACGGACGAGGCGTTGGAAGAGGCTGTAGCGGAAGAAGTTGCGGCAACAGATGCGGCCGAAAGAACTGAGGAGGAATCCTCGCAAGAAGCAGAATCTTCCTTTGGCGATTTGCAAGCTTCTGTCGCGAACCACGTCAACGTGGTTGCAGCGGAGGAAATTTCGTCTGACAATCCCGGGGAAAGCGACGGAAAGAAACAGAAGTCAGGTTTGCGCGACGGAATAGAGGACGCGACTGCTGCGGTCACGGTATCTCCGAAAGGGAAGAAGGATTGTAAAACCGAAAAGGTTGCCGTGCCTGACGGCTATGAGCTTGTTACCCGTTATCGCCGTTCTTTCCGCGCTCGTCTCATTCAGAGTCCTGTGTTGCAGGATCTGTATACGGAAATCAAGAATGCTCTTTTGGGATTGGGCGGTGTCAAGAGCCGTGTAGGACAGAACGGTGAGAATTTCCGTGTGGGGAAGGAAAGGATCGCAAAACTTTGTGTCAGCGGAAAAACACTTTCCTTGTACCTTTCGTTAGCTCCGTCGATGTATGAGGATACAAAATATCATTACGAGGATATGACGGATAAAAAGTCGCATGCGGAGACGCCCATGCGGATAAAGATTACGGGAAAAAGGACCCTCAAACAAGCCAAAGCGCTCTTGCGTGATCTGGCATCCAAATATGGCCTTGCGAGCGTGGGAAGTTTCTACTCCGATTTTCATTATGCGTATCAGGATGACGCCGCTCTCATTGCGAAAGGGCTCATCCGTACCTATCAGGTCGTCGTAAAAAAGAAAATGAAATAAATATTCGTCTTCTGAAAAAGCCTGTACTTTGTGTACAGGCTTTTTGAATGTCAGCCCCCGCGGATAGTCCGCGGGTAAACGAGAGCTTTTACGACTAGACTTGAAGCAAAATTGATTATAAAGTGATGTTGCGACCCGGGAGTGAATCGATGTTATAAGAAAGCTGTGAAATAACCCTTGTGAAATAGGTTTTGAGGAACAGGAATCTGTATTTTGAATTTATTATAATGGGAATTACCGCTTAAAAACGAACAAACGAAAAGCGGCAAATGTTTTGCGGTGTCTTTATAGTCTGTTTGATTTCATTATTTATTTTTCGGATTGCCTTGACAAGGTCAAACAAAGTAATACAATGAAAGCAGAAAGCGATTGCGGAAAGCTCTCGGTGTGTAAAATTTTGAAGACAAGTATGCGGGTATGGCAGTCAAAAATACGGAAACGACGGGCGTGGCATGAACTCGCGAATTATTTGTATTTGCCTGCAATAACCGATGAGGAGAGGATATTTTGACAAAAGACTGTACTATTTGTTATGTTTGAGGTATTGTTCATAACGATAGGGCTGTGTATTTTTACTGGATGCGGATGGTATGGCGACACGAAATATGTGGTCGTGTATATGTCGGAAGAACGTGAGTAAAGAAGGGCGCTCGGAAGAATGAGACAGCTTATTTTATTGGGAGGGACAAAGTGTGAAGTGGAGGCGGTGGCTGGAGAAGACTATGTGTTAATCGGATGGTCGGACTGAGCAAAGACGGCTCGCCGTAAAGACAAAAATATAAAAAAGGAAATGACGGTCTATGCGCACTTTGAAAAGGTGAGGTATGCGGTCAAATATACTGCGGGAGTAAGCGGCAAAATTGCAGGGGTCGGAGCTGCCGATGCGGTTACAGCGATGGTCAACCCGGGGTATCGGTTTGTGAAGTGGTCAGACGGTGTAACAACGGCAACGAGGCGGGATGAAACTATTATACGTTATTTTCAAGTTTGGGTGATATTTGAACCGATAGAGTAAACGGTTTATTCAGTTGGGGGCGGGTCATTGGAGTGAAGAAACAAGATTTTAGTTTCTGAAATCATATTGGTTTTTTCAGCAGAGCCTTGTGCGGCACTTTGCTAGGCTGACGGCAGAGTTTTGCGCGGCTCTTTGCTAGGCTGACGGCAGAGTTTTGCGCGGCTCTTTGCTAGGCTGACGGCAGA
>ERZ1106952.907-NODE-907-length-10788-cov-2.044815_pt1 | contig 10788 bp, 10 predicted proteins | sample MGYA00403677_ERZ1106952 | MGnify/ENA primary metagenome ERZ1106952 (study PRJEB35170, sample SAMEA104062415) | human gut metagenome | biome: human gut; feature: human-associated habitat; material: faeces | place: Denmark | collected 2012-05-14 ...
ATTTCCCGCCGGAAAGAAAGAAATCCTTATTGACATACATCACGATAAGGGCAAGGAACATTTCTGTCAGAGCAAGTCCCAGATGATTATGGTCAAAAAATGCGGGAACAGGCCAGCCGAGCATATTGTGCCCCATGGTGATATACATGAGGAGCGCAAGAAATACGGCAGACCATATGAGGCGCCTTTTGAGCTTCGGTGTTTCATGGTCGGCCAGTGCTTCCGCTTCCTGTGCCAGTTTTTCTGAAGCGGAGCTCTTTTTCTTTTCTTCACCTTTGAGCCGCGCTCCGTACCCCGCGTTTTCAACGGCGCGGATGATTTCTTCGTTTGATGCGGTGCCGTCGACCGCCATGGAATTTGTCAGGAGCGCCACGGCCACCGAAGAGACCCCCGGCACTTCAGCGACTGCCTTTTCCACATGGGACTGGCACGCTGCGCAGGTCATGCCTGTAACCGTATATTGTCTCATTTTTTACCTCTTTCATTTCCTGTCAAAAAATTATTTCATCAGTTTTTGGAGCATGGTGCAGAGCTCATCCACTTTTCCGTCCCGGCCTTCGCGGATATCATCGGAAACGCAGCCTCGGATGTGGGATGCCAGGAGCAGTTTGTTAAAAGAATTCAGCGCATTGGATACAGCCGATACCTGCATGAGGATATCAGGGCAATACGCGTCGGCTTCCACCATTTTTTGTATGCCCCTGATCTGCCCTTCCACCGTCTTAAGGCGGGTAAGCAGTTTCTTTTGTTCTGCCGGTGTCCGTTCCGTACGGCAGCAGGCTTCTCCCATTTCCATACCGGCCATCTGCTTTGTCTCCTTCGCTTCCATTTCATTTCCCTCTCTGCTTTTTCGTACTCTCTCTCATTCTTACTGCTGAATCGAAAATCTTCTTTCTAATTAGACTATACCCCCCTGGGGTCTATCTGTCAATAAAGAAATTAAATATACGGAATAAATCCGAAAAACCTGTCCGCCTTATGCTTTGCTGTCCATCTGCCGGAGAAGAAATACTTTTACGGCTTTTTCTCCGTTTTACATCCTGTCTCCCCCATACTATAATGAAAGAAAATATATTTCTTTAAGGAGGTCATCATGGCAGCTCTTACGGTGGGCAAAAAAGCGCCCCTATTCACACTTCCGTCTGACGGCGGACAGGATATTTCTCTTTCCAATTACAAGGGCGGGAAGGTAATTCTTTATTTCTACCCGAAGGACAATACTTCCGGGTGCACGCTGGAAGCGCAGGCATTCCGCGCCAATCTGGAAGAATTTAAGAAGCGGGGGTATTCCATACTTGGCGTAAGCCGCGACAGCGTGAAAAAGCACTGCAACTTCCGCGACAAGTATGAACTTAATTTCCCGCTCCTTTCTGATGAAAAGGAAACGGTATGCAACTTGTATGGCGTCATGAAAGAAAAGAGCATGTACGGAAAAAAATACATGGGCATCGAGCGCTCCACGTTCATCATTGATGAAAAAGGCATATTGGTGAAAGAATACAGGAACGTGAAAGCCGCTTCTCATGTAAACGATCTGCTGAGGGATCTGCCATAGCCAATTATAAAGAGGCTGTGACAAAATATTTTTATACCTCGTCACAACCCCTCCACTCATGCCTTTTCGGCAGACAAAAAAGAGCGTCGTTTCTTTTTACGGAAACTCCGCTCTTTTTTCATTTCAATCCGTCAGATCTTCAATGAGCCATGCCTTTTCAAAGGGGAAAGCGGCATATGCTTCGCCTTCCAGGATCGTCCTGCCGGGGTCGTAAATATCGATAATCCATTCCTTGCCAAGACTGTCATTGACAAAGTAGCGGATTTTTTCTCCAAGGAACATTTTATTTTGAATGGTGACTTTTACATTCACCTGCCCGTCAACGGCCTCTTTCGCCAACTTCAGACATTCGGGACGGATGCTCAGACAGTATTCCTGCCCTGCATTTACGCTCTTCGCAGTGGGAATTCTGTCGTTCCCGTAAGAAACAGTATTTTCTCCCAGCCCTTTTACGCTGAGGAGGTTTGTCGTGCCGATGAAGTCCGCCACGAACGGCGTCTTCGGTTCAAAGTAGATCTCCTGGGGCGATCCTGTCTGATGGACGACGCCGCCTTTAAGGACGACAATCATGTCCGACATGGAAAGAGCTTCCGACTGGTCATGGGTGACATAAATCGTGGAAAGCCCCATCTTCTTCTGAATATCACGGAGTTCCACGCGGACGCTTTCGCGCAGCTTCGCATCCAAATTGGACAGCGGTTCATCAAGAAGAAGAACTTCAGGATTCATGACAAGGGCACGGGCCACAGCGACACGCTGCTGCTGTCCGCCGGACATCTGGTTCGGGAAACGGTCCTCCATGCCTTTGAGCTGCATGAGGTCAAGTGCTTCTTTGACACGTCTTTCTATTTCCTCTTTCGGACGGTTCTTCACACGAAGTCCATAGGAAACATTATCAAAAACGTTCATATGCGGAAAGAGGGCATATTCCTGAAATACCATGGCCGTATTTCTGCTGTAAGGAGGAATCCTTTCGATTCGTTTGCCGTTGAGAAGTATTTCCCCATCATCCGGTTCATAGAAACCTGCCACCATGCGGAGAAGCGTGGTCTTCCCGCAGCCTGACGGCCCGAGGAATGTAACGAAATGCCCCTTTTCAAAATCAATGTTCACGTCTTTGATGACATGGCTCCGACCGAAATATTTATTGATCTGTTTCAGCTGCAATACTAAGTCTGACATATTTCCACCTCTGTTGTAAACTTTGAGCGATTATAAATCAAAGATATTGATCTTGTCACGGAGTATCAGTTTCACCACACCGAAAGTCAGGTAAATAACAAGCACGATGCCTACGGCAGTGGCGCTGGCAGTCGGGAGGAATCCCTGATTTGCCAGGCTCATGATATTGATGGACGCCAAGTTCCATTCCGGTGACACGAGGAAAATAACGGTGCTTAAGGTGTTCATGGAACGCATGAACGCGTATACAAAGCTGACAGAAAGTGAATTTTTCAGCATAGGCAGCACAATTTTCCGGAAAGTCGTGAAGCTGCCTGCCCCTAAGTTGGTAGACGCCTGCTCTAAAGAGCCTTCGATCTGTTTCAGCCCCGCCACGGCCTGCCGATATCCTACCGGCAGCTGGCGGAGGGCCATACCGAGAATGATAATAGCAAGCGTACCCGTCATTTCAAGCGGTCCGTCATTAAAGGCGAGAATCATGGCAAGACCGATAAACGTCCCCGGCAGAGAGACGGGAAGCATGGCAAGAAAATCCATAACTGTTCTTCCCGGGAATTTTTTACGGAGCACCAGAAACGCCAGAGCAATGCCGAAGACCGTGCTGATTGCCGCCGTGGACATGGATGCCACCCAGGAGTTCACCATGACATTGGAGTTGATGACGCCTTCTTTGAAATACTCAAGAGTGAAGGTGTAATCCGCACCGAAAGAAACGGTAAAGGCAAAAAGCACGACCACACCGATAATCATAAGGATGCCCAAGCTGAGAAGCATGCAGAAAGTAAAGAAACACCATGTTGCCGCCGGTCCCGCCGTCACACGGATGAGGCCTGCCACGGGCTTTCCCGTAACGGTAACGTAAGAGTTCTTTTCCAGATAATACCGCTGTACAAAGAAAACAATGAGTGTCGGAATGACAAGGAATACGGAAAGCGTGGCGCCCATGGGAAGATCCCAGGCACCGGTGACCTGTGTGTATGCTTCCGTGGCCAGAACATGGTAATTACCGCCGACCAGCATGGGATTGCCAAAGTCCGCCAATGAGTTGATACCGACCAAGAGGAACGCGCTTGCCAGCCCCGGTGTGGCCAGTCTGAGGGTCACCGTACGGAAAAGGCACCACCCTTTCGCCCCCAGGTTCTGTGCCGCCAGTTCCAAATTCGGACTGATATTTTTCAAGACACCTGAAATGGTGATGTACGCCAGCGGAAAAAAAGCGATAGTCTGCGCTGCCCAAAGTCCGACAGGTCCGTAAAGATCCACCTTCAAATGAAGCATTTCCCATGTAATAAAGCCGCGGCGGCCGAAAAGCATGATGAATGCCAGACCGCTGACAACGGACGGCGCCATGGTGGGAAGCAGAGCCACCACCTGGAAGAAACGCTTGCACGGCATATTCGTGTAATTCACACCGTAAGCGAAAATGAATCCGAAAACGATAGCCGTCGCCGTAGCAACAAAGGACGAGAAGATCGTGTGGCTGAATACCTCGATGAACTCCTTATCCGTGACGGCGCGCATCCAGTCTGCCGATGTCGGAACGAGAAGAATTTTCACAAAAGGATAAATAATAAATACGGCAAACAGAAGGAATACGGCAAGAATACCGATGAGAAGCGGCGGCTCCCGCACTTTCATCTCCGCTGCGATTCCGGTGTGTTCGCGGCCGGACTCTTTTTCATTCATACAAAACTCCTTAGATATAAAAAGGATTTATTTCTTTAAAACAGCAGGTGCCTTCCGGCTTTTCCATCGGCGAGGGAAGGGCAGGTATAAAGCAGACTATTTCTTAAATAAGTAAAAGTAATAGATAAAAAGTTACCCCCACCGTCATTGGTGGAGGCAGCTTTTTGACAGACATATTATTCAGCAAAGAATGTATCGCAGTTCTTCTGTTTATCGGCGCCCGCCTTGACCAAATCATAAGTCTTGAACAGCGGCAGCTCTTTCAGCGGCTTCATGCCCTGGGGCGGAGCCACTTCAGGATTGCAGGCAATGCCGTTCGTCGTCTTTACAAGAATATCTCCCGCTTCTTTGGTAAGGACGAAATCAATAAACGCTTTCGCCACATCTTCATTGGCTTTGTTCTTGATCTTGCCTACGGGGCATACCGTCCAGCCTGCCTGATCGTAAATGGTGCTCACCAGTTTCTGTCCCTTGGCGCTGACCAGATTCTGATCGGAAATAAAGTTGACGGCGATAAGATATTCGCCGGCGCCGGCTTTCTGTCCCGGTGTAAATCCGGAAGGAGTGAACTGCGCCACCTGCGGTTTCAGCGCTCTCAGGTATTCCCAGCCCTTTTCTTCTCCCATATTCTGGAGAACGGAACTGATAAAGGTGTTGCCTGTACCGGATTTACGGGGATCAGGCATAATAATTTCCCCTTTGAATTCAGGTTTCAGAAGATCCTGCAGTGTCGTCGGAGCGGCGACCCCTTTCGGTTTAAATTCTTCATTGAAACGTTTTTCATTGTAGCCGATTGCCAAAACTTCCAGATACGTGCCATACCAGAAACCGTCTTTGTCCTGGTATTCAGGCATGATCATTTTGGCATTCTTGGATTTATAAGCTTCCAGAAGTCCGTCAGCCGCCGCTTTCGCATGGGCGTCCGCCGTGCCGCCGAGCCAGATATCCGCTTTCGGCGCATCTTTTTCCGCCGTGATACGGGCAAGAGCTTCCCCTGTCGGCAGACGGATGAAGCTTACATCTGCACCGGTCTGCTTCTTAAACAGATCCGCCAGTTCTTTCGCCGTGTCTTCATGGAAAGACACATACATCACCAACTTCTTGCCTTTCAGATCCTGACCGCCCGCTTTCGCACCGCCTGCAGCCGCCTTGTCACCGCCGCCGCAGCCGGCAGCAATCAACGCCAGTCCGGCCAGGGTGCATGCAGCAAGAGCCTTCCATTTCATGAAAAACATCTCCTCTCAAATCTTAAATATGTTTACTTACCAAAGCAATTTTAGCATATATCCCAGACACTAACTATAAAAAGAAAGTCCGTTGTAATTTTAGCATAAATGTATGCTGTTTTCATTACTTTTTATCATTACATAACACATATTCCTTTTCCCGTTTTCATATTTTCTGCAAAAGAAAAGGACGCCTTTTACGAAACGTCCTGTCCTTTGTCAATTTATATTCTTCCCATTACTGTTTTTCCCCGGACTTTTCTGCCGACCGGCCCGAAATCCTATCAAGAAGTTTATTCCCCGCAGATTTCACTTTATCCTTCAATGCTTTTTTCTTTTTCTCCGCTTCTTCCTTTTTCTTCTTTTCCGCCGCTTCCGCTTCCTGCTTTGCCCGCGCGGCTCTTGCTTTTTCCATACTGCTTCTTACGGATGCAGGAATTTCGAAATTCTTCACGGTGTAACCGCTTTCCGCTTCGTACATATAATCGCGCCAGATCGCCGCCGGAATGGTGCCGCCGGTATACCCCGCATTGGTGGACGCGTCATCGCCGATCCAGACCGCCGTGGAAAGATCCGGCGTATATCCGACAAACCATGCGTCATGTTCATCATCAGTAGTCCCCGTCTTGCCTGCCGACGGCCGTCCGATATACGCATTTCCGCCGGTCCCGCGGGAGATGACTTCTTCCAGCACGCTCGTCAATGTCCATGCCGAGGCTTCATCAACGACCTGCGTACTTTCCGGCGCGCCGGAATGATCTTCAAGCACCTTTCCATTGCGGTCGACAACTTTCATAATGACCGTCGGTTCCACCAGTTTGCCGCCGTTTGCAAACACGCTGTATGCTTTTGCCATATCCCAGACGGATACGCCGTAAGTCAGACCACCGAGAGCTGTTGCCAAGTTCGTATCACTGTATTCACCCTCGGTAACTAAGGTGGAAATCCCCACATTTTTTGCCGTCTGAATAATTTTTCCCATGCCTACCTGATCCGCCAGATGGACCGTAGGTATATTCATGGACTTCACAAGCGCTTCCATGACGGTTACGCTGCCGCCGGAAGTGCCTCCGTAATTCTTTGGTATCCAGCCGCCGCCGAAATCTTTCGTTTCATTACTAAGAATGTCGAAAGGCGTTACTTTGTTTGCAAATGCCGTCAGATAGACAAAAGGTTTAAAAGCCGAACCCGGCTGGCGGGTCATCTGTACAGCGCGGTTAAAGTGATCCTGCCCGCGGCCGCCTACCATGGCACGGACATATCCCGTTCCCACTTCTATGGAAACAAGGGCGCCTTGAGGCTGTGTCAATTTCTTATCATCGGTATAGGCATTAGGAAGATTTTTCTTCAGGGCCGCTTCCGCTTCCTTCTGCAAATCAAGATCCAGCGTAGTGTAAATCTGCAGGCCCTCTTTGTAGATCGCATCGGAATCATACTTTTCGCTGATCAAGTGAATGACATAATTTACAAAATAAGACGCCACACTATCTGTTCCCCGCTGTTCCTGGGGCCGGGCCAGATGGATATCCGCTTCTTTTGCCGCAGCAGCCTCACTCTCGGTAATGTACCCATACTTCACCATCTGATCAAGAACGATGGACTGCCGCTGTTTTGCCGCTTCCACACTATGGAACGGAGAGTAATAATTCGGACTGTTCGGAAGACCCGCTATAAGCGCGCACTGGGCAAGAGACAAATCCTTCACGTCTTTTCCAAAATACACTTTAGATGCCGTCTGGATACCATAACAGCCCTGTCCGAAATAAATCTGGTTCATATACATTTCCAGAATTTCTTTTTTGGTATACTGCCGCTCTATCTTTAAAGCAAGAAAAGCCTCCAGCAGCTTGCGTTTCAGCGTCTGTTCCTGCGAAAGGAAAGCGTTTCGCGCCAGCTGCTGCGTAATGGTGCTCCCCCCCTGCGCCGTGGCATTGCCGCTGATGATATTTCTGAAAACGGCACGGATGATACCGATAGGATCCACGCCGTGATGTTCATAAAAACGGCTATCTTCTGTCGCTAAGAAAGCATCTTGCAGACGCTGAGGCACATTTTCTAATTTCACAGGAATACGGCGTTGTTCACCCACTTCACCGATTAATTTGCCATCAGCCGTATAAATTTGCATCGGTTGTTGTAACTCGACGGTTTTTAGGCTTTCTACCGATGGTAAGGAGGATTTTAAGTGAAAATACAGTACACCACCGGCGACTAACCCCAGTATACATATCGTAAATAGGGTACTTAATATTAATTTTGCGATCCGCATCGTAAAATTCTCTCTGGTTTAATGAATATTCAAAAAATCAAAATTATGATTTTGGCTGCTAAGTATAAAAGATTAATCCCTTAAAGAATAGGAAAGAATATGGGAATTGCCAATAGAAAGCAGCGAAAACAACAAATTGGTGTGAGTAAACAACAAGATAACCTCTATTTTGTTTGGCTAGATGAATTCCACAAAGTTCAATCTATTTGCTTAAATACGCAACAAAAGGACATTTTTTCTCAGTTATTACCTCATTTACCGCAAAAAACGAACCAATGTTGTTTTATTGGCGCCATTTCACCCCATTTGACTTGGTCTAAAACGCTTATTTTACCGCAAACACTCAATGCTCAGGAGTGTGAACAGCAATGTCGTTTTATTTTGCAAAAAGAATTACCGATTCCGTTGGATGAATTATGGTTTGATTATCTTACCACGCCATTAAAACAAGGTTTTCGTTTGGATATCACGGCAATTCGAAAAGAAAGTGCCAATGCAGAATTAGCAAAATATTTGCCGCTAAAATTGACCGCACTTGATTTACTGAATCACAGCATTTTGCGTGCATTTTATGCCATTTTAGGGCAAGAGCCGACTAACACCTTATTTTTATATCAGGATCAACAAGGTTGTCTTGCCGTTTGTGAACGCTTACAACAACGACAAGTCTTGCAATCTCAAAGTGATTTATCTGAGCTTTATCAACAATTTATCCAGCGTTTTCCTGAAACAATAGAACAGATTTATGTGTATCAAACGACCGATATATTAAATTCACGCACAATCGAATTACTGCCTCAGGATTGGCTGCGAATTGAAACAGATTTACCTTTCATCGCTTTAGGCAATGCACTCTGGCAAACCGATTTAAAGCTAGTGGATTTATCCTCAAAAACACCCGCACTTTTGCCTCTAATTAATCGGGAGAGTGATGATGTTAAGCCTTAATTTATTGCCTTGGCGCTTAGAACAACATCAAAAGGCTTTTTGGCGCTTTATGTGGCAAGGATTAATTTGGTTAGCTTGCTCTATTTTGATTGTTGTTGGTTTGAGTCACCTTAATGAACAACAAGCACAAACCCTAAATCAGACAAAAGAAAAACTTGTGCAAGTCACCAATCAAGTCCATCAGAAACGCATTCAAGTTCAACAACTACAAAGTAACTTAAAAGAAATGAATGAGTTGACTGAAATGGAGACGGAATATGTGTATCGAATGCTTAATTTATTAACTGAGTTGCCCTTACAACAAGGTGAGTTAGATGAATTTACGCTCAATGCTAAGCAACTTGTCCTTTCCGGCATGACAGAAAGCCAACAAGAGTTTGAAGCAATACATCAATTTCTTAAACATCATTTTACAGAGGTTAACTTAACTAAGTTTCAGCCAGTGCAACAGCAGTTATTCTTTCAATTTGATATTCAGTTATCGGAGCCTGTGCAATGAGGAACCTTATCAATGAGATTGTTCAAAAAACTGCACAAGGTTGGTTGGGTAAATGGCTTCGATTACCTCAAATGGCCCATGCTGCCTTTTGGTTGTGTGCATTAAGTGCAGTAATCTTTTTACCTGTTTTTCGTTACGTTGAAAATAGCAGTGAACGACATCGACTTGATGCAGAATTGAGTTTGCAACAACAAGAGTGGGATAAACAGGAAAAGATTTTACAAACCTTAAGACAAAAGTCAGACAGCCGACAACTTTCTCCAGAATTAGCTAATTCTGTGTTGCCGATCAATCAGCATGTTCAGGCATTGTTAAATGGGCGACTTCGAGCGTTGGATTTGCGTTGGGATTTTTCTCAACATACGTTGTTGCATTTGTCATTACAAGGCTATTTTGTCGATTTACAACAATTTTTGACCGCACTTTTAAACGATGTTCCTAAACTTTCCTTAACGCAATTAAACATTGAAAAATTAGATGAAGAGGAAAATGCTTCTATTACATGTGAGTTAATTTTCCAACTGAATAAGGATAAGAGATGAAAAAATTTTTTTTAATTTTAATAGTGATTTTTTCTGTATCAGCATTCTCGCAAGATCCTTTTAATCGTAAACAAAGAGAGCAAACTGAATATCTAAAAGAGGGGCTTACCCTACTGCCAGTCTCGACTTGCGTGTATTCGGAGCCGAGACTGGCGGAGGAACGCCCATTGGCTCAGTTGCATATTGTGGGTGTCGTGCAATACGGTAAACAGGCAGAAGTGTTATTTAATGATGATGGACATATTCTTTCTGTTCAAGTCGGGCAGAGAATTGGGAAGGAAGGCTATTTAATTGAAAAAGTGAGTAAAAACAGTGTGACGCTTCAAGGTTATAAAGCCGGGCAATGTGAACAAACAACCTCAATTATCATGAGATTTTAAAATGGTAAAGCATAAAATAAAAACAAAGTGCGGTCAGTTTTTAATGTGTTTTTTGATCCTATGGACAACTTACTCAGCAGCAGAAAATCGCATCTTTTCACTTCGCTTAAAACAGGCGCCAATGGTGGCGACACTCCAACAACTTGCTCTTGAGCAAAATGCCAATTTAATGATTGATGATGAGCTAGAAGGAACGCTTTCATTGCAATTAGATAACGTGGATTTTGATCGTTTATTGCGTTCTGTGGCAAAAATCAAAGGGCTCTCTTTTTATCAAGAAAATTATATTTATTATTTGGGTAAGCCTTCTCAACATGAACAATATGCAGAGAAAATGACAGAACCTATGGCGATTAACGGAGAAAGTTTGCCTAGCGAAACGCCACTTGTGAGTACAACGGTTAAACTACATTTTGCCAAAGCCTCTGATGTGATGAAGTCCTTAACCACAGGTAGCGGTTCTTTGCTTTCACCTAGTGGCACAATTACCTTTGATGATCG
>ERZ1106952.908-NODE-908-length-10784-cov-2.881443_pt1 | contig 10784 bp, 9 predicted proteins | sample MGYA00403677_ERZ1106952 | MGnify/ENA primary metagenome ERZ1106952 (study PRJEB35170, sample SAMEA104062415) | human gut metagenome | biome: human gut; feature: human-associated habitat; material: faeces | place: Denmark | collected 2012-05-14 ...
GTATTTTTGATTCGTGAATAAATGGAGGAATAAAAAATACGAGAATTGCTTCTGGCATTTCTGATATATCAAATGTCTGATTATTCTCGTATTTCGGATTCCGCATTCTGAAATTAGTATGTCAGTTATTAAATTATTTCATTCCAGCATTTTGCAAAAAATCCCGGTGCTTTCACACCGGGATTCGAACACTCTCTATTTAATTGTCCGAACAAGCTTATGCTTCCAGATACTTATCGATACTTGCAAGCTTCACGCAAAGCACGAAAATCTTCGATGCTGCTTCCATCTCTTCCACAGATGGGAACGATGGAGCAATACGGATATTGCTGTCTTTTGGATCTTTGCCATACGGATAGGTTGCACCGGCGCCTGTCAGTACCACACCTGCATCCTTACACATTGCTACGATCTTCTTCGCACAGCCCTCGAGTGCATCAAAGGAAATGAAATATCCACCGAGCGGCTTTACCCACGAACCGATCTCCAGTCCTGTAAGCTCCTGATCAAATGCATTTAAAACTGCCTCGAACTTCGGACGTAAGATATCCGCATGCTTCTCCATATGTGCCTTCAGTCCATCAATATTCTTGAAGAATCTTGTATGACGGAGCTGATTGATCTTGTCATGACCGATTGTCTGTACTGTCAACTGCTGCTTGATAAACTCTACATTTGTTGTAGAAGTTGCGATTGCAGAAACACCAGAACCAGGGAATGTGATCTTCGATGTCGAAGCAAACATATATGCCATGTCCGGATTCCCAGCCTTCTCACACTCCTCTAAGATATTCGGAATTTCTGCCTGCTGATCCTTATACAGATGATGGATGCAATATGCATTATCCCAGAAGATACGGAAGTCTTCCGCTGCCGGCTTTAATGCTGCAAATCTTCTTACCACCTCATCGGAATATACGATTCCGGTTGGGTTTGAATATTTCGGCACGCACCAGATACCCTTCACTGCGGCATCATTATTTACGTATTTCTCAACCAGATCCATATCCGGTCCATCGGAATTCATTGGGATGTTGATCATCTCAATACCGAAGAACTCTGTAATCTTAAAATGTCTGTCATATCCAGGTACCGGGCAGAGGAACTTGACCTTATCCAGCTTGCACCAAGGAGTCGAACCATTGACACCGTGTGTCATCGAACGGGAAACTGTATCGTACATAACGTTCAGACTGGAGTTACCATATACAATGATATTCTCCTTCTTTACTTCCATCATGTCTGCCATAAGCTGACGACACTCTCCGATACCATCCAGATCTCCATAGTTTCTTGTATCATTTCCAAGCAAGGTACGCATATCAGATTTGCTATTAATCTCATCTAACATCTGCATGGAAAGTGCCAGCTGGGAGAATCCAGGCTTTCCTCTTGCCATATTGAGGCTGAGGCCCTTTGCCTGCTCTTCCTTGTATTCCTCCATAAGAGCGGCTTTTAATGTCAATAACTCGTCTTTACTCATATCCTTGTATTTCTTCATTTCAGCTACCTTATACCTTTCACATTTATTTGCATCGTATAAATTATGCATTTAAACCGTCTGTTTTCTATTTTATAGACATTTCTCTAAAAAAACAAGAGTTAAATAGATAATTCTCTATATTTTTTCTCTATATTCAGGATATTTACTTTGGATTTTTATGTTTTTAGCAATTTTCATGTGTTCATATGCTCTTTTTACGCCCGCCAATGACAAAACGCTCTGCCACAGGAAATATATCCCATCGAAGAGCGTCTGTATGTGGTTTATATGTTGTTTTGATTTGTATTCTATCCGATTACTCTTCGTAAGGAAGAACTGCTCCATCGTATGTATCGTTGATGTACTTCTTCACATCATCAGACTTCAATACATCTACCAATGCTTTGATCTTTGCGCTGTTCTCGTTGCCTTCCTTCACTGCGATTACATTTACATATGTCTTAGCAGCTTCAGAATCGCTCTTCTCGTAAGCAAGTGCATCCTTTCCTACAGAGAAACCAGCAGCAAGTGCATAGTTACCATTCAATACGACAAATGCTGTCTCATCAACGACTCTGGCTACCTGTGCAGCCTCAAGCTCAACGATCTTTACATTGTGAGGATTCTCAGCGATATCATTAACAGTTGCATTAATACCAGCGCCATCCTTCAATTTGATGATGCCATTGTCCTGCAGAAGAAGCAATGCTCTTGCCTCGTTTGTTGTATCGTTTGGTACTGCGATAGAATCGCCATCTGCGATCTCATCCAAACTCTTCTTTGTTCCTGGGTAGATACCGAATGGCTCATAGTGGATCTTACCTGCAACTGCAAGGTGTGTACCCTTCTCCTCATTGAAGCTTTCCAGATATGGTACATGCTGGAAGTAGTTTGCATCGAAGTCGCCACTTTCTACAACCTCGTTTGGCTTTACATAGTCATCAAAGACAGTTACCTGCAGATCATAGCCCTGCTCCTTAAGCTTATCCTTTGCGTACTCCAGAATCTCAGCGTGTGGTGTTGCTGATGCTGCAACTGTGATTGTCTTATCATCCTCGCCGCTCTTTCCGCAACCTGTGAGTGCTCCTACCAAAAATGCACCTGTCAGTGTCAGTGCGAGTAATTTCTTAATTGATTTCTTCATAATTCATGTCCTCTCTTTCCTGTTTTTGTAATCATCGAAAACTTTTATCCAATGATCCATTACTTTATATATAAGCAGGTTCCGGTGTGCACATTCCGATACCCGCATATATTGCACATTATTTTCTGCGATCCAGACGGTTTGCAACGAACATGCCGACCGATTGGAATACCTGTACGATCACGATCAGCAACGCCACCGTAACAAGCATGATGTCTGTCTGATACCGGTAATATCCGTAACGGACTGCGATATCTCCAAGTCCGCCACCGCCGACTGCACCTGCCATTGCGGAATATCCAAGGATCGTTCCGATTGCAATCGTTGCGCCTGTGATCAGGGAAGTTCTCGCCTCAACAAGCAATACCCTGAAGATGATTCTGCTATTGCTTGCGCCCATTGCCTTTGCTGCTTCGATAACTCCGTAATCGACTTCCTTTAGTGAAGACTCAACCATTCTTGCGATAAATGGAATCGCCGCCGCTGTCAGTGGGACGATCGTTGCGGTAGAACCATAGCTTTTTCCAAGCAACAGTCTTGTAAATGGAATCAACAGAATCAATAAAATCAAAAACGGTATGCTTCGTACAATATTCGCAATCACATCCAGAATCTTATATACCACCTTGTTTGGCTTCAATCCCTCTTTGTCTGTGATACAAAGGAGAATTCCCATCGGCAGTCCAAATAAATATCCAAATACAGTTGAAACAACTGTCATGTATAACGTCTCAAGAATACCTGTTCCAATCATGGAACGAACCTGTTCTGTCCACATTAGAACGCACCTCCTGTCTTTGTCTCCGACAACTCTTCTATCTCAAGTCCCCGGTCAATCAGATACTGTTCCATCGCTTTCACATTCGTGGAACCATTCGGAATCTCTAATATCATCTCTCCCTTTGCCACGCCGCCAACATTCTTGGTTGCAGCTTTCAGGATGTTGATTGGCTCCTTAAATGTCAGTATCATATTTGCAATGACCGGTTCAAATGCGGAGTTCTCTGTAAATACGATTCGTATCTTCGTTCCGTCCTGAATCTGACTTGCTGTCTGCTGATCGTCACCGGTGGTATCTCCACCATCGTCCTTTCTGAGCAGTTCTCTTGCCACCTCTGACTTTGGATGATTGAAGATTTCCACAGTACTTCCGTTCTCGACCACCTGTCCATCCTTCATAATTGCTACCCGGTTACAGATTTCCCGGACTACTGCCATCTGGTGTGTAATTACGACGATCGTAATACCAAACCGTTTGTTGATATCCTGCAGCAAAGCGAGAATCGAAGAAGTTGTCTGTGGGTCTAACGCACTCGTTGCCTCATCACACAGAAGAATCTGCGGATCGGAAGCTAAAGCTCTTGCGATTGCCACACGCTGTTTCTGTCCGCCGGAAAGCTGTGCGGGCTTCGCGTTCACATATGCCCCCATGCCCACTTTTTCAAGGTATTCCAGAGCGATTTTCGTAGCTTCCGCCTTGCCGCGTTTCAATACGACGGTTTGCGGCTTCACGCAGTTCTGCAACGCCGTCATATTATTGAACAGATTAAACGACTGAAACACCATGCCGACTTTTGCGCGGTATTCGGTGAGTTTTACGCTTTTATCGCGGATATCGACGCCGTGATACAGAATGCTGCCGCCGGTGAGATCTTCCAGCAGATTGATACAGCGCAGCATCGTGCTTTTGCCGGAACCGGACGGACCGATGACGGAAATCACGTCGCCGCGATTTACGCCGAAAGAAATATCTTTGAGCACCGCGTGATCGCCGAAAGATTTCTGCAAATTTTTAATTTCGAATACGGGCGTATTTTCAAACGTTTCCATGATGCTTTACGCCTCCTTGATGTGAATTTCGGCTTCCGGATCCGTCTGCGAACCGAACACGGTATAATTTTTGCTTCCTTCCATTTTGCGTTCGACAAGGCGCAGCAGCCGCGTTACGGTGAACGTAAGCACGAAATAAATCGCGGCGCAAATCAGGTACGCGGGGATGAACTGGAAATACGTGCCGCCCGCGCTTTTGGACATAAACATCAGTTCTGTTATGGAAATGACCGAAAGCACCGAGCTGTCTTTGATGTTCACCACGCACTCGTTGCCGATGGACGGCATAATGTTGCGCATCGCCTGCGGCAGAACGACGTGAAGCATCGTCTGCCCGTGCGTCATGCCGATTGCGTGAGCGCCTTCGAACTGCCCTTTATCCACGGAAATTATGCCGCCGCGGACGATTTCCGCCATATACGCGCCCGTGTTGATGGAAATGATGATAATCGCAGAAACCAGCGGCATTTCCATTTTGGAAAGAAAGCCGTAATAGAAAAGGAGCGCCTGCACCAGCATGGGCGTGCCGCGGAAAAGTTCCACATACGCGGAAACGATTGCGTCGCCCGCTTTTTTCAGCACGCGGAGCCCCTTGTTTTTCGGCGAAGGAATCGTGCGGTATACGCCGATGAAAAGCCCGATGAAAAGCCCGATAAGCGTGCCCGCCACCGCCATTGCCATTGTATAGCCCGTCCCTTTGAGAAAGAGCGAACCGTATTCTTTTAATAATCTGATAATCCAGTCAAAAGTCGTCATTGTTATCCGCCGGGTAAATGTTTTTCAAAAACGCCGCGAAAACGCGGCAAAGCGTCGTTATTCGTTGGAAACGGGCTGACGGGCGATTGCGGCGCTCATCAGTTCTTCCCGTTCCGCTTTGGTGATTTTCGCCAACGCTTCGTTGACCGTTGCGGTGAGCGAGCTGCCCTTTCTTAACCCTACGGCGATAGACGCGTCCTCCGGGTTGCAGGTAAAGCCGTTGCCTTCCGCAAATTCGATATACGTAAAGTCGGAATACGCCGTAACCGCGGAAATCGCGCCCGGTTTTTCGCAAACGTAGCCGTCGATAGAAGAGCTTCTCAGCGCGGAAGTCAGCGCGGCGAAATCGGGCAGAGCCGTTTGTTTTTTAACGCCGGCAATCTGATCGATGACGGAATAATGGAAAGTATTCAGCTGTCCTGTGATTTTCGCGCCCGAAAAATCGGCGATTTTCGTTGCGGCGGTATACGCGCCGTCTTTGCGGACGACCATTACGAGGTTGCTGTCGTAATACGTATCGGAAAAATCAATCGACTCTTTCCGTTCCGCCGTGGGGCTCATGCCCGCGATGACGAGATCGATGGTATTCGCATTCAGCGCAGGAATCAGCCCGTCCCATTCCAGCGGCTGAATCACCAGCGTTACGTTCAGATGCTCCGCGATTTTTTTAGCCACCTGCACGTCGTAACCGTCGGCGTACATTCCGTCGGAAACGCGGACGGTGTATTCGTTTTCCGTCGTCTGCGCCCAGTTGTACGGCGCGTACGCGCATTCCATGCCCACCACAAGAGTGCCTTTTCCCTGCACCTTATCCAAATCTTTCGCGCCCGCAGAAGAGCAGGACGCAAGCGAAAACGCCGAAGCCGCAACGGTGGCGGCGGCAAGAAGAGAAGTTAAAAGATTTTTCATGTTTTTCATTATGGTTTTTCTCCTGCGAAATTATTTTTTGCTATTTGAAAAATAAAAACTCACGATACTATCAAATATCGTGAGTTCCGCGCTTTTTTTGTTACGGCGAACGCCTGAATATTCAATAGCTCAACCTGAAATTGCCTGCCGCAATTACAGGACAGTCGCAAAAGTGTTTCTCTTGCGCCCAGACAAGAAATTTTCCGGAATCAAAATTTCTCTCTTCGGCGTCCTCTCCTTTACCGCGTCGGCGTTGTTTTTCGCTGTGATTTCACTTGAAAAAAACAATCCGCACCGACGTTTATCATATCGGACGCGCCTCTATTATGATTTTTTATGTTTGTATTATAACCCGTTTTTTACGTTCTGTCAACCGTTTCCGCCGCGTTTTTTCAAATTTATCGACGGAATTTTCGGGAAAATCGACTTTTTATCGCCGTTTTTACCGCAAATTTCCGAAAATTTCTTCGATAGCATGATTTTCGCCGCAAAAATCGATATACGTGATGTCGCGTGCGGTAATGCCCGTTTTACGGAACATTTTTTCGAATCCGCTTGCCAGCGCGCGCTTTTCGTTTTTCGTGAGCACGCCGGGCGTTCCGGCGGCAAAAGTATCGCGCCAAAGCACGGCGCCGAGGTCGTCCGCCAAAGAAAGTTCGCCGCAATTTTGGGGATACGACGCCGCGGCGTGATATTTTCTTACTTCCGCAATCAGAAGCTCCGCCGTGCCGGAAACGGTGAATTCGCCGTACGTGGCAGGCACGAAAAACGTATCGCCTCGGCGCATGATTTTATCGCCGATTTTGCCTTCGCCGCTTACGCACGTAACGGCGCGGAAACTTGCGGCGTCGGTTTTCAAACGTTTTTCGCCGTTTAATTTCAGGCGAGTGAGCGTAAAGTAACGACTTACGCCGATACGTTCGCCCTCGGCGCATTCCGCCGAAAACGCGATTTTCTCTTTCGCTTCCAGGCACGCCGTTTCCAGCGCCTTTTTGATATGCAGTTCGCGCAGATTGCCGTTTTTATCGCGTCTGCCGTAATCGTAAATGCGATACGTCAGATCGCAGTTCTGCTGAATTTCATACACGAGACACCCCGCGCAGATGGCATGCACGGTGCCTGCCGGAACAAAATAATGCTCGCCCTTTTTTACGGGATAAAAACGAAGTTTATCGGAAAGCGTGTTTTCTTTAATCGCTTTTTCGCACTCCTCTTTCGTTACGGATTCCCGGAAGCCGAGGTAAATTCCCGCGCCCTCTTCCGCTTCCGCGATGTACCACATTTCGGTTTTTCCGTAGCTGTTGTAATCGCGCAGCGCGTATTCGTCGGTGGGGTGCACCTGCACGGAAAGATCCTGCGCGGCGTCGATGAATTTCACCAGCATGGGGAATCGATCGAACGCCGTTGCGTTGGCGCCGAGTTCGGCGGCGGAAGCCGTTTCTTCCAGCGTTTTGCCGTTTGCAAGCCGCGTTTTTCCGTTGGGATGATACGAAATTTCCCAGCTTTCCGCGCAGGGGCGCTTTTCCGTCTGCTTGCCGTATTTTTCCACAAGTTTCATTCCGCCCCACAAATTATCTTTACATTCGGGATATAATTTTTCGATTTCCATATAAAAAACCTCTGTTCGTTTTTTTTATTTTGTTTCCGCAATACAAAGGCGCAACGTTACGTTGCCGTCGGGCACGAGCGTTTCGCCGACGCGATTTCCCGTTTCGTCCTGCCAGTACGCGTTTTCCAGCTCGGCTTCCGTATATTGCATCGACAGTTCCGCAAGCGCTTCCGCATCGAGAACGGATAAATCGCAGACTACGTACGTCCGCCCCGCCGTCGCCTTTTCCGTATACAAAACTTTACCGTTCCACATATACGTAACCGTTACTTTGAATTGTTTGTACACTTCTACCGTGTAAAACGCCTCCGCGGTTTCCGCCGCGGCATTGCCGTCGGCTCCGCCCGATTGTGCGGTTTCGTCGTCCTTTAAAAATACCCGCAGCGTAAACGTATTCACGCCGTTTTGCAGACTTTCCGCCGGGATTGTTTTGCCGCCGGTTGCCGCAAGTTCGAAATCGCACAACGCGCCGCAGTCGATTTTATCCGCCAGCGACAGTTCGCTCTGCCCCGCGGATAGCGTGAATTTCAGCGAGGTTCCGTTCAGTTCGCCGCCGTGCACGGCAACGATTTTCACCGCAGACGGATCGGCAGACCACTTTGCGTAAATGCGCAGATTTCCCGTAGAACCGCGCTCTACCCCGCTTGTTTGATGCAGATATTCCGCTTCGGAAAACCAGCCGCAGAACAGATACCCCGTGCGCGCGGGAATAAAAAATTCGAACGACGGCGTTTCCACCGTGTACGTTGCGGGAACTTCCTGCCCCGCAGGCACCATACCGCGATTCAGTTTGTAATCGATTTCGTAAACAATCGGCGTATACCGCGCTTCGAAGCGCAGCGTCGTTTCGATTTGCGCCGATATACGCACCCATTCTCCTTCATAGCCCGCGCGTGGCGGTACGGCGGGTTTTACGATAATTTCATCGCCGAGAATATCGGAAGTATAAATCAACTGCCCGTCCGCATAAAACGCCGCGCGGCGCGGAATGATGCCGTCGTCGGCTGGTTTGTCGGAAGTATTCGTTGAAGCATCGTCGCCGAACGGCGTTTCGCCCGCCCCCGTATTCTCGCCGGAATCGGTAATTTTCCCCGAACCGACTTCGTTTTCCCCGTCTGTTTTTTCGTTTCCGGAGTCGTTTTCTAAGCCGGAACCGCCCGAAGGCGTACTTTCCGAAATTCCGCCGGAGGAGGAGCCGCCGGACAACGAATCGTCCGAACCGAGGCTTTTCACGGCGCAGCCGGCAACGAAACTACAAAGACAAATCAGCGCGATTGCCGACGCGCAGGCGCGAATACCGCCCCGCACCGCCGATTTTTTTGTTTTGCATAATTTTTTCATTTGTGTTTTCCGTTTCCGAACGTAACTGTAATTATTTTAACACATTAAAATCGAAAAGTCAATATTATCATTGCGCGAAAGCCGAAAAACGACAAAAATTTCCGACAAAAAAATTTTTTTAGAAAAACAGCCGTAAAAAAGATTGACACACCGCGAAAAAAGTGATAAACTTAAAATGTTCGTTTTTGAAAGACGGATTCGTAGCTCAGTTGGTTAGAGCGCGTGCTTCACATGCACGAGGTCGCAGGTTCGAGCCCTGTCGAATCCACCAAAACACCCCGCTTCGGCATTGTCGTTTCGGGGTGTTTTTTATTGCGCTTTTTCGGCAGGGCGAGAGGGTGGGAGCCGCTTTGCGCGAGCAAAGCGTTTTCGCCCCGCTACACTTTGTTTACGCTTTCTTCGGGCGAAAACAAACGATTGATTATCGTTTGGCGGGGCGCGCCGCTACAGGCGCGAGCCCTGTCGAATCCACCAAAACACCCCGTTTCGGCATTGCCGTTTCGGGGTGTTTTTTGTTGCGCGTCGCGATAAGTTTTATGCCATATAAAAAACGCCGCACAAAAAGCATACGTTGCCTTTCGTACGGCGTTATATTCTGTTTATTGTACCGAAAACGGCTTTTATCTTACGCCGCCGCCTCCGCCGCCGTGTCCTCCGCCGGAGAAACCGCCGAAATGTCCGCCGCTGCCGCCTCCGCCGAGGAACGTGCCGCCGCCTTTGGGTTTCGGGCGGGACATCGCCGATACGAACGACGAACGCAGCATGGAATTGAGCAGCACGTAATCGAATACGGAAAACGAAGTTTCTCCTCTGCACCAGCTCGGAGGTTCGATGGTGATGGATTTAAACTTGCCTTCCCATTCTTTCGTAACGCCGAGGACCTGCGCGTAAGGCAGAACGTCGTAATAAAGCTGCGGGTTTTCCTGAAGCATGAATTTGATTTTTTCTTCTTCCGTATACAGAATGAAATCTTTGAACCCGAGGATTTTTCCGAGCGTTTCTACATATTTTTCCGTGCGGGAAATGCACTTCGGCGCAAAATACGCGCACACCGTTGCCCCGACGGAGATAAACAGCTTTTCCCATACCGTAAGAATGTGCCTTGCGAACAACGCCGTATACCACACGCCGAACAGCGCAAGCACCGCGGTGACGCCGATATTCGCCCACCGTCTGACGCCCGACTTTTTCTTGTAGCGCCACTGTTCCACACAGAAATATCCGTATTCGCACGCGGCAATCGGAAACGCCGAAATTAACCCCGTCCAGTATTTATACCCGCCGCCGATTCTCGCTTTTCCGATAAAGAACGGAATGAAAGCGTACAAACACACCGCAAGCAAAGCAATCAGGCACGCGCCGACGACAGACTTCGACTCGTATTCGGCGCCGCGCCGCGTGGATAAAAGCGTTTTCGCCTTATCTACGGAAGTATAAAATTTATCTTTCAAATCGGAAATCTGCGTATCCTTGCGCCTGTCTTTATCGAACAAGCCTTCCAGAAGCGTCTTTTGCCAGGGCGGCATTTTATCGGGTACGGGCTTTTCGGTACGGTGCAGAATCGGATCTTCCTTTTCGCCCGGCAATTCTATAGTGAGATACCCCTGATCGGCGAAATAGTAAATCATCGAAGTAACGTCCTCGTTATCTACTTTTCCGTCGACAATCCGCCCCATCATCAACGGATCCATCCCTTCCGGCGCCTTCACGCT
>ERZ1106952.910-NODE-910-length-10776-cov-22.545845_pt1 | contig 10776 bp, 11 predicted proteins | sample MGYA00403677_ERZ1106952 | MGnify/ENA primary metagenome ERZ1106952 (study PRJEB35170, sample SAMEA104062415) | human gut metagenome | biome: human gut; feature: human-associated habitat; material: faeces | place: Denmark | collected 2012-05-14 ...
CTCCTAAGGGGTTGCTCTATCCACCCAAAAACACTATATATAGTGCAAATTAAAGATTGTTTACCAAATATATTGTGTTTTTTGATGCAAAAGAAATGAATTGGTATAAATTTTGGTATAAATTTTTCTGCGCAGCAATTTCCTTTTCGTATAATTAGACACAATATGTTTCCGTAGTTAAATGGATATAACAGGGTCCTCCTAAGACTCAATTTCGGGTTCGACTCCCGGCGGGAACACCATGAAAGAGAACCGAGAGATAGTCTCTCGGTTCTCTTTCATGTCATTAGGTTGTTTAAGGCATTCAAAGCGCGTTCTTGTGTATCAGGAATAAAGTGACTGTAAATCTTTAGCGTTACAGTTGAGTCACTATGTCCTAAATATTTGCTAACCGTTTGTATCGGTACATTCTGAGATAAAAGCAGGCTGCAATAGGTATGCCTCAAACCATGACAAGTGACATGACGAAAACCATACTTATCCTCAAACTTTGTAAGGAAATGCCCAATACCATGCGGGTGTATTGGCTCACGACAAATATTGACTGCCAAATAATATTTATCGAGATGCTCATCTATTTTCGGATCAGCAAGCCTAAACCAATCCTTATAAAGTTTGAGATCGGCTATAAGTGCATCAGGAAGAGGTATATCTCGTAGTGATGTTTTAGTTTTTGGCTCTTTTTCATAAACACCAAATCTATGCGAATATATTCGATTACGCCGAACATGAACGATTTTTTTATCAAAGTCTATATCAGACCATTTTAGCCCGCACATTTCGGCAGACCGGACTCCTGTCAATAATATAAATTTAAGTACAATCTTTTTGGGCAAATTTTCAAGTGTTAAGTCATCGAGTTTTTTAAGGAAATCTTTTGCTTCCGCAAAAGAAAAGACCTCTTTTTCTATAATTGAACGCAATGTAACGTTACTTCTGTCCGCGCTTATCTTTGTTGCACATACGGGATTTTTACTAATCCATTCGTAGCGCATCGCCTCGTTGAATACCGTACGCAAAATTCTTCGATGCCCTTTCAAGGTTTCTATTGCATATGGTCTGTGAGTTTCAAAAGTTTCAAAAAACTCGCTGTAATTTAATTGATAATAATCACAAATTTTTTCAGCCGTATCTTTTTGAATTCCAACACCTCTTTTCAAGTTGTATGAACGATACCGATCTATAATCCCCTCTCTCGCAAGCTGCCGAAAATTAACTATTGGGGGCAGATCTTTTTTTAATTTAGAGGAATCCGCTCGCTTATACCCTTCATGTGCAAGTTCGTCAAAAAATAATTGTACATCCCGCACCGTAATGTCTGAAATGGGGTTATCATTGAGATGGTACTTACTAAGGTAGCGATTAAATAAAACCTCGACATCCTCTGCTCGTTCATAATAATTAAGAGAAAGATTTGCTTTGATGTTTGTTTTCCATTCTTTCATGAGTTCAGAGAAGGTTAGCACTTTTGAGCGAAACGAGGTTTCGCCTTCTTCATAGGCTTGCAGCACCTCCTCCTCAAATACAATAGCAATTTTATCAACTTGCCGTCTGAACTTTGCTTCGGTCAACTTGTCCGTATTATAGACTCGTTTAGTAAACACCTTGCTCTTTCCCGTTGACAAGTCTTTTCCGCTCACTTGTATTTTAGCTTGCAACTGCCCTTTTTTGTTTTGAGTGATTTTGAAATAAGCCATTGTTACTCCTCTTTTAGGGAAATATAATCCATGAGGCTTCCCACGTCCACCAAAATTTTATTCCCTGCGGTTAAATATTTGATTTTACCTTCTTTACACCACATACGAATTGTATGTACGGTAATCGCCGTTTCTGGATCGTTTTGCTTAACCATATCAAATGCTTTTTTTACACTACGCAACATACCGAATACCTCCGACCAAAATATTAAAGTCAGCAAGCCGATAGTTGCATAAAATCCGCCTTTTCACGCTTGTTAATTTTCCTCCTTTTAATAAGGAAAGACAAAGCGCAGCGGCATAAGTCCGTCACGCTCCATCTTCCCTGATGTTCGTTTCTTCCTTATGCCGTTCGGCATGATTTCTATTTTTCACAGTAAAAGCGCAAGGGCCGTAGTCCTTGCGCTTTTGGGTTTATTCCTTATTTTGTTCGTCTTTCGGGCCGTACTCCGACTTCAATGCTTCGTACCCCGCAAACACCAAGTCCACTTTCGTGATATGGTGTTTTGCAAGGAAAGCATTGATTTCAGCCAGTTGCTCTGTTTTAATCAATGTCGAAAATACCTTTGTCGCTTTCTGTCTCTCTTCCTTATGCCGTTCCTCGTACTTGCGCTTCCGCAACCGTATCGAGGTATCTTCCTTTTTCTCTATTGCCATATTCAGCCCTCCGACGTTATCGCACACACGAGTATTCCTATCAGGTTGGCGATAAAATGCACCAACAAGAACGCCCCTACAAACAATACCTTAAAGGCTATTCCCAATCCGCGTAAAACCTTGCTCATTTTCGTACCTCCGTTATTTCACATACACAAGCTCGGACAATATCTCTTCCTCTATCCTCTGCCGCATCTCGTTTTCCTTGCGCACGTCGGAAAGATACTCTCCCGTCTTTTTGTACTCGTCCTTTGCGGACAGCTTCGCATACATCGTATCGTACATCTCACCCGCTTGCCGGTCTATTCCGTGCAGATATTCGGGCAAGTCCTTACCTAATGCCCAATACCTCGCAGGCTCGTGCTCTTCCAAATATTTCTTTGCGAGCGTGCCGTACTTGCCGTACAATTCCTGTTCCTTTCCCATTGCATTGTCCTCCATTCGTCGTATTTATACGACACCATCATTATAGCCTGTTGCTCGTCTATAGTCAAGAGTTTTCGCAAAATTTTTCGCAGATTTTCCGAGAATTTTTTACGTTACCAACGCGGCGATTCCTCTGACAAGATACGGCGCGGCTACAAGGATACCGAAGATCACTACAAGTCCGACGATGTAATTTACGAGCATCTTCTTCGCCTTCTCTTTTTCCTCGTGCTTATGCGCTATGATGATCATGATCCCCATGAAGATACTCCACACGCCCGCCGTGGCGAGGAACACCCAGATCATATACGGGCTGTACTGCTCGAACAGATACTCGACATAGTTCGTCACCATCTCCGTCTGGTTTCCCAAGTCCTGCGTGTATGTATCCCCGCAATTCGCACAGGTATAAACCCGCTTCGTGCTTCCGTCCTCATTTTGCTCGTCCGTGATCCTGTAATCATGCCCCGTCGCGGGGATGGATGCCGTATACTCGTACCCGCATTTATCGCAATGGTAATGCCGCTGCCCGTCCTGTGTACATGTCGGGGACTTTGTTATCGAGGTCGTATAACTATGCCCGGATGGGTATTCCCCCTCTTCCTTGTACTCGAAGCCGCAAACCTCGCAGGTATAGACGGTTTCTCCCATCTCCGTGCAGGTCGGCGGTTTCGTCGTTATCGCATAGCTGTGACCGATTGCCTCGACGTAATCCTCCTTCTTCGTTTCTCCGCATTGGCTGCATTTATACTCCGTATATCCCTGTTCGCTGCACGTCGGCGGAACGGTTTCACCCTTTACGAAATAATGCTCGATGCTGAACGGATAGCTCGTACTTTTCCCTGCTCCGTTGGAGAGGATGATCGTGTGTTTCCCCTCCGTCTTTATCCATGTCCCTTTCGTATACGATTTCCCGTCCAGCGTCGCCGTCCAATAGTTCCCCTCCCATGTAAAATACACGGTGTTATCCGTATTCGACTTTATAAATTCGCCGACTGGTTCCGCGGCCATGAATCGCACCCAATATTCCTCCGAACGGTTTCCGAGCTTATCCACCGCATAAAAATAATGCACTCCGTCCTTTGCGGTATCGGGTACGGTGTAACTTGTCCCCACCGCTTTCCAGCTCTCCGTTTCATATTTATAATATAGTATAACGGTATTGGAGTCCTTTGCCGTGACGGTAAAACCCTGTGCAACCGTTCCACCGAAGCTCGCTCCGCGCACGCTCAACGTCGGGGCGGTATCGTCGAAGTTTACATAATAGGTCGCGGAGTTATTGTTGCAGTTATCCTTTGCATAGAACGCATACCGCCCGTTTGCGCTGCCTTTGGAAATCGTTTTGCTCGTACCCGAGAGCTGTGTGTAGCTGCTTGCGCCCGGTGCTTTCATATACAGCGCTTTTATGCCGCTGCCCGCATCACTCGCTCTGACCGTAAACGCCGCATTGGTGTACTTACCCGTCGTACTCGTCGATGCCCCGCTGATCGTCGGCGCTTTTGAATCCACGATAAAGGAACACGACACATTCACGTTCATCTTCCACATGGTATATCCCGCGCCGCTCTCCTTAAAATGGTTGAGCTTGATGATATACTTTCCGTCCGATACCGACGCTGAAAGCGATCCCGTTCCCTTTGCGACCTCTTTCCCCTCCGAGGTCGTCAATGTGAGAGTATCTTTGGAAAGCGTCGTGCTGAAATTTAGCTTCGAGGACGCCACATATCCCCCGTCGTGCAGCGTTGCCGTTCCCGATGTGGATGAACCCGTGAGATACAGGATTATATCCTCCGTCTGCCCGGACGTATTGTATTTCTGCACGGAAATCTTCGTCTGATCCTTTACGTCCGTGGTATGCGACCCGCCCCACGACGTCTTTGTTACCGTTCCGGTCAAAGCCACCGTATATTTCGGCATCGTCGCGGCAGAAACCTTTGTTCCGCTTCCGAAACAGAACCCGAAACTTAGAAACGCCGTCAATGCGATCCCGATAAAAAAGGCGCTCAATATTCTTCCTTTTGTCCTTGTCAATTTATTCCCTCCGATTTATTCTTGCTGCGTACCGATTGTCGGAAAGTATAAGACTTTTATACCGAATTTTTCGTCATTTATCCGATTATTTTCTTATAGCTTCCGACAATTCTGCCGCTGCTCCTTCTCCGCCTTTCTTTCCTCATACAATCCTCGCGCATACTTGCCCGCCTTGATGCGAACGCAAGCCCGCAGCTCCGAACTCCCTACAAAAAACGCCTGCCCTGTCACCGCCGAAATGATCATCCGCTGTTCTTCCTCGTTAAAGCTGTCGCCCGCCTTATACACGTCCAGCACATCCTTCATATCGGGTGCGGCGAGCTTGAAGATAAACAAGTATTGACTGTTCTTGATAATGGCGCTTGTCTTGCTCCGCAATTTCTCGTTCGCATTCCAGTCCGCTATGTTCTGCGTTGCGGGAATAAAGCTGCCGTTGTACTTTCGGATTCGCTTGCTCATCTGGTAAAAGAAGTCCAAAGCAATCGGGAACTTCGCGTCGATAAATAAATGCGCCTCGTCGCAGATAATCATTGTGTGCAAGTTTTTCCCGTATCTGTTCATCTCCCGTGCGTTGATAACCTCCTGCTCGATAAACCGGAACACCAACAGCATCTGCGCGTTCGCCACGACGTTGTTCTTGTTCGCAAACAGGCTCTGGAAGTTAAAGTCTATAATATCCGCATCCACGCCGAGCGTTGAGGGCGCGTTCCAGATGTCCGAATACCTTCCCGTGACAAACTTCTGCAAATACAGTTCTGCAGTCCGCATATCCCGCAAGGTCAAACCGTCCATGCTCTCCTTGTCCTTTGATTGCAACGTTTCGAGCAAGTCCGAAAACAACGGAAAATCCTCTGCCTTAAAATTCGAGCAATCCGTCGTTTCCGTAATTCCCTTCCGTTCATACGTTTCCACGACGAGATTGTTGATTAGCTCGATGACATCCTGCGACGCACCCACAAGCACGATCTTGAAAAAGCTCTCCAGCATCTTCAAATGTGTGTTGAACGTAACGACGGGATCGGCGGGCGTTCCCTCTTCCGTGAGTATCTTATAAATATGGAAAGGATTGATTCGCCCCTCCTTTGCATTGCCCACGTCGATAACATTGCCTTTAAGATTACGCGCCAAGGTCACATACTCGTTCTCCGGATCGCAGACAATGACTCTCGTGCCGTTCGCCCATTCGTTCGTAATAAATGTTTTCAGAAAGAACGACTTGCCCGAACCCGATTTGCCGATGATCATGGCGTTGGAGTTCTGGTATAGATTTCCCCGCTTCCATACATCGAAGATGAACGGGTATCGGTTTGATTTATTCTCTCCGAGCAGGATGCCGCCCTTATCCATGACGAATATCCGCACGAACGGGAACGCCGCCGCAAGCGACGAGCTGTTGATGCCCCGAACATGATTTCTCAACGTGCTCTGCGGCGAGATCGCCGCAGACTTAAAACCATCTATCTGCAGTCCGTATAGCGTGCTTGCCTTGAAGTTTCCCGTCAGCATTGCACGGCGCGCGTCTTTCTTGTAGTTCGCTTCGTTCAGATAGTTATACGCCGTGACCGTCAGCGTAACGTCGAACAGGCTCTCGTTCTCTGCCTGCAAGCTATCCAATAATGCGTCCATCGTTTCCCTATGTATCTCCGCGCTGTTCGCTTCGCTCGCTTTCTCCGAGAGTATCTGTTTCGTTTCCATATCCGAGATACACTTGTCGATGCGTTGTATCGCCTTGAACTTCTCCACGGGCTTTATGTGCATGACTACCTTTGTATTCGGAATATTGAACAGCTCCGCGCCCCATGCGTTCTTCACGCGCAATGGATAGTCCGCAACCGCGAGGACGGCCGCTTCCACTCCGTCTATTGTGTACTTATTCGCTTTGAAATTTATCTCTTTAGGCTTTACCCATTCAATGAGTTCCTCGTCCGAAAGGTCGTTGACCTCACGCTCGTCGAAATTGCGGAAATAACTGTATTTCAGAAACACCGCCGTTTCCCGTTTGTCCAGCAGTTTTGTATTTAACCCGCACTTATTGATCTCCGACGATACGTTGACCGCCGTGTTTTCGAGGTCGAGTTCGTTCCTGCCGTACAATACAATATAATAATCGGATATGTACTGTTTGCGGATATTGTTTAAGCGGTCAATGGCGTCGATTCTCTCACGCAGAATACTCTCTTTAATGGAATTTTCCTCTTTTTCATCGATGTTTCCTTGAATTTCCGCCAGCCGACCGAACAACTCACTCGCAAAAGCGTCCAGATTCACGGGGCGGTCGATTTTCACGATGTCCGCGCTCTGATTGCCGTCGATAAGTTTCAGCGCGTTTGCAAAATAATTGATGTCGATATTCTGCTGCACCTCGTCCTCAATGCCGAAGTTCTTCTGCCCGATCTTGATAACTCTCCCGAACGAGCCGCCCGCGTATTCGATAAGTCCGTTTTCCTTGATGCCTTTCAGAGGAATGAGCACGTCCACGTTCTCTTTCATTGATTTTGCGTTTGCCGTATACCTTTTCTTTGCAAATACGAACTTTATGTTCTCCAAGATACAGGCATAGAAGATACCCTCCTGCGTGGGCATGAACATGACCACGCTCACAATGCCGAGTAACACCGCGAGCACCCAATTCCCCAACGTGATAAACGCGAATATTAGCGCGAACATGGCGAGCGCCACAATTACGTCCGGCATGGAATAGCACTTCCAGACCGTGTTCTTCACTTTAATTTTTTTCGGTATTATTCTCAATTTCCTTTCACCACCTATAAATTCGCACGATACTATTGACAATATCGTACATTTCGAGTATAATAATAGTACAAAATAGATAAAGGAGGAGTACAGTATGTCGATTACCGCCACGGAATTGAAAAACAATTTGAGCAAGTATCTGCTGCTTTCCGCTACCGAGGACGTGTATATCACGCGCAACGGCAAGGTCATATCCAAACTGACGAACCCGTTCCAAGCGCGCGTGGATATTGCCAAATCCCTGTTCGGCGTTATTCCTGCCGACATTACTTTGGAACAGGCGCGCGAGGAAAGGTTGAATAAGATATGAGAGCATTCATTGATACCTGCGTCGTGATCGACGCGCTGCAATCGCGGGAACCGTTTGCAAAAGACGCACAGGATATTTTTCTCGCAGCCGCGAACAATCTGTATCTCGGCTACATCAGCGCGAAAGCCGTCACCGACATCTACTATCTCATGCACAGGCATACGCATGACGATAAGGCTTCCCGCGATATACTGAATAAACTGTTCGCCCTGTTCGACGTCCTCGACACGGCGGGCATCGATTGCCGCAAAGCGGTATTGTCCCCCGTCTCCGATTTCGAGGATGCCGTGATGGTGGAAACCGCGCTTCGTTCCGAGGTCGATTGCATCGTCACCCGCAACCTGCGCGATTTCACGAAATCCCCGGTTCCCGTCTATGAACCGAAAGCGTTTCTAAAGCCCCTTGAAACCGACCACGCTTAAATCCCCCTGTTTGCCCTTTCCCGATTGCGGAAAGGGCAATTTTTTACTATTTAACCCGATTCGCCGTTTCCTCCCGTATCCGTTTCGTTTTCCGCTGCCGCAGGCGTTTCCGTATATCTGTCTCCGCTGTCCGACGCACCGTCCGAACCATCGCCGCTGCCGGAAGATTTTTTGTTCCGGATCTTCCGCACGATACCGCGCGTGCCTCTGTAGCCCGTCCTTAAAATACCGCCCGCAAGCCCGAACGCCGCAAGCGACGCAAACCGCGAACCGTAGTACGCGCTTCTGAGGAACGACCCTCCGCCGTGCAGATCGTCCGCCTGACCGAACAGCCGGGCAAATAATCCCATGCCCGCGGGGATCACCATCGCCCCGCCGATGATCATGAAAATCAGGAACAGCGAATTGCCGAACCCGCCGATACCCTCTATCTGCATCTGCGACAGCAGCGGCAATATCAACACGAACACATTGACAGAGAACACCGCGCCGTAGGCAAGCACGATCTTTGTGATAAATGTTTCCCGCCAGACCTTGAACCGCGCACCGTCGTCTGCCGCAAGCGTGGACATGGACAGCGGCATGACGAGATATAAAAACACGATCTCGAACACCCGCTTTGCAAGGTTGACAATCGCAACGATCATGGCGATGCCGAGCGCTATCGACGCTACCAGCGACGGAAAGTATAAAAATTTATTCGGATCGACCATCCCGTTGCATTTCCAACTCGTGGGCCATATCCCGAACAGTGCGGCATTGTAATCCCCGAAGATGTCGCGCACCGTCAGGGAGGATACGTCGAACTCCGCTTTGGAAAAACCGTTGATCCATTCCCCCGCACAGGCGTCGAACAGCGCCGTGGACAGCTTTGTCGTATTCGAGATCTGAAAAATCTGTGCGATGAGCTGCAACACGGAATTTGCGATGAGAATGCCCAATATCACCACGACGAGCATTGCCATCGTGCCGAGAAGCGACAGGAAAAACTTCCCCATTACCCCCGATACCGTCCTGTTGCTTGCAACCATGTTTTTGATAAGCCCCGCGATTGCAAAGATACACGCAAGTCCGACCGCCAGAATAAAGATACACCAGAACACCGCTGCGACCGTAGAGTCGCCGACGACCAATTCGATGAGATTGACCTGTTCCCCGTGGTATGTGACCGTCATGACGCCGGAGATCGCTGAAAATATTTGCATAATCCCGTCGATGAGCTGCAACAGCCACAGGAATAACTGCAAGACAAGCTCCTGCAAAAATATAAGCATTTCCCGCCTCCCATCGAAAGTACGGGGCGACTATATTGCCGCCCCGACTCCCGTGCAATTTATTTTCAACCTACCCAAGCCGACAGACCGTTGATGAGCAGCGGCGCGCCCATCGCCACGACGAAGATGATTATAATTCCGATGACGAGCGATTTCACCATATCCCGCGCGTTGATCTTTTCCTCGTTCCTGTGCGCGACCGCGATACGGATTCCGACATAGGCACCCCAGATCACGACCACGCCCGCAAGCGCCATGACGATATACACCCAGAACGAATCCATAAGCTCCTGCAGTTTCGTGATGATCTCCTGCAAGTTCTCGTTCAGACTCGCCGCAAGCATACCGCCGTTATCCGTTGCTGCAGCGGGTGCGTTGAGGCTCATGACCGACGCGATGCTCGCGCCGTCCGTTGCTTCCGTACCTACCCAGGCGTTCAGACCGTTGATGAGCAGCGGCGCGCCCACGGCTATCACAAAGATGATAATTATACCGATGATAAGGCTCTTGACCATGCCGCGCGCATTGATCTTTTCCTCGTTCCTGTGCGCGACCGCGATGCGGATGCCGACGTATGCGCCCCAAACCATGACCACACCTGCAAGCGCGAGCACGATGTACAGCCAGAACGAGTCCATAAGCTCGTTCAGCTTCGTTACGATGTTACCCAAATTCTCATTGAGCGTTCCTGCCAAAAAATTCATTTCATATCCTCCGTCAATTTATTTTTGTTCCGTCTTATTTTTTCTTTTCTTTGCAATAACCACGGCAATGCCGCAGGCTGCCAACACGCCGAGCAGTACGAACAAGATCGCCAGCGTCGGGGTATTGCCTTTATCCTTATCCTCCGTCTGCCCGCCGTTTTCGTTGTCGGGCTTGTCCTGTTCGTTATCGCCCGTCCCCTCATCGGGAATCGGCGGCTGTTCGTCCTTGCCGTCGTCCGGTTCTTCCGGTTCTTCCCCTTCCCCGCCGTCGGGTTCTTCCGGCTCCTCGGGCGGTTGCACAGCGGGCAAGTCAAGCTCGTATAAAACCTCGGTTTCCGTCTCAATGAGGATGTGGCACGCGCCCTCCAGCATGGAGTAATCGACGACGCCTTCCTCGCTTGCCGCCAGCGTTCCCGCCTCGCCGTTTTCTGCCGTATAGGAAATATACAATGTTCCCGGATATGCTTCCCCGCACTCGCAGGCATAGCGGAACGTAAAATA
>ERZ1106952.915-NODE-915-length-10731-cov-121.032128_pt1 | contig 10731 bp, 13 predicted proteins | sample MGYA00403677_ERZ1106952 | MGnify/ENA primary metagenome ERZ1106952 (study PRJEB35170, sample SAMEA104062415) | human gut metagenome | biome: human gut; feature: human-associated habitat; material: faeces | place: Denmark | collected 2012-05-14 ...
AGCGCCTGGGAAAGCATATCCGCTTTTGTAATGGCGCTTGCGCACGGCGGCGAGAACTTATATGACGGTTGGATGAAGAACAAAAGGTCGGCGATGATTTCCTGCAACGACGGGTTCCGGCCTGTCAGTTTTCTGCTGGAAACGATGGATGAGCAAGCAGAGTGAGCGATCATAATTTATCCGGCATTCAAAAGGAGAGAAGATCTTTGAAAATCTTCTCTCCTTTTTTGTTCCCGTCGGAAATCGTCCGTCCGGCGGGGGGTTTTGTCTTACGGTGAACGTATAAATTCTTTCCTGCCTGTCAATAAAGGAGGGGTAATCCATTTTTCCGGAGGCAGCGATGAAAAAATATTGTATACTTTTCGGCTTATTATTCATAATAATTTTGACGGTTGCGGTAACGGCGCAAAAATCCCCCGCACCCGAGCCGGAATATCTGCGCATGCACGTGCGCGCCAATTCCAATTCCGCGGAAGATCAGGCGGTCAAATACGAGGTCAAAGAAGCGATCGTGGAATTCCTCATGCCCGTCGCGGCGAGCGCGGACGATAAAGAGGAGGCGATCGCCCTGCTCAGGGCAAGGCTTCCCGAGATCGAAGAGGTTGCAGACGGAGTTCTCGCCGAAAACGGCTTTTCGTATACGGCGCGCGCGTCTGTGCGCGAAGAGGAGTTTCCCACCCGCGTTTACGAGGGCGTCACGCTCGAAGCGGGCGTGTACGACGCGCTGATCGTGGAATTGGGGACGGGCAAGGGAGACAACTGGTGGTGCGTGATCTATCCGCCCCTGTGTTTTTCCGGCGAGGCGACGGGAAACAACGTGCAGTATCGTTCCCGCATCTGGGAAATCATCAGAAATTTTTTCTCGGACTGAGACCTTTCTCTCCGATGAAAAAATGTATGTAAAAGTTTTATCGGAGGAAAAGGAGAAAAATGAAAAAACTCATCAGAGTGAGCGTTCTGGCCCTGGCGCTGACCGCCGCGGTTTCGGCGGGCGTGTTCTTCACCCTGCGCAGCGAGTCGCACGCATCCGCTCCGGCGGCATACGAAGCGGCTCTGGAAGCGGCCGTACTCAAAAAGGGCAGCACGGGCAGCGACGTGAAAACGGTGCAGTCCAAACTCAAACGCTGGGGGTATTATTCGGGCAGCGTAGACGGGATCTACGGTTCGCAGACGAAAAAAGCGGTGGAATACTTCCAGCGCAAAAACGGGCTTACGGTAGACGGCATCGTCGGCAAAAATACGTTTGCCGCGCTGGGCATGATGTCGCAGGCGAATGCGGCAGGCGGCGGTTCTTCCTCTTCGGGGGCGTCCGGTTATACCGATTCCGACGTGTATCTGCTCGCGCGCTGCATTTACGGCGAAGCGCGCGGCGAAGTGTACGAAGGTCAGGTAGCGGTCGGCGCGGTCGTTTTGAACCGCGTAAAGAGTTCCGCTTTCCCCAATACGATCGCGGGCGTCATCTATCAGAAGGGCGCGTTTACCGCAGTTTCGGACGGGCAGATCAATCTTACGCCCAACCAGACGGCGATCAACGCCGCAAAGGATGCGATGAACGGATGGGATCCGACGTACGGATGCCTGTACTATTATAATCCCGTAACGGCAACGAGTTCGTGGATCTTTTCGAGAGAAACGGTCACGACAATCGGCAAGCACGTCTTTGCGATATAAGGAGGAGAGAATATGAAAGAAGAAAAGAATATTTCCAGCGGAGCGGAAAAAGTGGAAAATATCGCAAAAGAAAAGAGGAGCGGCACGGCGGAAAAGGATGCGCGCACCGCGCGCATGCAGGCTGAGGCCGCGGGAGGCGGCGCGCGCAAAGCGGCGGCAAGAAAGGTAAAAGCCGCCGAGGAAAATGTGCACGCCGCCAAAGAGCGCGAAAGCGAGGCGGACAAAAAGGCCCGCCTTCAGAAACTGAAGATCGAGCGCGAAAACATGCGCGCGGAAAAAAGACTGGCGGCGGCAAAACTGAAAGCGGAAAAGAAAGAGAACCGCGAGGCGGCCCGTCTCGAAGCAAAAAAAGAGAAGGAAAAGCGCGCGGCCGAAATGAAAGAAGCCGAAAGGATCCGCAGGGAAGAGCGCGCCGCCCGCAGGGAAAAGATCAAAAACGAAACGGCGGAACAGCGCGAGCGCCGCATCGCGCGCGAAAAGGCGCAGAAGGCCCGCGCGCGCAGGGACGAACAGGAGAAAAAGCGCGCGGCGGCCATGGAAAAACGCGAACAGCGCGAAGAGGAGCGCCGCGCCCGCCATGCGCGCCGCGAGGAGAAAAAGCAGAACCGCCACGACCGCACGCCGGGGTTCGGCGGCTGGCTGGCTTCGGTCATCTCTCTCGGCGTGGCGGTGCTCGCGCTCGGCGCGATCGTAACGGTCGGATATTTCGACCTGACGGAAGCGAAGGCCGGGCTTTACAACAGTTATCAGAGCAGCGTCTATCAGTTGTCCGAACTGATGGATAATCTGGACACGAATCTTTCCAAGGCGCGCGTGGCAACGGGCAATTACGAGATGCAGAAGATCCTCACCGACGTGCTCGTAGAGAGCGAACTTGCGGAGGCCTGCCTGCAGTCCTTCCCCGTCGACGCGCACGATACGGAAAATCTGACTTCGTACGTCAACCGCGTGGCGGATTATTCGAAAAAACTGCTCAATAAACTTGCCATGGGTCAGGAACTGACCGAAGAGGAGGAAGCCGTCATCGAGTATATGTACGAGACGACGGATAAGATCAAGAACGCCGTAGACGAACTCGTCAGGGAATCGAACGGCAAAAATCTAGACGCGATCCTCAAAAAGGGCGGATTCACCGAAAAGATGACCGCACTCGAGCACAACGTGATCGAGACGCCGAAAATGATCTATGACGGGCCGTTCGCAGCGTCCGAACAGGTGCGTTCTTGCAAGGCGATCGAGGGGCTGGACAAGATCGGCGAGGCAGAGGCGGAAGAACTTGCCCGCGAAATGTTTGCCGATTACGAAATTTCCGATCTGAAAGTCACCGGCAAGACGGAGCGCAAAGAATTTTCCGTTTACAATGTGATGATCGGTACGGAAAAGGGAGACAAATATCTGGCCCAGATCACCGAACAGGGCGGAAAACTCATTCTGTTCGACGGATATAAGGGCTGCAGCACCGCAAATTATGACGCGGACGCCTGTATCCGCATTGCGGAAAATTTCCTCGAAAAACTCGGGTACAGCCACCTCGAGGCGGTATGGGTGAGCGAGGGCGGCGTCCAGTGCGACATCAACTTCGCTTACGTGCAGGGCGGCGTGGTCTGCTACTCTGACCTCATAAAAGTCAAAGTCTGCGAAGAGCGCGGCATCGTAACGGGGCTTGAAGCGAATGCGTATCTGATGAACCACACGAAGCGTTCGATTCCCGAACCCTCCGTCTCGCAGTCGAAGATCGAGCGCGCGGCTGCCCGCAGGATGGATCTGAACGGGGTGCGCCTCGCCATGATCCCCGTGGAAGGCAAAGAAACGCTCGCCTATGAGATCAACGGCACGCACGGCGGCAGCGAATATTACGCCTATGTCGACGCAAAGACGGGCAGGATGGTCGAACTGTTCACCGTAGTCGATTCTTCCTCGGGCAGGGCGCTCATGTAAAATAAAAAACCGGCACGGCCGGTCCGTGCGGCAGTGCAAAGAACAGGCGAAAAAAGCGCCCCCGGGATTTTCCGGGGGCGCTCGGTTTTTTTAAGTTTCATGAATTTTCCGCGGTTCGGATAAAAGGCTGCAGGGCATCGGCTCGCTGCGCTCTATTGCGGAAACGAAGTGAACAGTCCGCAGCCCTGTTTTCTGAATTCTTCCGCCTTGTCGAGCAAAAGTTGTTCGCTCACCTTGAAAAAATCGGAAAGGCAGGTAAGGCACATATACTCCGTGCTCGCGCGGTTGATCAGTTTTTTTGTGAGCGCGATTTCGATCGGCTCGAGCGGCCGCCCGCATTTCTTGCAGTGCGGCATCACTTTGCGTCCACGATCTTGCCGCGGTATACGATGCTGGAGTGGGGCGCGAGCATCGATCCGACGTATCCGTTTTTGACGATGCTCTTTTCACCTGTCCAGCAGTCGGTCAGTTCAAGCGTTTTGCCCGAATTGACGCCGATGCCGATGTCGTTGAGGGTCAGCCATGCGTGCTTTTCGCCGTCCGCAAGGTTGAAAAGCCCGATCGCCACGTCTCCGTTTTCGAGCGCGCGCACGAGAACGGGCGCTTCGTCGCCGCCGAGGCGGTAAGTCTGCGCGCATTTTTCGTCCTGATCGATGCCGATCAGCACGGAATTTTTCAGAAGGCTGAGCGTAAAATCGTCCGCGCTTCTCAAATCGCAGCCGATCATCAGGGGAGACTGCAGCATGCACCACGCGGCGAAATGCGTCTTGTACTCCGTTTCGGTGCAGCCGCCAAGCCCCACATGCCCTTTGCCGTGCATACCGATCACGAGCATATCCATATCGTTGAAGCAGCCCTTGCCGCCGTAGGCAAGTCTGTCGAACTGCTGTTCGATGAGGGATTTGATCGAATTCCAGTTATCGAAAATATCCCCCGTGGAACGCCACATGTCCGCGCCCGTCGTGCGGATCCATTCGTGCGTCTTGTCCGCGCCCCAACTGCAGGCGGAAAACAGGATATCGCGTCCGCTGTTCGCAAGGGCAAGCCCCATCGCGCGGTACGATTCTTCTCCCTTTCTGTTGGCGGGCCTGTAGCAATAATCGTATTTCAAAAAGTCCACGCCCCATTCCGCAAACGACTGCGCATCGATCCACTCCCTGTCCAGGCTGGAAGGGTACTGCGCGCATGTCATCAGGCCGCTGCACGAATACATGCCGAATTTCAGTCCCTTGGCATGCAGTTTGTCCGCAAGAGATCTCATGCCGTTCGGGAATTTTTTCGGGTCGGGCACGATTTTTCCGTCCTTTCCGCGCTCGCGCAGAGCCCAGCAGTCGTCGATGACGACGTAATTATATCCTGCGTCCAAAAGTCCCTTTTCGATGAGCGCGTCCGCAGAGTCCAAAATCAGTTGTTCGTCGATATTTTCGGCAAAAGTGTTCCAGGAATTCCACCCCATAGGCGGTTTATTGATTTTCATCGGTTGACCTCCCGTCAATTTTGTGATATAAGTATAGCATAACAAATTGTCCGAAACAATATTTTAATGTTGTCGGAATATGGGAAAATGTTGCATGAATGATTTTTTGAAACTTGTCTGGTCCAACGAATCGCAGTGCGCGCCCCTCTATAAAGTGGGCCCGTACGAACGGAACACCTATATTTTTCACTATATCGTATCGGGAAAGGGATGGATCGAATATCTCGGCCGCCGTTTCGAGGCATCCGCAGGACAGATCTTTCTCGTCTATAAAGGGGAAAATATTTCCTACGGGGCGGACGGAACGCATCCATGGCGCTATATCTGGGCAGATTTTGACGGTTCCGCCGTAGACGAACTGCTGTCCCAAACGGGTTTTTCAGCCGACGTGCGCGTCTCGCCCGTGCTCGATGCGGAAAAAATTTATCCGATTTTTGTGAGTTTCGTGGATAAATTCGGTTCCGACGCTTCCGAACTGGACGGGAGTGCGGCGCTCCTTTCCCTGTTTGCGGAATTGGTGCGCGAGTTTCCCGCGCAGAGCGCGCCGCGCGCGGGGACGGCGGAGCGCGCAGCGCAGTTGATCCGCACGGGATTTCACGATTCCGACTGCCGCGTCGAAAAGATCGCGGACATGGTCGGCATCAGCCGCTCCCGCCTTTTCCGGCTGTTCAAAGAGCGGTTCGGCATGGGGCCGAAAGAATATCTCGACGGCTGCCGCCTCCGCCGCGCGAAGGAATTGCTCAAGGGCAACGACCTGACCGTTGCGGAAGTGGGGTATTCGAGCGGATATTCCGACCCGCTCTACTTTTCCGCGGAATTCAAACGCAAAACGGGCATGTCTCCAAAAAAATACAGAGAACAGTGCAAACGTTAAATTTTTTATAACTCCTAAAAATTATATAATTTTAAAAAAATAGACTCGACAGTATATCTTTAGACTTGACAGTATACCTTTTTCGGACGTATAATGAAATCATAAATATTGTAAATTTATTTATAAAGATCGATAAAAAGGAGGAAGGAGATATGAAGAAAAAAGGGACTAAACAATGGATGGCGGTATTGACTGTTTTACTTGCCGCGATGTTTATGATAATCAGCGTCGGGTGCGGAGCGGAAAAGAAGGAAATCGTGGACGAAACGGATATGAGTCGTTGGGTGGTTCGATTTTCAAGCAATTACGAATGCGATCTGCAAAACGAGGGCGAAGATGCAGAAATTTGGGGATGGGAGGAAAAGACGGTGGCGGAACTTCGGGAAATGTGGGAGTCTCCGTTCACCATACGATACCCTTACAGAGAAGAGTATTGGGATATGGCGCAACAGTTTAAAACATTTACGTTAGAGCCTGAAGTTGAGTTGTGGTATATCAGTGACAGCGGGGAACGGATTAAAAACGGGACAATAAACGGAAACGAGTATACGTTACACAGATTCAGGATAGAAACGCCGGAAACATCGGCTTATCGGTCGAGAATTGTATCGATTGGAAGATATACTGTGGAATATATGATGTGTAAAAATTTGAGTGATTTCGGTCCGATGACAATGTATGAAATTACTCGATTTTATATCGATGTAATAGTAGAAGAATAAAAACGGAGGGGAAGAGAGATGAAGAAAAAAGGGACCAAACAACGGATAGCGGTATTGACTGTTTTGCTTGCCGCAATGTTTATGATAATCAGCGTCGGATGCGGAGCGGAAAAGAAGGAAATCGTGGACGAAACGGATATGAGCCGCTGGGTGGTTCGGTTTTCAAGCAATTACGAATGCGATCTGCAAAACGAGGGCGAAGATGCAGAAATTTGGGGATGGGAGGAAAAGACGGTGGCGGAACTTCGGGAAATGTGGGAGTCTCCGTTCACCATACGATACCCTTACAGAGAAGAGTATTGGGATATGGCGCAACAGTTTAAAACATTTACGTTAGAGCCTGAAGTTGAGTTGTGGTATATCAGTGACAGCGGGGAACGGATTAAAAACGGGACAATAAACGGAAACGAGTATACGTTACACAGATTCAGGATAGAAACGCCGGAAACATCGGCTTATCGGTCGAGGATTGTTTCGATTGGTACTTATGCGGTTTCTTATGAATTGATTAAGAAGGATCCTGTAAGGCCCATAGAAATTTCCCCGAGTCTTGAATGGTTTTATATCGATGTAATAGTAGAAGAATAAAAAAAGGAGAAAGGAGATATGAAGAAAAAAGGGACCAAACAACGGATAGCGGTATTGACTGTTTTGCTTGCCGCAACTTTGTTTTTCGGGTGTTTCGGGTTTGTTCCCGCAACGGCGCAGGAGGGGCATGACTCTTCGCTGAGCGGTGTGGATAACGGGAGATAAAAATTGTACTTTTTAGCGGATTAACGTAAAAGTACAATTTAATGCGTTTAAAAATGTCCTTTTTGATCAGTACGGCATATTATGTACTGATTTTTCTTTTTTAAGGAGGAGGACTTTGAAAAACGTAAAGATCCTGTCGCCCGAAACGGTCACGATCTCTTCGGAAGCCGTCATCGGCGAGGGCGTCGTCATTTATCCAAACAATCACGTGTTGGGCAAAACGGTCATCGGAAAAGGCGCCGTCCTTTTGCCCAACAATATCGTGGAGGATTCTCAGATCGGCGAAGGCGCGCGGCTCACCGCATCGGTGGTGCGGGGCGCCGTTGTGGGAGAAGGGGCGGAAATCGGGCCGTTTGCAAACCTGAGGAAGGGCGCCGTGATCGGCAGGGGGTGCCGCATCGGCGATTTTGTGGAAATTAAAAACGCAGTGATCGGCGAGGGCACGAAGGTCAGTCACCTTACTTATATAGGGGATGCGGACGTCGGCAGGCGCTGCAACGTAGGGTGCGGCGTCGTGTTCTGCAATTATGACGGAAAAAACAAATACCGCACGTCGGTGGGGGACGACTGTTTTATCGGCAGCAACGTCAACCTGGTCGCGCCCGTAAGCGTGGGAGACGGCTCGTTCGTCGCCGCGGGCACGACGGTCGCCAAAGACGTGGAAGAGGGCGTTTTCGTCATAGGCAGGGTGCGTCAGGAACAGAACGCGCGCCTTGCGCACAAGTATTGCCGCGGGGAGGAACGGAAAGATGGGTAATTTTTTCGGAACGGACGGCATCCGCGGCGTCGCGAACGAAGACCTCACTTCCCGCACGGCGTTCGCGCTGGGCAACTCCCTTTCGCGGCTCAAACAGAATCCCAAAGTCGTCATCGGCAGAGATACGCGCGTTTCGTCCGACATGCTGATGCTCGCCGTTGCGGCGGGGGTCACGGCGGGCGGCGGAGACGTGTTCGACGGCGGCGTGATCCCGACCGCGGCGACGGCGTATTTTGTGCGCCGCCTGGGCGCGGATTTCGGCGTCGTGATCAGCGCGTCGCACAACCCCGCGCGGTTCAACGGTCTGAAGGTGTTCGACGCGGACGGGCGCAAACTTTCCGAAAAGTCGGAAAGGCGCGCCGAGCATTACTTTAACGATTACGCCTTCTGCGGCCCGCTCTCTTTGGGGCGGTACCGGCCTTTGCCCCGCCGCGAAGATTACGTGGATTATCTTGTCGGCTGTGCGGAAGGAAGGTTTAAGGGCAAGACGTTCGCGCTCGACTGCGCCAACGGCGCCGCGGGCTGTTTTGCGCCCGAAGTGTTCCGCCGTTTGGGCGCAAAAGTTGCCGTGTGCGGCGTCGGCAGGGGCGGCGCGGACATCAACGAGGGCTGCGGCGCGCTCCACCCCGAACGGGTGCGCGCTCTGGTCAAAGAGACGGGCGCGGACGCGGGCTTTTCATACGACGGAGACGCCGACAGGCTGATCGCGTGCGACGAAAAGGGCAACGTGGTGGACGGAGATAAGATCCTGTATATTTTTGCAGAGGATCTCAAACGGAGAGGAAAACTGCGCAACGAGGTCGTGGTCGGTACCACGCACACGAACACGGGCGCGGAAGTTGCCCTTTCCGCTCTCGGCATACGGCTGATCCGCACGGATATCGGGGATAAATACGTCGCCGAGGCCATGCAGAAGAGCGGCGCGCAGGTAGGCGGCGAACAGTCGGGGCACGTCATCCTGTCCGACTACGCCACGACGGGCGACGGCATCCTCACGTCCGTAAAACTGGCGGAACTGATCGCCGGCAGAAAACTTTCCAAACTTGCGGACGTAAAACTTTATCCGCAGTACAACGTGAGCGTGCACGTCAAAGACAAGGTCCGCCTGCTCGGAGACGAATTTTTGCGCGATAAGATCGACAGAGAGCGCGAAAAGGTCGCGCGGCTGGTCGTGCGCGCGTCCGGCACGGAGCCCGTCATACGCATCTTTGCCGAGGCAGAGAGCATGAAGGCGGCAAGATCTGCCGCCGAAGCGATCAGAAAGGAGATCGTCGCCGCGGAAGGAGGTTGAACGAAAAAAGCCCCGCAGGGAAATTTTTCCCTGCGGGGCTTTTCCGATCTCGCGTTTCGCAATGAGGTCATAGAAAACTTTTCAGTTTTTTTTCGTATTTCTGCTCCATATCGAGCAGTTCGTTCGCGAGGGCGAGCGTGTCCTCGTCGGCGCAGTCTTTGCTGTCTCCGATCGAACGCGCGAGCGCGGTGATGCCCATCACCGTCCCCTGCGTGAGCATTTCGGCAATGTGTGCGCGCGTGTTGTCTTTGAGCGCGTTGAGTTTCACCGACCCCCACATCATCGCCTTTTTGATGGGCGAAGGCTCCTTGAGTTCGAGGCCCGCGTCCTTTGCGAGCAGTGCGGCCTTTCCCGAAATGCGTTCGTAGCCGTCGTGCATCTGTTTGAGTTGTTCGATCAGTTCCGCGTCTTCCGTTTCCGGCATGATGTCGGAGATGGATTGCAGCGCGTAATGGGTATTTCTGTAAATTTCCGCCAAAAGTTCGCTTCCCGATTTATTGTCAGCCATAATTGCCCTCCTTTTTCCTTAGTTTGCGCGGAAAAAGGAAGATTATGCCCGAAAAATGCGCCCGCAGAGAAAAAATCGCTTGACAATGTGTGCCCGATTGTGTTATTCTACAATCCGAGCCGCTCGGAGCGGGCTTTTTAAGCGCGCTGAAAAACGCGAAAAACCGTTTTCTGCGCCGCCTTGCAAACGGCGAGACTGGAAAGAGGAGGTAAAAATTTTGTACGCGATCATCGAAACAGGAAGCAAGCAGTATAAGGTTTCCGAAGGCGACGTTCTCAAAGTGGAAAAACTCGACGCGGAAGTAGGCGCCGAAGTGGAGTTCCCCGTCGTGATGATCTCCGCGGACGACGGCGTGAAAATCGGAGAAGAGGTAAAGAACGCCAAAGTCAGCGCGAAGGTCGAAGCGCAGGACAAGTTCAAAAAGATCATCGTCTTCAAATACAAGGCGAAGAAGAACGAGCGCAAAAAACAGGGCCATCGTCAGCCTTTCACCGCAGTGAAGATCGAAAAGATCACGCTGTAACCATCAATCAGGAGGATAAATAAATGATTTTCATCAGTTTATTTGCTCATAAGAAAGGAACGGGCTCGTCGCACAACGGCAGAGACAGCGAGGCGAAGCGCCTCGGGGTAAAGCGCTCCGACGGCCAGCAGGTGCTCGCGGGCAACATTCTCGTCCGTCAGCGCGGCACGAAGTTCCATCCCGGCAACAACGTCGGCATCGGCAAGGACGACACGCT